>Ga0182744_1001411_pt1 | contig 21016 bp, 13 predicted proteins | sample eDN3rd30CKraftMG_FD_128525 | JGI IMG/M metagenome (GOLD analysis project Ga0182744, IMG submission 128525) | Enriched Miracle-Growth compost microbial communities from Emeryville, California, USA - eDNA 3rd pass 30_C Kraft MG (version 2) (version 2) ...
ATGTGTACCTGACGGGTGAAGCCGTTTTTAAAGTGAACAAAGATGTTGCCCGCCCGTTTACAGTCTTTTGCCGCGAGGTTTCAACGACTGCTCTTGGAACCGTATTTAAGGTTAAAGAGCAAAATAACAGCAAAAAAGTGGCGGTAATGTTACTTGAAGGTAAAATATTGGTCCGCTCAACAGATAAAAAAGCCGTTGATGGTAAGGATTATTATTTATTGCCGGGCAATGAAATTGCTTATAACAGGATTGATCGGCAGTTTTCTGTTATTCAGGAGGCTATCGATTCTAAGGCAAAGGTAGCTTCTTCCAAAAAACAACTGAATACCGATATTATACAGATCGAATCCGGAAGTTCCAAAGTTTCAAAAGCAGCTGCGCCACTGGCCATCACGGAAACAAACCTAGCCATTAAATTTAATGACGTTCGTCTGGCAGAGGTATTAGACCTGCTGGCAGAAAAACGAGGCGTCCAAATTGCTTATCCTACGAACAAGGTGGCCAATATAAAATTTATTGGTACTATAAATGATCATACACCTATTGAAAAAGTCCTATCAGACATTGCGGCCATGAATAATTTAAGCATTTCGGTAGACAGTCTTAATCATAAATTTATTCTCCAGTAAAAAGTCCTGAAAAACGGGTAATTCTGCAACAAAAACATGGGTAGGATGCTTGTGCATGCACATTGTTTTGTTTAGCAGCCATGTATCACTATTTAATTGATCCTAATGGATCCACGTTTCGGCTTATAATGATGTTGTTGGACATAAAATGAGCGCCATTTGGCCACCATCCGAACGCATGGTGGGATCTTCAATAATATATAATCAAATTCGTAATTATTATTTAGTTGAAAAACAATTTCGTATGAATTTTTATAAACAATTTTATTAATTCTGGCGAATCTGTTAAAAAAAAATCAACAACCGTTACGGGATTGACTTTTTTTAAACGTATTACTATTAAATATTAACCCATTTAATTATGTCAAAAACTTTTAAAAAACAATTATGTGGCCTGTGCGTAATGCTGCTAACGCTTTTTGCGGGCCAACTTTATGGTCAACAGAACCCAGCGGGAGCCACCGGTATTGTCAATAATGACGCTGGTGTTCCTTTAAGGGGTGTCACCATTAAAGCAGAAAAAAATAACCAGGTAGTGGCGCATGCGGTCACAGACAGCCTCGGAAAATTCCGGATTGAAGGTTTAAGCCCGGGCCGTTACAATTTTTATTTTAGCAATATTGGTTATCAGGCACAAACTTTAAGTGGGAGTGTGCTGGAGCCCGGTAAACTGACTTCCATGCTAATCACGATGGTGAGTCTCGCCAATAACTTAAATGACGTCGTCGTAGTGGGCTATGGGCAGCAAAAAAAAGAAAACCTGACAGGTTCCGTATCTCAGATAAAAATGGAAGATGTTCTGGGAGACCGGCCTGTTATTAATACCACAAGTGCATTGCAGGGAACTATTCCCGGATTGCAGATCACACGATCCTCTACGCCGGGCCAGAACAGTAATTCATTAAATATCAGAGGACCTCTTTCTATTAATGGCGGCAATCCGCTGGTCTTAATTGATAATGTGCCTGGAGATCTGGGTTCCTTAAATCCTCAGGATGTTGAAACAGTAACGGTCCTTAAAGACGCGGCTTCCTCGGCTATTTACGGAGCCAGAGCAGCTGGCGGTGTTATTTTGATCACCACTAAGCATCCCGGGCCCAAAGCGCCATTCCAGGTAAATTATAATAATAACTTTGGTTCAGAAAAGGCGCTTGGCAGTCCCGAGCAAGCTTCGCTAGAAGATTATCTGACCGCTTATCTGGACGCCGGGCTTAGCGATAAATACTGGGCCAATTCCCAGAGTGTCTCCAAATGGCTCGATTATTATAAAGCTTATAAGAAAGATCCATCCAGTTTTGATCTGATTGGAGACGGGATTTATGTGGATCCGGATAATGATATTTATTATCTCCATGATAAAAATCTTTGGAATAGTTTTCTGACAAACGGCTTTTTACAATCGCATAATATCTCCGTCTCAGGTGGTACGGACAGGGTTCGTTACAGAATGTCCGGAGGCTATAACTCAGAAAACGGGCCGCTGATCACTAACAAGGATTTTTATAAACGTCTATCGGCTACTTCTTATGTATCTGCGGATGTGAATAAGTGGTTCACACAGGAGTTGAGTATCAAATATTCACAGTCTACCAAGCACTTACCTACGGATGAATCAGGAGGCTTATACAGTTTAAGACTGGTTTCTTATTATCCCGAAGGCGATATGCCTGCTTCGCTTTTATTAAACAGCGATGTGGATGTGCCCATTTTTACACCAAAGAATAAAATCCTGTATTCTAATCCCAGTACGCTGATCACCAATACTCCAAGCCTTTCATTCAAGTCTATTTTAAAACCAATGAAAAACCTGGAAGGCGTATTTGAGTATACGTATAATAAAACCGATAACGAATCTTCCTATTACTCAGGTCAATGGACTTATAGCACCATTCAGATGGCAGCTACTACCGTGCCGAGTAAAGATTATTATTTAAAAACAAGGTATTATACGGATTATAACTCTTTTAATGCATATCTGACCTATAGAAAAGATTTCGGAGAGCATCACCTCAAAATAATGGGTGGTGCTGCCCAGGAGTCGAGTTATTACGAATACATCAGTAACAATGCAGAAAGCCAGGCGTTAATTTCTATTCCTTCCTTCGCAGGAGCTACGGGTACAGTGACCGATTATGATGAGTATAGCGAATATTCCCTAAGGAGCTTATTTTACCGTTTAAACTATAGCTTTAAGGATAGATATTTATTGGAGCTTAACGGGCGCTATGATGGTTCCTCTAAATTTCCTCAGGACCACCGGTTCGGGTTCTTTCCTTCCGTATCCGCTGGTTGGCAAATCGCTAAGGAAAGCTTTATGGAAAATCTGCGTGGAACCATTAATGAGCTGAAACTAAGAGCATCTTACGGTTCTATCGGTAACCAGAATATTGATCCGTATGCTTATACGCCCACCATGGAAGTCGCTAAGTCCAATGTCTGGGCGATCAATCAGGACCGGGTTACAGTGATCGGCACGCCGGCTTTGGTCAGTGATAATTTTACCTGGGAAACGGTGACCTCCGCAGACATAGGTTTGGATTTTGGATTGTTTAAAAACAGACTTTCCGGTGTCGTTGACTGGTACCAAAGAGACACCAAAAATATGCTTTCGGCCGGATCACCATTACCAGGTGTTGTTGGAGCGCCGGCTCCACTGCAAAACACAGCGGATATGCGCACACGCGGCTTAGAACTTTCCCTCAACTGGAGAGATAAAATTGGTCAAGTCAGTTACCGTGTAGGCGTAAATTTATATAACAGCAATTCCTGGATTACCAAATACAACACCAATACATCCGGATTACTGAGTGATTATTATGTTGGCGAAAAATGGGGCGAGATCTGGGGTTATGTGGCTGATGGCTATTATAGCGTAAATGATTTCTCAGATCTCAATAACTGGACACTGAAAGATGGCGTAACCTCCATTAAGGGGTATAATGTCAAGCCCGGAGACGTCAAATTTAAAAACCTGATGGATGATGCCAATAGCACCAACCAAATCGATGCAGGTCTCAGTACGCTGGATAACCCGGGTGACAGGAAGGTAATAGGCAACTCCATGCCTAAATACCAGTATGGCGCTAACCTGGGATTGAATTATAAAGGTTTTGATGTAAATGTGATTGTCCAAGGCATCGGCAAAAGAGATTACTGGATTGCTGGTCAGGCGCTCTTTCCTTTTGCCGGATCAGGAGCGACAGATGCGGTCTTTCAGCCATTATATTACAATGAGACCGATTACTGGAAACCTAAAAGTACAGATCCGGCCAGTGCAGATTATATGGTAGCCGAGAATCCAAATGCCAAATACTACAGAATTTACGGTCAAATGGAAAATGTGGGATCAAATACAAGGGTCTCTGATAAATACCTGCAAAATGCAGCCTATTTACGCATAAAGAATATAACGCTCTCTTACGCTGTGTCACCAACGCTGCTTAAAAAAGCACAGATTTCCTCTTTAAGGTTCTTTGTGGATGTTGAGAATCTGGCCACATTTACTTCGCTGCCTAAAGGATTTGATCCGGAGTCTTTATCCTGGTCATACCCTTTTTACAGAACGATTTCTTTCGGTTTGAATGTGACCCTTTAATCTTGAGAAAATCTGAACACAGTTATTAACGTAAAACACAATGAAAAAGATGAAAAATATATGCTTGATTTTTGCGCTGGTAGTACTCATGAGTGCATGCTCCAAGGATTATCTGGAAAAATATCCGATAACTTCACCCACCGAAAGCACCGCGTTTCAGAGCTATGATAACTTTAAGTCCTATTTGTACCCTTGCTATGGCATGTTTACCGATGGTACGATCCTGACTTCTGTCACTGCCGGTTTTCCGCAAGCTGCCCAGTATCGAGGTGACTATTACGCCAATTACCTCACATTTAAGGGCACCAGCCAGCAAAATCCCTATGCCTGGCAGACCGTGGCTGATGCGGTCTCCGGTAATGGGTGGGATTTCTCTTATATACGGCGGATAAATATTATGCTGGATCATATCGGGGACGGTAAACTATCTGTAGACGAACGTAACCACTGGAAAGCCGTAGGATATTTCTTTTATTGCTATTGGTATATGGAACTGGTAAACCGGTTCGGTAATGTTCCCTGGGTAAATACCACCCTTGGCACATCTTCGGCAGAGGCGTACGGTCCTAGGGTGGACAGATTGATCGTTACGGATTCTATCCTGGCCCGTTTAAAATGGGCTGAAGAGAATATTGGTGATTTTTCCGCTCAGGATGGGAAAAACATGATTAATAAAAATTGTATCCTGGCGGCTATTTCCAGGTTCACTTTAAGAGAAGCTACCTGGAGAAAATACCATAAGTTAGGTGATTATACCAATTATCTTAAGGAATGTGCCACTGCTTCCAAGCAGTTAATGGCCGCTTTTCCAACCCTGTATACAGGGACGGACGGGTCGCCCGCTTCCGGTTACGGAGAAATGTGGACCACTGAAAGCCTGGACGGGATCCCCGGTGTGATCTTATATAAGGAATACTTTGCCAATACCAATTTCTATTGCAATTCTTCTTATATTGAACATACGTCCTCTCATAATGTAGAAATGCCACAGCATACAGTGGATATGTATCTGACTAAAAACGGATTACCCATTCATAACGCTGCTAATACGCAATATGCAGGTGATAAAACACCCTATGCGACCTTCCGAAACAGAGATCCGAGGCTTTATCAAACAGTGATGCCACCCTTTCGGGTGAGCAGTAAGCCTGGTGATGCGCCCGGATGGTCTTATACCGCTAATGCTGAGGACAGAGAATATATTGATATTATGGGGCCGAATTTAAGTTGTTCCAATCCCGGCGTAGGCATGAAACGCCTGCCTTCTCAAAACTGGTCCGCAACAGTTTTAACCGCCGTGCCCAACTTTTCAGATGGTACCTCATCTACAACGAAAGCCTTTGTTTCCTGTCGTTCCGGTTATTATGTCTGGAAATATTATGATCAATGGGAAACCAGTTTTAATAATTCTCCTTTAAACACTTCTGATAAACCCATCTTTAAAATAGACGAAGTCCTGTTGAATTATGCTGAATGTATGTGGGAAATGGGACAGTTTACCCAGGCTGTGGCAGATGAAACGATTAACAAACTAAGGGACAGGGCAAGTGTGGCCCATATGGTCGTAGCGGCCATTGGTGCAGATTTTGATCCTGCCAGGGACCAAACCGTAGACCCGGTGCTCTGGGAAATCAGAAGAGAAAGGATGATTGAACTCATGGGCGAAGGTTTTGGTTTTTATGATATCAGAAGGTGGGACAAAGCTGCCTGGTATGTGAACCGCCAGGACTACGGGATGTGGATCAACAAATCAGAAATTACAGGAAGCCTGTTGAATATGAATACTTCTCAGGCAGATAATACGGGTATGACCCAAGGATATCGCTACCTGTATAATGATCCCGTGAAATCAGGCAAAGGCTGGCTGGATAAATATTATCTTTATCAGGTGCCGACCAATGAAATTGCCTTAAATCCTACCTTGGGTCAAAATCCTGGTTGGGATTAAGGATTTTTCATTGCCGATCCTGTCTTTAAAAGTGATGTTATGTGAAGGTCACCATTCGGAAATGTCAGAAAATAACTTTCAAACACTATTTGGTGGGAATGCAAATATAATTACGTCATAAAAAATAAAGGAGCCGCCGGAACTTATAGGATAAGTGAGGCGGCTTCTTTATTTCATATTGTCACTGGCTAATTTAAAAATGCAGAATAAGAAAGATGACATCTTGAATTTAATTTTGTACATATTCACAAATAACCCTGTTTAAAGAAGGAACCTGTATTTTATAATGGGGATTCCACTTTTACTTTTCTTTATTGAAGGTGGGTAATTGCCAGTGGTATTTTAAGGCCAGTATTCTTAAGCCAAAACAAAGCAGAAAGCCCAAGGGGAAAGTCCATTCATTGGAAATACCCAGGTAGCTACCAATCACTACCACAAGAGCGCCCAACAGGGCAGCTGAGGCATAGATCTCGTTTTCGAAAATCACAGGGATACGGTTAAGAAAGATATCACGGATCACGCCACCGCCTACAGCAGTCAGAATGCCCAGTAAAACGGCCACTTCGTAATTGTGCCCGTAACTTAATGTCTTTTGTGCACCTGTAACGGCAAATAAAGAAAGCCCCAGCGCGTCAAACAGGATAACCGGCCGGTGGAGCAGTTTTAAAACAGGGCTGATACCAATGGCCACGGCGGCTGCTATAACAGATACGAAAAGATAACGCCAGTCAGAGATACCCGCCGGAGGGATGGCGCCAATACTGATATCTCTTAAGATCCCACCGCCGCATGCCACCGTAAAGGAGACTACAAGTATCCCGAAGATATCCAAACCTTTGACCTTGGCGGCAATAGCGCCGCTGATGGCAAAGGCAAATGTTCCGCCCAAGTCAATTACCGTATAGAGTGTATGAAGTTGATCCATGTGTTATGCTATTGAGTCTACCAAAGAAGCATTTTAAAAAGAAATATTACCAAATGGCATCATGCTTTTATGATTATTCGCCAGTAGCTGGGGGTATCGTACGAGGTCCTCCAATGGCTACAGCGTTAACGGGTATTACAATGAAGAACAGGATTACGATGCATTTTTTTGAATAATGTTGAGGAGTCAGTTGTCAATAGGGTAAATTGTCTTAAGGATGATGCTTTTTTCTTAGGAGGCAAAGATACAGAACTTTTCATTGGTGAGATGAACGCGGTTATCAAAGAAGTTCCTGACCCAACACAACAGGAAAGTAGAAAATAGGCTTGTTTGGCCGGGTTATAAAGACACGCTATTTCTATTTAATTTGCTCCTGACATAACCTACTTCCACTTGCCGGCTGATTATCGTTAAGGCTGTTGCCTGCGTCGTCATCATGATAAGACCTCGGGGTTGGCAATAGAAGTCGGATGACCACTAATGAAATTTATGACGTTTTCAAATGCCTTTCCAAAATAAAGCTCATATCCCGCCTGCTCCACATATCCAATATGAGGGGTACAGACAACATTGTCCATACCAAGCAGGGGGTATTCTTTGTCATAAACAGGTTCCTGTTCATATACATCTACGCCTACGTTGATTGGCTTGCCGCTGTTTAAAACAGCTAAAAGTGCGCCGGGTTCAATTAATTCTGCTCTCGCCGTATTGATTAAAGTGGCACCCGGCTTAAGTGCCATCAGATCTCGGCGCGTTACGATCCCTGCAGTGGATTGATTAAGTCTTAAATGCAGAGTGACAATATCTGCCGTTGAGAAAAACTCAGCTTTAGAAGCTGCTGCAGTAAATCCATCTTCCACCGCTTTTTGCCTTGAAGTCTCGCTTCCCCAAACCAGGACATTGGCACCGAAGACTTTGGCGTATTGGGCAATTTTTTTACCAATTTTGCCATATCCCCAGATACCCACTGTTTTGCCATGGACGGTGCCGCCCATATTTACTTGCCATTCTCCTTTTTTCATGGCTGTTATGGCCTGGGGAATTTTTCGCACCGTATTTAATAGCAAAGCCCAGGTGAGTTCTGCCGGGGCGATAGGCGAACCAACGCCTTCAGCCACGGCAACTCCATATTTTGTGCAATCTGACAGGTTCAGGTGGTTGGAAATTTTGCCTGTCTGGCTGATCAATTTGAGATTGGGCAATAATGATAATAATGCTTCATTAATCCGGGTGCGTTCCCTTGTCAGAACGAGTACCTCAATGTCCTCTAATAAGGATGCCAGTTGGGCCGGATTTTCTTCCGATTTGTGAAAAATACGCACGTCTTGCCCCTTTAGTAAATGAAAACATTGGAGGCTGCTGATTACGTTTTGGTAGTCATCTAAAATGGCGATTTTCATGGGGTGTATTTAGGTGAATGTGGTTTTAAAAATTTTAAAGGCTGCTTCTGGTTTTCCGGTGATGAGAATTTCGGGGTACATTAAATTGAGTAAGCTGGTAAAGGCCTTCAGGCAGTAATATAAACCAAATTCTCCCTCATATCCAGAAAAAGCTTTCGTGTGCAAATATACTGCATGCGTGGGGTAAGTTTGCCCGGCAGGTAATGGATATAAGCCGATCTTATATCGATTTTAACCGGTAATTCCTTAGTTTTAGTTTATTTTTGCCGCACAAACATTCTTAATATATGCGCCCTATACAAATGGTCGATTTAAAGACCCAATATCAAAAATTAAAGCCCGAGATCGATAAAGCTGTCATTGATGTTATGGAAAGTGCCGCTTTTATAGGCGGCAAGCCCGTCACTACATTCACTGAGAATTTAGGTAACTACCTGGGCGTGAAGCATGTTATTCCCTGTGCCAATGGCACGGATGCCTTACAGATCGCGCTGATGGCGCTGGATTTGCAACCGGGTGATGAGGTCATTACGCCTTCGTTTACTTTTATTGCTACGACCGAAGTGGTGGCCTTGCTGAAAATTAAACCCGTCTTTGTAGATGTAGATAAGGATACCTTTTGTATGGACATTGATTCAGTCAAAAAGGCCATTACGCCAAAAACAAAGGCCATAGTGCCGGTGCACCTCTATGGCCAGGCAACCGACATGGAGACCTTAATGACCCTTGCAAAAGCGCACAATATAGCCGTTATTGAAGATAATGCACAGGCCATTGGCTGTGATTATACCTTCAGCGACGGATCGGTCAGGAAAACCGGTGCAATCGGAGATATCGGAACGACTTCATTTTTCCCATCAAAAAATTTAGGCGCTTATGGCGACGGGGGCGCGATATTCACAGATAATGATGAGCTTGCAGCCAAAATGCGCATCATCGCCTCCCATGGCTCTGCTAAGAGGTATTACCATGAGGTGGTAGGGGTTAATTCCCGGCTGGATACCATTCAGGCTGCGATTCTAAATATTAAGTTGCCGCATCTGGATGAATATATCGCGGCCCGCAATAAAGCGGCAGATTATTACGATAAGGCATTTGCCGGCCATCCGAAAATCAAGACACCTGTCAGGAGTGAGAAATGTAACCATGTATTCCATCAATATACACTCGTCCTTGAAGGGGTAGATAGGGACGATTTGCAGACCTATCTTTCGACGCAGCAGGTGCCTGCGATGATCTATTATCCGGTGCCGGGACATCGTCAACAGATGTTTGCTGCTTATCATACGGATTATAACCTGCCGGTCACAGATTATCTGACTTCCAGGGTAATATCATTACCTATCCATACCGAATTGGAGGACGAACAGCTGGCCTATATTACAAAGCATGTACTGGAATTTTGTAACCGCTAAAACCTATTATTTTGAGTGCACCTACTTCTACCATTATAGTTACCGGCAAAAATGGGCAACTGGGCAGCGAATTGCTGGATATTCACATGTCTTATCCCGCATTTAAGTTTGTATTTCTGGATAGAAATGAACTGGACCTCGCCAAACCGGAAGCGTTTGAATCTATATTTAAACAATATAAGCCGGCTTTTTTTATCAATGCCGGGGCCTATACCGGTGTGGATAGGGCCGAGTCGGAAAAGGAGCTGGCCATGGCAGTTAACGGTATCGCACCAGGAAAAATAGCTTCCCTTTGCAATAGCTACCAGACCAGATTGATCCATATCTCCACAGATTATGTGTTTGACGGAAACGGCACCTCGCCTTATAGGGCGGACCAGCCAACCAGTCCGTTAAATTATTACGGTGAGACGAAATTAAAAGGGGAGCAGGCAGCTCTTGCCGGTAGCCCTTCCACGGTTATCATCAGAACGGCCTGGGTATATAGCGCCTACGGGCATAACTTTGTAAAGACCATGCTTCGCCTGATGGATGAGCGTTCCTCAATAAACGTTGTCAGTGATCAGGTGGGTGCGCCAACTTATGCGAGGGACCTGGCTGTTGCGATCATGGATATTGTTGAACAGGGAGCAAGTCACACCGGCATTTATCATTTCAGTAATGAGGGTAAAATATCCTGGTATGATTTTGCAATGGCCATCAGGGATCTAGCTGGCCTAAGCTGTGAGGTAAAGGCAATTAGTACCAAGGATTTTCCAACGCCTGCAAAGCGGCCCGCTTATTCGGTCCTGGATAAAAGCAGCCTCATCCGTGATTATGGTATCCAGCCCAGAGAATGGAAAACGGCTTTACAGGAATGCCTAAGCTACCTGCGAAGGCTGGCCTGACAAAGTAAAACTCAACAAATTAAAATCCATAAAGACGTAGTAAAAGTTATTCTGATGGATGTTTTGTAAGAAAATAAAATAATAAAAGACAATCCCTGCTAAAAATCAATTTAGCAGGGATTGTCTTTTATTGTTCATTATCCGGAGTGTTCTTTTCCAGTTTTATTTGCCGAACTTCTTTTTAAGCAAGGAAAGCGCATCGCCCATGGCCATGGAAGAAAGATCCTGTGGGGGTTTTTTGCTTTCCGTCCGGGCTTTTTCACGGCCTTTTGTTGCGCCTTTCCCCGCGGGTGCCGCGTTTTCTTCGGCCTGGCGGATGGACAGTCCTATGCGCGCGCGCGGGATATCCACTTCCATCACTTTAACCTTTACCTTGTCATTTAATTTAACCACTTCATTGGGATCCGTAACATACCGGTTGGCAAGCTCTGAAACATGAACCAGTCCGTCCTGCTTAACGCCAATATCGACAAAAACACCAAAACGGGTAATATTGGTAACAATGCCCGGAACCACCATACCTACGCTTACATCTTCGATTTTGTAAATATTGGCGTATTCAAACTGCTCAATTTCACTGCGTGGGTCGAGCCCTGGTTTTTTGAGCTCCATTAAAACGTCTTTAATGGTATGCTCTCCGAAGGCTTCCGTAATGTATTTTTTGGGGTCTATGGATTTAATCAAGGACTCGTTGCCGATCAGTTCGCCGACAGATACCTGCAGATCCTTCGCCATTTTTTCTACCAATTCGTAGGCTTCCGGATGTACAGCGCTGGCATCAAGCGGATTGGCGCCTTTTTTAATGCGCATAAAACCGGCGCATTGTTCAAATGCTTTGCCTCCAAGCCTGGGGACCTCCATCAATTGTTTTCTGGTAGAAAAACCGCCAATTTCTGTACGGTGCCGGATGATATTTTCTGCCAGTGAAGGGCCGATGCCGCTCACATAACTTAATAGGTGTTTACTGGCGGTATTCAGGTTAACACCCACAGCGTTTACACAGCTCACAACGGTCTGGTCCAGTTTTTCCTTTAAACGAAACTGATTTACGTCATGCTGGTATTGACCGACACCAATACTCTTGGGATCTATCTTCACAAGTTCTGCCAGCGGATCCATCAGCCTTCTGCCGATGCTTACTGCGCCCCTGATGGTCAGGTCCTGATCGGGGAATTCTTCTCTTGCGATCTCTGAGGCAGAGTAGATGGAAGCTCCGTCTTCATTGACCAAAAATACCGGCAGGCCCAGATTCAGGGTCCTGATAAATTGATCTGTTTCTCTACCTGCGGTACCGTCGCCAATGGCAAATACCTGAATATCATATTTTTGGACCAGCGTCCTGATGGTGTTTTCTGCTTCCGTTAACCGGTGATTTTTTTCATGGACATAAATAAGGTTCGTGGTGAGCAGGTCGCCTTTTTCATCGAGGATCACCACCTTACAGCCAGTTCTGTAACCCGGGTCGATGGCCAGTAATCTTTTACTGCCCAGGGGAGAAGAGAGTAACAATTGCCTTAAATTTTCAGCAAAAACCTGGATCGCCTCTTCGTCCGCCTGTTGTTTTAATTGCGTACGAAATTCTGTTTCCAGACTGGGTTGCAAGAGCCTGCGATAGGTATCGCGAATGGCTTTTTTTACCTGCAGGCTGGATGCGGTCCCATTGGGTTTATAATATTTGTCCTCTAAGGTTGCCAGGGCAATTTCTTCCGAGGGGTGGATGGCCATCCGTAAAAATCCTTCCAGAAAACCCCTGAGTACAGCCAGGATTCGGTGTGACGGAATTTTAGAAATCAGCTCGGAAAACTCAAAATAATCCTTGAATTTAGCGCCTTCGGTTTCTTTGCCGGCGATGACGGTGCTGACCAGTACCGCTTCGTTTTCAAATAGGCGCCGTACTTCCGCTCTGGTTTCCGCATCTTCATTGATCATTTCTGAAATAATATCGCGTGCGCCCTGCAGCGCCTGGTCCGTAGTGGTAATCGTTTCATTCAGATATTTGGCGGCCTCCGCTTCCAGATCTGTATCTGTTTGTTCAAAAAGCAACAGCCCCAGCGGTTCCAGGCCGGCCTCTCTGGCCGCCTGTGCTTTGGTCTTGCGTTTGGGTTTGAAGGGCAGATATATATCTTCGATTTCGGCAAGGGTAGTGGCTTTAGCTAATTTTTCTTCCAGAGCCGGTGTCATTTTTCCTTGTTCGGTAATGGCATTTTCCACAAATGCCTTGCGCTCCGTAAATTCCTTTAAAAATTTTGCTTCATCCTGGATGGCCTGGATCTGAACTTCATCCAGTGCCCCTGTTTTATCTTTTCTGTACCGTGCAATAAAGGGGATGGTACTTCCTTCCTGCAGTAATGTCAAAACTGATTCGACCTGAACGGGGCGTATATTTAATTTAGACGCAATGGGTTGTGCGAATTCCAGCATATTCAATGTGTTTTTATTCTAATAGGGGAGCGAAAGTAAAATTAATTCTGATGAAATCCCGTTTTTTTAAGGGCCGATTATGTCCTTATCCGCCATAATTTTTTTGTATCATGGACGCTGCCAGTTTTTCACCGCCATTTTTAAGGACCAGTTCCAGCACTTTGGTGGTAGCCAGGGCGTCGCCTCCTGCCCGGTGCCGGTTATCTAAACAGATATTCAGGTCCTCACACAGGCTTTCCAGGCCGTGTTTGACCAGGTTGGGGAAGGCCTTACGACTCAGCTCAAGGGTGCATAGGACCGGAATCTGCAGCTCATGGCCGGCCTTTTCCATAAAATATTTTAGGTATGGATAGTCAAAAGAAGCGTTATGGGCGACAAAGGTTGTCTTATTTAATAATTTAAGAATGGTCGGAGCCACCTCCTCGAAACCCGGGGCCTTCGCCACCATTTTATCACTGATGCCCGTTAATTTAGCAACATATTTAGGAATGGGCACTTTTGGATTGACCAGGGTGGCATATTGGTCAATGATCTCTACACCGTCAAATAATACAATCGCTATTTCTGTAATGCCGTTCTTGCTGGCTGGACTGCCTGTGCCTTCTATATCTACAACTGCATATATTCTTTTTCTCTTCATAACTTATAAGGACACAATAATAAGGCTTTTTTGATGAAAACCGCCTTCCGGAAGCATGGTTGATGCCATTGATCAGGCATATTTTCACGATTTTTTTATTTGAACGTTATTCTTTACCTTTGGATATTCAAATTTTTGGCTATGCGAAAAATTTTCTATTGTTGTCTGTTTGTGGGAGGCCTGCTGTTAACCGCCTGCAAGGACCAGGTGTCAGATTTAAAAGATTTTAAGGATCAGGTGCGCAGTTCCCTTTGGCATTCTGTCCTGGACAAGGTAAACCCTGGCCAGGGAGATTCTTCAGCTGTGGAAGCGCCTCGCCCTTTAAATTATTTTTTGCTGGAAGGTTTTGCTGCTAAATTCGGCCTTTAAGCAAAGTGCTTCAGGTATAGGCTGTATATATGAAATTAATTTATATATTATAAATTTTTTTCAGCAAAATATGCGTGCAAAAAAGAAAAACGCCTAACTTCGTTTTTTAATGGCACTATCTACACAACATCTGTTAGGCATTAAAGACATCTCTAAAAAGGATATTGAAGTCATCCTTTCCACTGCCCATCAATTTAAAGAAGTTTTACAAAGACCCGTCAAAAAGGTCCCTTCGCTGCGCGATGTAACCGTCGTTAATTTATTTTTTGAGAATTCTACACGAACCAGGATGTCCTTTGAGCTGGCTGAAAAAAGACTATCTGCGGATACACTTAATTTTTCTGCTGCCGCTTCCTCCGTTAAGAAGGGAGAAACGCTGCTGGATACAGTAAATAATATCCTGAGCATGAAGGTCGATATGGTGGTGATGCGCCATAGTGCCAGCGGCGCCCCGCATTTTCTGGCTAAACACATTGATGCGGCGATTGTGAATGCCGGGGATGGCATCAATGAGCACCCCACCCAGGCTTTGCTGGACGCTTTATCCATGACAGAAAAATTTAAAAGCCTGGAAGGGTTAAAAGTGGCGATCATTGGTGATGTGATGCATAGCAGGGTGGCCCTGAGCAATATTTATCTATTGAAAAAGATGGGAGCAGAGGTAATGGTGGCCGGTCCGCCGACGCTCATTCCTAAATACATGGGCCAGGCGCTGGATGTCCGGGTTGAATACAATCTTAAAAAAGCGCTCGCCTGGTGTGATGTCGCCAATGTACTGCGGATCCAGCTGGAAAGGCAGAATCAACCGTTATTTTCGTCGCTCAGGGAATATAACCTGGCTTATGGAGTCAGTCGTAAACTGTTGGAATCATTGGATAAAGAAATCGTTATAATGCACCCCGGGCCCATCAACAGAGGCGTGGAACTGGACAGTGATGTTGCGGACGGCCCTTTTTCCATTATACTAAATCAGGTAGAAAACGGAGTGGCTGTTCGTATGGCGGCGCTTTATCTTTACTCAGGTAAGGATATATCTTTGTCCTGATGCGCATTTTAAATTAAAAACCGTCTAAGCCAAAAGTATGTCAAGAATTGCCTTATTTCCGGGAACCTTTGATCCAATGACGCTGGGGCATGTGGATATTATCAACCGCTCTTTGGACCTGTTCGATAAGATCATTATTGGTATCGGTACAAATATCAATAAAAAGCCGATGTATTCTGAACAGCAGCGGGTGGACTGGATTAAAGAAATCTATAAGGATGAGCCCAGGGTGGATGCTAGGATATATGAAGGGCTCACTGTAAACTTCTGCAAGGAAATCGGCGCCGGATATATTATCCGCGGGATCCGGTTTGTGAGTGATTTTGAATATGAGAAGACGATTGCAGATATGAACCGAAGCCTGGATGATACAATCGAAACTATTTTTCTGACCTGTTTACCTAAATATTCTTCAGTGGCATCAACACTGGTAAGAGATGTGATCAGAAACGGCGGGGACGCTTCCATGTTTTTGCCCGACGTAATTCGTAAAGGGATAGGTCAGTAGACTTTAGCAGGGATTATCTTTATTTACTTAAATGGTGAGTGGCATAAGCAGCTGCTGACCTTAAAGTCGTTTTACCTATGAAAAGACTATTCGCCTTTATCTATCTGCTTTGTTGCTGGGTGAATGCGGGTGCCCAGAAAGAGGAATTTATCATGCATTCCATTAACCTGCCCGCCAGGTTCGGTCAGCAAATCATTACCAGTTTGGAGCAGGATAAGCAGGGTATGTTATGGTTTGTGACCAATGACGGGCTATTCCGCTTTGATGGCAATGATGTCGTTCATCTGGGCCCTGAAACCGAGCCGAAGGTTGCCCATCTGAATATTAAATCGCTGTTTAACGATCATAACAATAATATGTGGATCGGGGCGCAGGATGGCATTACCCGGTTAAATCTTCGTCAATGGACGACGACAGAAATTAAGACACCCAAGGATGCCTCTGCTTTAAGTTTGTACATCCGAACGATGACCGAAGATAAAAACGGTGTTATTTATGCCGGTAGTCAGGACGGGCGTGTCTATAAAATCGTGCAGGATAGCATGGTTTGTATTTTCGATATGAACATGGCGATTAAAGATTTGTATGACTTGCCTAATATAACCTTTTTGCAGGTGATAGGTGATGGGCAGTTATGGATCGGCGGCTCTGTAGGTAAGATTGTATGCATGGATATCCATAAGGACGGTACATATGGCAAGCCCAAATTTTATGGGTTAGATATTTTCAAAAAAGAACAAATAGTGGCTGCCAGCTTCAGCCCGGAAGGGAATTGTATTATGGAGGTACCTAACTGCGGCCTTTATCATTTAAATGCAAAGACGGGAGTCATCCGAAAATTTAAAGCACCTTACGGAGATTTAGGTAATCATGGTCAGGTATATATGGCGCCTTTGGATAAATACAGGACGATTATCATGACCAATACACCCGGAATCGGAAAGGAAAAATTGTTTACCTATGATTTTCGGACGGATTCGTTCTCAGTGCAGCAGTTGCATTATCCAGGATATCTGGACGAAAACCATATTGTCTGGCTAAGTCATTCCGGATCCAAAATCCTGCTGTCCCTGAATGACCATTTAATGGAACTGGCACCATCCCATAGCCCTTTTTCCAGCGTTATGGCCGCTCCTAAATCCCTGAATAGCATCCGGGCTATTTATAAACAGCCGGGCGGGCCTTTACTTGCCGGGTCATATAAAGACGGTTTTGTAAAATTTGATGAAAATACCGGCGATAAACAGGTAGTGATCAGAAGATATGTCTATAGTATCCTGCCCTGGAATAATGATTCTGTTGTGCTGAGCACCGAAGGGAACGGCTTATACTGGTATGAAATCAGCCTAAACAAGTTAACGCCCATACCCATGACAGATGATAACATTCAGGGTAAGCCCATGGGAAAGTTTTTGACCTTTTTAGCCCGATATGATAAGCAGCATTTCCTGGTGGGTACTTATGAAAGACTTTATAAGGTCAATCCTTATCGGCACCGTGCGCGCTCTGTCAGGGAGGATCAGTTGTTAAAGACCAAAGTACTGGGAATTTTGAAAAGACCGGAAGATTACCTGATTGCCACGGAAAACGGCATCCTTAGATGGAATCAGCAGACAGATACCATCCTTCCTTTTGGGTTGGCTGCCCATGAAGGGACCTTGCCGGCAGTTCCGGTTTATGGAATGGTCGGCGTGGGTAAGGATATATGGGCCGCCACCGGCGGCCATGGTATTATCATTTATAATGCGAAAGGGGAGGCCATCGATACCATCGGCAAAAAAGAAGGCCTGGCAGCAGCTATTGTTTTTTCCATAGCGGTCACAGATAAATATGTGCTGGCCGGCACCAAAAACGGATTAAGCGCTATCAACAGGAACACACGGCATATTACCAATTATTCTACTTTGAATCAATTGCCCGCCAATGAGTTCAATAGTGCGGCCATATTTCAGGCGGGCAATACAGTGTATTTAGGGACCATTGATGGCATCGTCCGCTTCAACACGGACAGATTGGACGCCTATGGCGCTGAACAACTGGAGGGAAACCTTTATATAACGGAACTGACGGTTACGGATAAGAAGGGTCATACGGTCAACGATTACACTTTACCTTATCAGCCACGCAAAGGGTTTAAGATTGCACCCAGAACTGCTTATTTTTCCATTGGTTTTGGCAGTATGAAGCAATCGATGCAGCATCTGGATTATTATTACCGGCTCGGGTCGGATCAGCAATGGATTTCGGTAGGGGGTAATAGAAAAGTCACTTTTATCGGTATGCCACCAGGTCATTATCAGATGGAACTGGTCGCCAAATTGCCGGACGGGAACTGGAGCAAGACGCTATTGAGTATACCGGTGGAGGTCGCCCCGGCATTTTACCAGACCATCTGGTTTAAACTATTCATGGCCCTGCTGCTTACCGGACTTATCTGGATGGTGATCAAGTACAGGGAAAGACAGGCCGAAAAAGAAAGAGGTTTGCGGTTAAAGATCGCCGGTGACCTGCATGATGAAATCGGCAGTACACTGGCCGGTATGTCCATGCAGGCAGAAATGCTGCTCAGCGGCCATGAGGAACTTCAGGGTAAATACCTGAAAAGTATTGCGGATAATGGCCGGGCGGCGGTACAGACCATGGGGGATATTGTCTGGTCCATTGATCCCAGAAATGACGATAGTCTCAGCCTTTACCAAAGGATGGAACGATATGGCCATAAGGTGCTGGGAGATTCTGATATTGCTATACAGCTGGAGAGTAAAGGATTTACAGAAAAGCAGTATATACCCCAGAAAATCCGGCAAAATGTAATGCTGATCTATAAGGAGGCCTTGACTAATATTATTAAACATGCCGCTGCCACCAGGGTTGAAGTGCTTTTTGTTGCCTATTATAAAGGCTTTAAATTGCATATCCGGGATAACGGCAAAGGACATCAGCCGGGAAGACCAAGCAATGGCAGGATAAGCCTTTCCGGCCACGGCCTGAGAAATATGGAGATGCGTGCCCGCTTCATAGAAGCTGAATTATCTTTTCCCAGCGTGGAAAAGGGCTTTGAAGTTTTATTGATTTTCAAAGGCTAAACCGTATTATTAATAAACTCCCCATTCGGGTAGGTATTTTCTTAAATAAATTGACGTCTTTTGCATGATTGCGGCTGCATGGCGGCAGTGAAGGATTGCTAAAAACGGCATTAAGCGGTTAAGGAGCATTAAAAGTACTGAAACTATTAAACATGATCCATCTAGCGATTATAGAAGATAATATAAACATCAGAGGAGTCTTGAACGATTATTTCAGTGCTGAACCAGGCTACGAGGTCGTATTGTCTGCAGGGAGTTTTGAGAAGTTTCACGAGCAGTGGCGCGATCAGGATAAGCATATTGACGTGGTGATTTGTGATATAGGTCTTCCCGGGAAATCCGGCATTGATGCGGTGTGGTATATCAAGCGCCGTAGCGAGAAAATCCATATCCTCATGTTGACTGTGTTTGAGCAAAAAGAAAAGATTTTTCAGTCACTTTGTGCCGGCGCTTCAGGTTATCTTTTAAAAAGCACCCCCCTGGCCGAGATCAAAGCCGGGATTCAGGATATATTGAATGGTGGTGCTGCCATGTCACCGAAGATCGCCATGCAGGTCATCAGTTATTTTAATAAAAGAAAACAAGTAAGCGCTGTTGAATCAGATAGCCTGACTGCCAGGGAAATTGAAATTCTTTCATTTTTAGAGCAAGGCCTAACCAATAAATCGATTGCCGAGCATATGAATTTATCGGTGGATACGGTGAAATTCCATATTAAAAACATTTACCTGAAACTTCAGGTGAGCAGCAGGGCAGAGTTGATCGCTAAATATAAACAATTTTAGTGCTTGTTGATATGGACCCGATAAGGATCATGCATAAATTCTTTTGGTGAAGAAAAATAAAATAAAATCTACCCTTTCGGGTAGGCTTATTTAAAGGCTTTATGATTTCCTTTGTGAGGTTCAATCATTTAACCTATTGTCATGAAAAGAGCTGTACTCCTAACCGTCTTTATTCATTTAATTTATTTTTTATCTGCCGCACCGGAGGCAAATTTGAAAAAAGCTGCCTTTAATGATGCTGCGCCGATCACCGATGGATTTATTACCCGGTGGGAAACGACGACCGATAATCAGCAGATATTAATACCGATTCAGTCTCAGTACGCCGCGGCGTATGATTATACTGTAGATTGGGGAGACGGTCAAAAATCTTCCAATCAGACAGGGGATGCGACCCATGTCTATGCCAGCAAAGGGGCATATACTGTGACCATCACCGGATCCTTTCCTGCCATTGATTTTGGTAGTGGTACCAGTACCGGCACTAATTCCGGTTTAATAACATCTGTCATTCAATGGGGCAACGGTACCTGGGAGGGTATGGACGGATCATTTTTCTCCTGTATACATCTGACTACGGTCCCAAATGATAAGGGACCCATTTTTGCACCTCATTCCACACTTTACAGTATGTTTTATGGCTGCTCCAGTCTAAACTGCGACCTCGATAAATGGGACCTTAGTAACGTTCGTGAAACGTCTGAGATGTTTCATGGCTGTACTGCATTTAACGGTAAGTTATCCGGATGGAATGTTTCCAATGTAGCCAATATGGAATATATGTTCTATATGGCATCTTCTTTTAACCAGGATATTTCCGGATGGGATGTCTCAAGCGATACGCTGATGAATAATATGTTTGCGTATGCGACCTCCTTTAACCAGGATATCAGTAATTGGGATGTATCAAGCGTTCAAACGATGAATTCCATGTTTGCTATGGCATCGTCATATAATCAAAATATCAGTAACTGGGATCTGGCCAGCGTAACGAACTTATCCTCCATGTTTTATGGTGCAACTGCTTTTGACCAGAATCTCGGGCAACTGGATATCTCAAATGTGACTAACATGGCTGGAATGTTGAGTTTAACGGGCATGTCGCCGGCAAATTATGAGGCCACGCTAAGTGGCTGGGCCGGCCAAACGGTACAAAATAATATAAAACTTGGTGCCGAAGGTCTTCATTATTGCGATAATAGCGGACATAGGATACTTGAAAACAACTACGGTTGGACGTTTAACGGTGACAGACAGGCTTGTCTTGTGCCTGCCGTTCCTGATGGCCAGGGCATTGTTTATGTGGACAGTGCAGTCGCGGTACCGGGAAATGGCAGCAGTTGGAGCAGTGCCCTGAAATACC
>Ga0182744_1001412_pt1 | contig 21014 bp, 19 predicted proteins | sample eDN3rd30CKraftMG_FD_128525 | JGI IMG/M metagenome (GOLD analysis project Ga0182744, IMG submission 128525) | Enriched Miracle-Growth compost microbial communities from Emeryville, California, USA - eDNA 3rd pass 30_C Kraft MG (version 2) (version 2) ...
AAGGCAGCAAGGACATCGGCCGTGAAGAGATCGAGATGGGGCGCAGTTTCGGGCGGCGGCCATTGGCAATCTTCTGGCGCATCGAACTGCCGCTGCTGGCGCCGTTCATCATCTCGGGTGCGCGCATTTCATACGGTGTCTGCTGGAAGATCAGCCTGATCGCCGAACTGTTCGGGGGGCGGTCAGGCCTGGGCTACATGATGCAATGGGCCCGAGATTTCGGCTCGGTCGACAGCATCATCGCAATCTGTCTCGCCATCGTCTTCTTCGTCACTATCGGCGATGCCTTCGTGCTGCGGCCGCTGACACGGCTGTTCGAACCGAAGCAGCAGCCATCCGCGCGCCGCGGCTTTCTAAGACGCAGCGGGCCGAGTGTCATGGTGCCGCCGGCGCTCGAGGGAAATTGAGGTCATGTCTGCAACGAGGAGGATCGCCGTGGCGTCACTGAATTTCACACCAGTCGCCGGCCAGAAGCTGCCGACGCCGAAACATATCGACGTGAAGGGCATCAACACGCGCTATTACGAAGCCGGCGAGGGCGAGCCGATCGTCTTCATGTATGGGGGAAATTTCGGCTCCTCGGATTCGGCCTCGAGCGCGCCGGTGTGGAGCCTGAATTTCCTGCCGCTCTCGGCCGGCTTCCGGGTCATCGCCTTCGACAAGCTCGGCCAGGGGTTTACCGACAATCCGCCCCGCAACGAGGATTACACCATGGCCTCTGTCGTGCGGCACGGCGCGGCCTTCATCGAGGCGCTGAAGCTGCCGCCGGTGCATCTCGTCGGCCATTCCCGCGGCGGCTACGGCTGCACGCGGATCGCGCTGGACTATCCGCATCTGGTCAAGTCGCTGACGATCGTCAGCAGCGGCACACTCAGCCCGCGCGTCAGCCCCAACGAGGTGGTTCTGTCGGCCTCGCCGCATCCGCCGTATAGCCGCGAGAGCGCGCGCTGGATCTACGAGGGCTATTCCTACGATCCCAAAGTGGTGACGGAGGAATGGATGGACAATGTGATGGATGTGTTCGCCCAGCCGAAATACAAGGTCAGCGTGGAGAAGATGGTCCAGGAGGGTGCGGGCGCGCGGTATTTCATACCGGAGCTCGCCAAGGAGAAGCGCGAAACCCTGGGCTGGCTGCGGGAAGGCCGGTTGCAGCGACCGACGCAGATCGTCTGGGGCCAGAACGACCCGACTGTCCTTGTCGAGGGCTGTTTCGATATCTTCGACATGATCGCGGCGCACAACCGGCGCACCACGCTGAACATCTTCAATCATGCCGGGCATTTTTCCTATCGGGAGCATCCCGAACGGTTCAATGCGCTGCTCGCGCATTTTGTCCAGAACGCCAGCGCCTGAAGGGGAGGGACATCATGACCGCGATCAAAAGCTCCATCACCGTTGCCGGCCGCAAGGTCGCGATCCTGCGGACTGGTCCTGCCAGCGGGGAACCCGTTCTGCTGGTCCATGGCGGGCGTGCCGGCGTATCGCCGATCGCGCACGGCAGCCACATCTGGGGACCGGCCTTGCCGCTGCTGGCGGCCGGCCGGCCGGTCGTGGCTGTGGACCTGCCGGGCGCCGGCGGCAGCGATCTTGGTTCGCCCGACTTGCTGATGGCCGATCAAGTGTGCCAGCACCTGCTCGGCGTCATGGACGGCCTGTCGATCGACAAGGCCCACGTCATCGGTCATGATCTCGGCGGCTATCTCGGATTGTGGCTGGCGATTTCGGCGCCGGCGCGGTTGCGCTCGCTTTCGATCCTGGCTTCGCCGATGGCGCCGCCCAAGGGCGATGGACTTGACGATACCACCTTTCTGGCGACGCCGAAGCCGCTGTGGAGCCGCGCGTCGCAGACCTGGGCTTTCGAGCGCGTGTCCTACGGCCAGGGGCATATCGACGATGTGCTGATCGATGCCTGCGTCGAGGCGGCACAAGGCAAGCCGCATCTGGATGCTGTCGCGGCACTGCAGGACGAACAGCTCCGCTTCCGCGATTTTGGTATTCCCGCCCTGAAGGGCAGGATCTGGGCGGCGACGCGCGGCGACGGCATTTCGATCCCGACGCAACTGGTGTGGAGCAGTCATGATCCGCAGGCGGCGCGGGACGCCGGCTATGTCCTCTTCCAGGTCCTCGCGCAAAAGCAGAAGGCGACTTATTTTCACCTGATCAACCGGGCCGGCAGCTTTGCCTTCCGCGAACAGCCGAAGGAATTTGCCCAGGTCGTCGTTTCGTTCCTTGACAGCGTCGACGCCAGACTGGCCGCCTGACGCAAGGGTACGCGGACAATCCGCAAATCAGTGCGGATGATCGACGCGCAATCGGCAGCTTGCGCGTCGCTGCAGGATCGGCAAGACTGCGACGTCGTGCCGGGCCGCATATATCAGGTTCCTTGATTAATCCTGGTCGTGGCTGCGTCGGTCTTTCGATTCTGCCGCTATGCACTTGTCACAATAAAGATTGTGTTTGACAATCGAATTGGAGATGCTGCCCTACCCGTGTGCAGTCCGGGATGGCACATGCATTGCTTCGAATCTGCCATCCGTCGTCAGCTTTCGAGAGGTTCCGATGATCGATGAATTCGAAGACCATTGCTGGCAGGATGTGATCCCCGCCAAAGTCCTTGATCTCTACAAGCATTATAAGCGCGATCTCTACATTGGCCCCCGCGCGGCGATCCTCGCCATCGACCTCTATGAAATGGCCTATCAGGGTGGACCGAAGCCGGTCGAGGAAGTGGCGAAAGAATTCCCCTCGTCCTGCGGGATCAACGCGTTCAACGCGATCGCCCCGACCCAGAAATTGTTCAGTGCTGCGCGAATGGCCGGGCTGCCTATTTTCTATACAACGAGCGAAACGCGTCCCGCCGGCAAGCCGGAGGCGGTCAAGGCGACGAACCGCCGGATGACGCCGCACGGTCCCGAGGTTTACAACATCAGATCCGAGTTCGCGCCCCAAAAGGGCGACACGGTCATCTTCAAGCAGCGCGCGAGCGGCTTCTTCGGCACGCCGCTCGTTGCGCATCTGACGCAACTGGGCATCGATACGATCATCATCTTCGGCGAAAGCACATCGGGCTGCGTGCGCGCCTCGACGGTCGACGGCTATTCCTATGGCTATCACATGGTGATGGCCGAAGAATGCTGCTACGACCGCAGCGAGATTTCCCACAAAGTCAATCTGTTCGACCTGCATCACAAATATGCCGACGTGATGAAGACGGCAGAGATCATCGACATTCTCCAGACACGGTCGGTGGCGGTGGCCGCACAATGAAAGCGCGTCGCTACGGACCTTTTCCCTATTCGCCGATCATCGACAGGCCAAAGGTCAAATGGCCGAACGGGGCGCGGCTTGCCTTATGGGTCATTCCCAATATCGAGTTCTTCGCGCTCGACGAGCAGATCCCGGCAGCCGCCGGCGGCGGCGGCAAGACGCCCGATGTCTCGACCTGGGCCTCGCGCGACTATGGCAATCGGGTCGGCGTCTTCCGGCTGATGAAGGTGATGGAGCGCTATGGCGTGCGCGGCACCGTCGCGCTCAACAGCGAATTGTGCGCCGAGCATCCGCGCATCATCGAGGAGTGCCTCAAGCTCAACTGGGAGCTGATGGGGCACAACGAGAGCAATACGCGCCGTCTCAACGGGGTGCCGCCGGAAGAAGAGGCCGGCATCGTGCGCCGCACGGTGGAAACCATTTCCAAGGCCAGCGGTGTCAAGGTGAAGGGCTGGCTGGGATCCGGGCTTAGCGAGACCTGGAACACGCTCGATTATCTTGTCGACAACGGCGTCGAATACGTCGCCGATTGGGTGAATGACGACCAGCCCTACCAGATGACGCTGGAGGATGGCCGCACGATCATGTCGATTCCCTATTCGACCGAGCTCAACGACAAGCCGTCTTTCGAACACAAGCATCTCCAGCCGGAAGATTTCGAGAAGATGATCCGCCGCCAGTTCGACGTGTTGTGGCGGGAAGGCAGCGAACAGGCGCGCGCCATGGGCATCGCCCTGCATCCCTATCTCATCGGCGCTCCGCATCGTATCGGCGCGCTCGACAGCGCGCTCGAATATATCTGCCGTCATGAGGGTGTCTGGCTTGCAACCGGCGCGGAAATTGCTGCGGCGGGCCGGGAGCTTGCGGGCTGAGCCTCGCTGCACCGATGCTGACGTTACGTTCGACGACCAACAGGAGTATGACTGTGCCGACTTTCAAGCGTTTGGCTTTTGTTGCGGCGCTGGGGCTGCTCGCTGCTGCTGCAGCGCCCGCCATGGCCCAGGACAAGATCGTGGTTGGCGATGTCGGCTCCGGTTCATCGACCCATTGGCCGCTTTATATCGCCATGGAAAAAGGTTGGGCCACCGAGGCGAAACTGGGGCTGGAATTCATCAGCATTCCCTCCAGCGCCGCCGTCATGCAGCAACTGGCGGCTGGCGCCGTCGACGTCGGTACGACGGGCCTGGCGGACGCCCTGCGTGGCGCCGACAAAGGCGCGCCGGCGCGGGTGTTGCGCATCGAAATCGGTCCTTCGCCCTATGAGGTTGTCGCCGCTCCGACGGTGAAGTCCTGGACCGACCTGCGCGGAAAGACGGTGATGATCGGCGGCGTGAAGGACATCACGCGCATTTATTTCGAGGATATGGCAAAGGCCAATGGCCTGAAGCCAGGCGAATACGATTATATCTATGCCGGCGCCACGGCCGCCCGCTTCGCCGCGCTGGCCAGCGGCTCGATCGCCGCGACCATTCTGGCACCACCGTTCAATTTCAAGGCTCTTGGCGCAGGCTTTACCAGTCTGGGCACGTCCGCTACCTATACGAAGAACGTGCCGTTCACCGGTTATACGGTGAACATCAATTGGGCACAGAAGAACAAGCCCGCCATCCGCAAGCTTCTCGATCTTTACGCCAGAGGCATCGATTGGTTCTATGATCCCAAGAACAAGGACGAGGCGGTTGCCATTCTTGTCAAGCGCATCAAGACCGACCCGAAGGACACGGCGGATACCTATGACTTCTTTGTCAAGCTGAAGGTGTTCGAGCGCGATGGCGATGTCGCCAAGAGCGGCATCGAAAATCTCATCAAGATTTTGAAGGATCAGGGCGAGATCGAAGGATCGACAGAGCTGAGCCGCTTCTACGATGCCTCGTTGACGAAATAGGCCGGCGATGAGCATCAATGCGGTCGCGCACGTGGAACGTAAGGAAAATCCGGGGCTGTTGCGTCAATGGGCATCCCGCCACGGCTGGTCTTTCGGTTCCGTGGCGGCGGGACTTGCCATCTGGGAAATCGCAGCGCGAGGCTTCGTCGCCAGCAAGCTGTTCCTTGCATCACCATCGCAGATTGTCGCCGCCGTCGGTCCATTGTGGCGCAGTGGCGAGCTGCAGGTCCACTTCTACACCAGTGCGCTTGAATTCGTGCTGGGCTATGGCGCTGCCTGCATCCTCGGTGTGGCGCTTGGATTTCTGATCGCTTCGTCCAGGCGCTGCAAGCAGGCCTTGCAGCCCTGGGTCTCAGGCCTCTATGCGACGCCAACCGTGGCGCTGGCGCCCCTGTTCATTCTGTGGTTCGGTGTCGGCATCTTTTCCAAGGTCGTTGTCGTCGCGCTGCTGGTGATCTTTCCGGTGATCATCAACACCGAGACCGGGCTGCGCCAGACACCGCAGAACCTGGTCGAGACGGTGCGCAGTTTCGGAGCCTCGCGGCGGCAGATTTTCTATATGGTGTCACTGCCGGCGGCGCTGCCCTTCATCTTCGCCGGCCTGCGGCTCGGCATCGGCCGCGGTCTTATCGGTGTGGTGGTGGCGGAACTGTTCGGCGCCCGCTCGGGCCTCGGCCAGTTGATCCAGCAATCGGCGGAAACCTTCAATATGCCGGCGCTGTTCGTCGGCGTCGTCGTCCTGGCAGTGGCGGGCATCGTTTTGACGAGCGGTTTTGTCTGGCTTGAGAAGCGCCTCGTCCCGTGGGGGCAGGACTGAGATGGAAGCCAGTGCAAAGCTCACCGTCAGCGGGCTGACGAAAAAATTCGGCGATCTCGAAGTCCTGCGCCAGATCAATACGAGCATCGGCAAAGGCGAGTTCATTTCCATCGTCGGCCCCTCGGGCTGTGGCAAGACGACCTTTCTGCGCATTGTCGGCGGGCTGGAGAGCGCCAGCGGCGGGACCGTCAGCCTTGATGGCCGGGTCATCGACGGGCCTGGCCGCGATCGCGGTTTCGTCTTTCAGCAAGACAATCTCCTCCCTTGGCGCGACATTCTTTCCAATGTCGGAATAGGCTCCGAGATCGCCGGCATTCGCACGCCGGAGCAGCGCGCGCTCACCCAGCACCTGCTCGAACTTGTCGGGCTCAAGGGCTTCGAACACTACTATCCACGGCAGCTTTCCGGCGGCATGAGGCAGCGGGTCAACCTTGCCCGTGCATTGGCAGTCAATCCCGACCTGCTGCTGATGGACGAGCCGTTTTCGGCGCTCGACGCCCAGACCCGCGAAATCATGCAGACCGAACTGCTGCGGATCTGGGAAGAAGGCCGCAAAACCGTGCTTTTCGTCACCCATCAGATCGATGAAGCCGTGTTCCTCTCCGACCGCGTCTTCGTCTTCGCGCGGCGTCCGGGCCGGTTGCAGGAAATCATCGATATCGATCTGCCGCGCCCCCGCGCGCTTGCCATCAAGCGCACGCCGGACTTCGTCGCCCTGGTCGACCGCATCTGGAAGCTGATCGAACATGATGTCCGCGCTTCGGTAATCGAGGAAAACGTGCTCTAAGCCTGACTGCAATGGCCGCTGGCTGAAAGCCGGCCTGATCGGCAGGCCGATTGTTTTGATAGGGAGACTGACATGAAGCGCGCCATCGGTCTGCTGCGGTGCGGACTTGTTGTTGCTATGGCAATCGTGGGATCGATGGCCGTTGCACAGGAGCCGAAGCGGGGTGGCGTCCTGACCGCCATCCATTATCCGGAGCCGACGGTTCTGACATCGGGGCTGAATGCTGGTTTTGCCGCCGGTTTCATCTCGACCAAGGTCTTTGAAGGGCTTGTCGAATACGACCGCAAGGGAAAGCCGGTGCCGGTGCTGGCGTTGAGCTGGTCGACGAGCGCGGACGGCCTTGAGGTGACATTCAAATTGCGCGACGGGGTGAAATGGCATGACGGCCAGCCGTTCACGTCGAAGGACGTGAAGTTCTCGATCGAGAAGATCTGGCGCAAGTATCATTCCCGCGGCCGCATCATTTACGCCAATGTCGCCAGCGTCGATACGCCCGATCCATTGACGGTCGTCGTTCATCTCTCGCAGCCGACGCCGGGCATGATGGCGTCGCTCAATGCGTTCACCAGTCCGGTCATGCCGGATCATGTCTATGCGGGGACCGACATTCTGACCAATCCTGCGAACCAGAAGCCGATCGGCACCGGGCCCTGGGTGTTCAAGGAATGGCAGCGCGGCAGCTACATCATCCTGGACCGGAATCCGAATTATTGGCAGGCCGGCAAGCCCTATCCCGATCGTCTCGTCGTTCGCTACCTGCCGGACGCTGCGGCGCGCTCGACGACGATCGAGACCGGCGAGGCGCAGATCGGGGCGCAAACACCTGTCGGGTTGAGCGACATAAAGCGGCTTTCGGCGCTTCCGAATATCGGCACCACCACCGAGGGCTATGAATATTTCGCGCCGGTGGTGATGATGGAATTCAACAACAAGCGGCCGCCGTTCGACAATATTCTGGTGCGCAAGGCGGTTGCGTTTGCGATCAATCGCGACGTCATCATCCGGAACGTCTGGTTCGGGCTCGGCAAAATCGCAACTGGTCCGATCTCCGCGAAAAGCCCTTACTACACGGCCGATGTCGATAAATATCCGTTCAACCCGGCCAAATCGGAAGCACTCCTCGATCAGGCCGGCTATAAGAAGGATGCCAGCGGTGTCCGCCTGCGGCTGGTCTACGACGTCGCTTCGCTCGGGGCGGAATATCGCCGGCTTGGCGAAGTGCTGAAGCAGCAGCTTGCGCGTGTCGGCATCCAGATCGAACTGCGGACGCAGGACAATGCCGCCTATCTGCGGCGCATGTATACGGACTACGACTTCAATTTCTTCACCGCCTATGTCGGCACCTATCTCGACCCGCAGCTCGCCGTGTACTGGTCGAAGAATTTCGTCAAGGGCGTTCCGTTTTCCAATGCCGGCGGATATTCGAATCCGAAGATGGACGCTCTGCTCGAAGGTGTGCAGGTCGAGAACGATCCGGCGAAGCGGATGCAGGAGTTCCACGAGATCCAGAAGATCGCGGCGGCCGACCTACCGCGTTTCCCGCTGTTCGAACTGGACAGCGTGACGCTCTTCGACAAGAAGGTCCACAACCACACGACCACCTACGACGGGCCCTTCAGCAGTTGGGCCGACATCTGGATCGACAAGTAAGCGCCTAACTTCAGGCGTGTTCTGCTGACCACGCGGGCGCAATGCGGCCGGCGTCTTCGGTGACAAGATGGCACGCGACCTTGCGCGCATCACTGCCGATGGCGCGCAGGGGCGGCTCCTGCGCTGAGCAGATCGCCTCCGCATGAGGACAGCGCGTATGAAAGCGGCATCCGCTGGGCGGCGCGAGCGGGCTTGGCGGGTCGACACTGCGCAAAGGCAGGGTTTCCCGTTTGGCGCCGATGGCGGCGGTCGGGATCGATGACATGAGGGCGCGGGTATAGGGATGCAGCGGCGAGCGCCACAAGGTTTGCCGGTCCGCCAGTTCAACGATCTTGCCAAGGTACATGACGGCGATGCGATCGGCCATATGGGCGACAACGGACAGATCGTGCGAGATGAAGATGTAGCTGACGTCGAGATCGGCGCGCAGTTTCATCAGCAGGTTGATGACCTGGGCGCGTATGGAGACATCGAGCGCCGAGACCGGCTCGTCACAGACGATCAGGCCCGGCGCCAGCGCAAGCGCGCGCGCAATGCCGATGCGCTGGCGCTGGCCGCCCGAGAATTCATGCGGGTATCTGCCGGCTGCCTCGGGCGGCAGGCCGACCTTGTCCATGAGCCAGCGGACCCGCTCCTTCCGCTCCTTGGCGTTGCCCCGGCCATGGACGATCAGCGGCTCCTCGATGATCCGCCCGGCGGTGGCGCGTGGATTGAACGAGGCAAAGGGGTCCTGGAAGATCATCTGCATCCGGGTGCGATGCGGCCGTAACGCGCGCCGGCCCATGGATGTGATGTCTATGCCGCCGAGTTCGATGCTGCCGGAGTCGGGCGCATAGATGCGCACCGCCAACCGGGCCAATGTCGACTTGCCGCAGCCCGACTCGCCGACCAGGCCGAGGATTTCTCCGGGCGCGACCTCGAGGCTGACGCCGTCGACCGCGTGAACGACACCGCGTTCGACCCGGAAATGCTTGACGACGTCGACCATGCGGAAAAGCGCTGTCACGATTGATCCTGAGCTACATCGGCCGTACGAAGGCAGGCGGCCGAGCGGAGGCCGCCGGCAAGCGCTTCGAGGCGCACATCCGTCATTTTGCACGCAGGCATGGCATAAGAGCAACGGGGCTCGAAGCGGCATCCGGCTGGCATGGCATCGAGCGCCGGCACCATGCCGGAAATCTCGTTGAGGGGCAGGGGGTGGCCATCGGTATCGACTTCGTCGTCAGGATGCGGCAAGGCGCCGAGCAGGCCCCGTGTGTAAGGGTGAACGGGAAAGCGAAACAGGTCTTCGACCCTCGCCGTCTCGACGCCACGTCCGGCATACATGACCATCACCCGCTGGGCATATTCGGCGACGACGCCGAGATCATGGGTGATCAGCAAGATGGCCATGCCGAGGCGGCGCTTCAGCTCGTCCAGCAGCTCGAGGATCTGTGCCTGCGTGGTCACGTCGAGCGCGGTGGTCGGTTCGTCGGCGATCAGCAGTGCGGGATCGCAGGCCAGCGCCATGGCGATCATCGCCCGTTGCCGCATGCCGCCGGATAGCCGATGGGGATAGTTGTGAATCTGGCGGCGCGCGTCGGGAATGCGCACTAGGTCGAGAAGCTCGATGGCGCGGCGCTCGGCGTCGGCCCGTGAGATCGATCGATGTTCGCGCAGGCTTTCCGTAATCTGGTCGCCGATGGTGAACACCGGGTTGAGCGAGGTCATCGGCTCCTGGAAGATCATGCCGATGCGGCCGCCACGCACCTTGCGCATCTCGCGCATGGTCAGCGACAGCAGGTCCCTGCCTTCGAAGTTGATTTCGCCGCCGGTGATGCGCCCCGACGGATCGGGAACCAGCCGGAGGATCGAGGCGGCCGTCACCGACTTGCCGCAGCCCGATTCGCCGACCAGCGCCATGGTCTCGCCCGCGTTGACGCTGAAGCTGACCTTGTCGACAGCCGCGAATGCACCCTTCCGGGTGAAGAAATGGGTCGTGAGATCGCGGACGTCGAGGAGCGGTGCCATCTATCGCCTGCGCAAACGCGGGTTGAGAGCGTCGTTCAGCCCTTCACCGACCAGATTCAGGCCAAGTACGGCGGCGATGATCGCGACACCGGGCAAAGCGCTGATGTACCAGGCTTCGCGAATGGCCTCGCGGCCCGCGCCGATGATGGCGCCCCAACTGACGACATTCGGATCGCCGAGCCCGAGAAACGAAAGGCCTGCCTCGATAAGGATCGACGAGGCCATCATCAGCGATGCGGCAATGATCACCGGCGTCATCGAATTCGGCAATATCTGCGTGACGATGAGCCGGAAGTCGCTCATGCCCATGACGATGCCGGCCTGGACGAACTCGCGCTCGCGAAGCGTCAGGAATTCGGCGCGCACGAGCCGGGCCACGGAGGGCCATGAGACGATGGATATGGCTGCGACGATGGTGCCGATGGTCGAGTGGAAGATCGCCACGACGATGATGGTCATGATGAAGGGCGGGATGGTCTGAACGACTTCGGTGAAGCGCATCAGCGCCTCATCGATCCAGCCGCCATAATATCCGGCGAGCGATCCTATGCTGACGCCGATGACCACCGAGGCGATGGTCGCCGTCGCGCCGATCAGCAGGGAGACATGCGCGCCGTGAAAGATCTGCGCGCCGAGATCGCGCCCGAGCTGGTCGGAGCCGAAGGGAAACGCCGGGTCCTGCAGCGGCCATAGAAACGGCTGGGCGACCATATCCATGGGATCGTCGGGATAGAGAAACGGCGTGACGATGGCGACAACGATGATGGCCAGTACGATGAACAGGCCGAAAACAGCGGCGTGGTTGCGCCTGAACCGGTTCCAGAACGCGAGGGCATTGCGCATCAGCCGGCTCCGATGCGCGGATCGAGCCAGCGATAGAGCGCCTCGACGGCGATATTGGTCGAGACCACGAGGATGGAACTCATCAGCAGGATGCCGAGCAGGAGATTGACGTCGCGCGACAGCACGCTGTCGAAGGCGAGGCGTCCGAGGCCGGGCCAGCCGAAGACCGTCTCGACCAGGACCGTGCCACCCAGCAGATGCGCGACCTGCAGGCCGAGCACGGTGACGACCGGCAGCAGGGCGTTGCGCAGCACGTGCCGGTAGGCGACCCGTCCCTCACTCAGGCCTTTGGAGCGTGCGGTGGCGATGAAATCCTGCCCGAATACTTCGAGCATGGAAGCGCGCATCAGCCGTGCGTAATAGGCCATGTAGAACAGCGACAGCGTCACCACCGGCAGGATCATGTGGCGGCCGACGTCGAGCATATGAGCAAGGCCGGTGTAGTTCGCGCCGACCGTCTCCATGCCGCCGGTCGGCAACCAGCCGAGTTTAACGCCGAACAGAATGATCAGCATGAGGCCGATCCAGAACAGCGGCGTGGCATAGAAGACCAGCGCTCCGACGGAGATCGCGGCATCGCGCCAGGTTCCGACACGGCGCGAGGCGACGACGCCGAGAACCGAGCCCATGATGAAGGCAAGTATCAGCGTGGGGATCGCGAGTATCAGGGTGGCTGGTAAGCGTTCGAAGATAAGAGAGGCGACCGGCCTGCCGAAGCGGAAGGAATATCCGAGATCAAGGTGGGCCATCCGGCCCATGTAGAGGAAGAACTGCACGATGAGCGGCTGATCGAGGCCGAAGCGCTGCTTCAGTTCCGCCACATATTCCGGCGAGGCTGCTCCGCTTTCGCCGGCCATGACCTCCGCCACATCGCCGGGCGCCATGTGCACGATGACGAAATTCAGGGCCGCGATGGCCACCACGATTGCTGCCGATCGCCAGAGACGCGAAAGGATGACCTTTGTCAGGGCTGGCACGTGAAACCTTTGCGGATCGAGACGGTCTTGCGCGCCATCGGTCCAAAAACTCCATGCGGCTGAGTGAAAACTGCGTAGGCGAGCTTTCTGCTTCGCCATTTTTGTAACCCAGGACGTTGCGTTTAACAACCTTTTGAAAGTAACATCTCACGTCAAGCTTTCATCGCTTTTGTCCATCGCCGATGCTAAGCTTAAATCTCCTTTTTGATCAAACCCGAGGGTTGATTGATGCCATCCCGAATCCCCGTCATCGATCTGAAAATGTTCGCCAGCGCCAACGATCTCGATCGTGCGCGCATCATCGCGCAGGTTCGCGAAGGGCTCGAACAGGTCGGCTTCCTGATGATTTCGGGCCACGGCGTGGACGAGGCGCTGATCGACCGGGTCAACGAGTCAACCTTGCGGTTTTTCGATCGTCCCGATGAAGAGAAAGCGCAGTTCTCTTCGAAACTGCCCGGCAGCCGCGGTTACAGCGCCATGCGCGGTCGGACGATCGGTATCGCACAGAACAAGGATCTTCTGGCGTCCTTACAGGAAAGTTACGGCGTGGGTCCGATCAGCGTGCCCGATGATCCTTATTTCAAATCGAAGGCGGCGGGCGCCAATTTTGCGGAGAACATCTGGCCCGATACGCCCGAGGATTTTGCGCCGGCGGTGCGCGCCTATTACATCGAGATGGAGCGGGTTTACCGGACCATCATGCAACTGTTCGCTGTCGCGCTCGACCTGCCGGAAAACTATTTCGATGACAAGATCGACCGCCACAACAGCGTTCTGCGCCTGACGCATTATCCTGCGCTCGACAAGGAGCCTGTCAAGGGCGAGGAACGGGCCGGGGCGCACACGGATATCGGCGCTTTGACCATCCTGCATATCGACGATACACCCGACGCCCTGCAGGTTCAGTTGCGATCGGGCGAATGGATCAATGTCAACCGCGTGCCCGGCGCCTTTGTCATCAACATCGGCGACATGATGATGCGCTGGACCAACGACAAATGGGTGTCCAACACCCATCGCGTGGCCAATCCGCCCTTCATCAATGGCCGCTCGGCGCGGCGTCTCTCGATCGTCTATTTCTGCCAGACAAATTACGACACCGTGGTCGAGTGCCTGCCGAACTGCACCGCGCCCGGCATTCCCGCGCGCTATCCGCCGATCGTGGCTGGGGAATATTCGGCGATGCGGGCGGCGATGCGCTACGGCTACGATCTCGCGAAAGTGGACAAGGCCGGGTGACGGTCGCGATCGATCGGGATTCATAATCAACCGCTTTGTGCTGTCAGCCAGTCCGGCGCGACATCAGGGGATGACCATGGCCAATCCGCGCCTCAAGAACCTTGCCTTCGAAGACTATTCGCCAGCGCAGCAGGACGTGCTGAAGACGATCCTGGAGAAGCGCGGCCGCATTCCCCTGCCGGTGAAGGTCTGGCTGCAAAGCCCGACCCTGGCGAAGGCGATCGAGCCTCTCGGCACCATGCTGAACACGGCGTCATTGCTCAGCAAGCCCGAATGGGAGATCGCGGCCATTGTGATGGCGCGGCACTGGGGTTCCACGTCGGTGCTTGAAGCCCATTACAAGTTCATGCGCGACGCCGGCTCGCCGGAGGCGGTGGTCGCCGCATTGCAGGCAGGAACGCCGCCGCCCTTCGAGAGCGAGCGCCAGAAGGCGATCTATGTGCTCGCCTCCGCCTGCGACCGGCGCGAGCCGGTCACCGACGATATCTTCGATCATGCCGAAAAGGCTCTGGGCGCCGATGGCCTCGCCGAGCTGATCGCTTTTCTCGGCTATTACAGCGGCGTTTCGATCGCCATGAAGATTTATGGCTGATGACACGTCAGGGGGCTTAAGCGGTTGCCAGAAAGCCGATCTGGATAAGAGCGCCTTCCGGCAGTTCGGACACGCCGATGCAGCTTCGTGCCGGGCCAGGTTCCGTCTCGAAGACGGTCCTGTAGATGGTGTCCATGCGCTCGAAATCGCGGCTGAAATTCGATAGGGCGATATCGATCGTCACGATCCGGCTTTGCTCGAAGCCGGCCTGCTTCAGAACCTGCCGGACGTGGGCGAGGACCAGCGCTGTCTGCTGCTCGATGCCCTCGGGAATTCTGGCGCGTGGATTGTCGTATCGGATGGGAAGAAGTCCCCGCCCGATGAGGAAACCGCTGGTGCTGATCGCATGCGGCGGCGAGCCGTCGATGGCCCCGGATATGAAATAATGCTCGATGGCAGACATCAGGCGTACAAGGCCTCGCTTGGGAGCGCGCGGACGCGGCGCTCGATCTCCTTCGATCGTTCCTCATAAGGCAGGTCTTGCGTCTCGACCAGCATGTCGGCGACCAGGCGGCCAAAGCGCTGCAGCACAACGTCTTCGTCCATGCCCTGCGGCGGAAATGCAGCGACGATCTCTGCCACATAGGTTGGCACGACGCTGCCCTGAGGATAGGTGGCTGGCACCGGCGGGGCCTTGCCGTTCGCGTGGTCTCGAATGCCGCTTCGCAACAGGCGGCGCAGGAGCATGACGCCGGAGTCGTGTGCCACCAGATGTTCGTTGGCGTGGATCGCGATGGGGCCTTGCGACATCTGCACGTCCCAGTCGCCGGGGTTTCTCTGCCGCTCGGGGTAGGGCCTGTCGCCAGTCTGCCCGAATCCATCGGTCTTGAGCGGGCCGATCAGGTCACGGCGGCCCTCGTTGAACGGGTCGATGGCGCTGTTGAAGTGGCGAATCCCGAATGTCCAGTTGTTTTCGTCGTCGATCGGCACGACCCAGCGCGTGATACCGGCGCAAACAGCGAACTTCTCCTCTTCGCCGCGGACGAAAGGCGTTCCGAACTGCGCCATGTTCGGCAGGATGACGTCATTGGCGCGGATATAGAGATTGTCGCCCCAGCGCCGCGTCGCCAGCGATAGAAATCCAAGCGGCGTCTCCACATTGTCGACGACCGGGATGGCGCCGAACATTTTAGTGAACTGCACCTCGCTCATCAGCGCATGCACGAAGGGAACGTGCATGGGATCGGCACCGTTCTCGTGGACCTGAAGCCAGTTGCAGGGAAAGTGCAGCTTGTAGGCGCGCATCTCGTTGTCGGCGGGCGCCACGAAGGCGTCCAGAACTGGAAACGGCGGCATGTCCTTCGGCGGCCCGAAATAGGCGAAGATCAATCCCGCATATTCGATGGTCGGATAGGCGCCGTGGCAGAGGCTTTTCCTGATGCGGCTGTCTTTCGGCAGGGCCGGCGTATCCAGGATCGATCCGTCAATGTCATATTGAAAGCCATGATAGGAACAGCGGATGCCGCGTTCGCTGACGATGCCGAATTCGAGAGAGGCGCCGCGGTGGCTGCAATGGCGATGCAGAAGGCCGACCCTGCCGCTGCCGTCGCGAAACAGAACCAGTTCCTCGCCCAGGATCTTGAGCGGTATGGGCAGGTCATTCACTTCCTCGATGAGCGCCACGGGTTGCCAGAAACGCCGCATGTATTCGCCAGCGGGCGTTCCTCTGCCGGTTCTCGTCAGCTCGCGATCGTCCTGTTGCGCGGGCACCTGATCCCAGCCGCGATAGCTGCCCTGTGGCACTGTCGGAAAAGCGCTACCGTTGCCGTCGTCCATTCTGCTTCCTGTCGGTTCGTCAATCGCACGATACGATGACGGCGATCGGCCCGCCGCCGCTTGGTCCCTGATGTTCGGCGCCTCCCGATACATAAATTGCGCTGCATCCGGCGATGCCGCCGACGAGGCCGCCGACGGCGGCGCGGGCATGCCGTGTCGCGCTGATGTCGGTATCGTTGAGCATGGTGTGGCGGAAATTGCGGATGAGCCCGTCGGGGGATGGCTCGGCTTTGGCGAAGACGTTGACGATGCGGTCACTGTCGACATGCCAGCTTCCATTCTGGATCACGCCTCCGTCGAGAAAGGCCTTGCGGGCGCCGTCAATGTCGATGGCGTCCTGCATAACGGAGTGGGAGATACGATAGTCGCTGCGGGACGTCAGCGCGTTGCCCAGAACGACGACCACATTATGCAGCAGTTCGATGCCGGCAGAACTCGATGCCACGGTCGAGAAGAGGGAGAAGTCTTCCAGAATGGCGCGGTCATCCACGGGACCTGCAATCTCGCCCAAGGCAAGGCCGACGCCGAGCGCCGAAGCGCCGCGGGAATAGGCCATGGAGCCGTAGGAGTCATCGGTAACAGTGCTCTTGCCGCGACGGTGGGCATCGCGCACGCGATCAGACGTCAGAAGCGGGCACTTGATCTGCACGAAGTGGACATCGTCGACTTCGGCGATTCCGGCATCGTCCATGGCGAGACGGACCGCCCTCGCTGTCTCTTCCATCTGTACACCGGTGCCGAGTTCCTCCGGCAGGAAATCGCGGGTCAGCGCAAACCCGATTGAAAGTCGCTTGTCGGAGTGGGCCGGTCCATCGACCGGTACCCGGCAGAAGACCGTGGCATGGGGGCTCAACACGCCCTCCGTGCCGCCCGACATGACGAGCGCTACTCGGGCCTCGACCTCGTTCGGCGGAATGGCCAGATAGGACGACAGGGCGAGTGCGAAACTGCGGCTGGCATATTCGCGGGTGTAGTCGTTGACGCCGCCATTGCCTTCGGTCTTTCCGAAAATCGCGACGACATGTTCGGGAGAAGCGCGTTTCTCATCGAATAGACGGATGAGGCCTGAAACGTCGCCGGGTCCGTCCATGGTGATGCGGAAAACGTCGATTCTGTTTGCTGTCATGCTGGTCTGCGCTGCTCTGATAGTCCGTTCGACGATAGGCTCACGGAGTCGGGGCGCCTAGACAAAAATATCGCACGCACCGCTGCCGTTTCTCGCGCACTGAAGTCAGCTTGCCGCGGCCGGTTCGGCCGATATACCGCGCGGCTTTTCGAGAATGGCCGCTGTGGCTCCACGTCAGGTCAAGGGCGGAACGGTCGAGGGCGGGTGACGGTGATGGGTCGCCTGCTCGTAGGCATAGGCAATTTCGAGGAGGGCTGCGTCCGTCCACGGCCGGCCGACGATCTGCAGGCCCGAGGGCAGGTCTTCATAAGTATAACCCATGGGCACCACGGCGGCGGGCCAGTGCAGGCCGGAGGCGATCCATGTGGTCACACCAGTTGGCGTGGTATTGCGGTCGCCGTTAAGCTTCGGCGGAAAGCTCGCGACCGGCAGGATGAAAGCGTCGATACCCGCGTCCCGCATGGCTTTGTCATAAGCCTCGCGCATGCGGATCTCCTCGGCCTCGAGGTTATGCACGACTGGATCCTCGCGCGGCGGCGGCGCAACCGCGGTTGTCACCAGACCGACTTCGTGCAGCGGATGGAATTTCTGTGAGGCGACGACCTCACTCAGCGTCTTGGGAAATTCCGGCCCGGTCTTGGCGAGATAGGCCTCAATGGCGGCGCGAACCTCGCTGAGCGGATGCGAGCGCGGCGGAAAGGATGCGAATTCCGGCACGACGAAGGGATCGACGATGGTGGCGCCGGCGGCGCGCAGGTCTTCGGCCGCGCGGTCGACGAGCGCCGTCACCTGCGGGTCCGATGCGTGCGGCGGAAAGGCCTGGCGCAGCACGCCGATGCGCTTTCCGCGCGCGCCGTCGCGCTTGAGCGAAGTCGTGAACGTCGGAGGTATATGACCTTCCGCGCCGGCTGTCGCCGGGTCGGCGGGATCGACATCGGCGATGACATCGAGCAGGGCGACGAGATCAGTGACGGTGCGCGCCATGGGCCCCGCGGTGTCGCGGGCATCATAGAGCCCGACCATGCCCGCGCGGGAGACGAGCGCCCAGCTTGGGCGCAGGCCGATCAGCGCATTGTTGGACGAGGGATTGCGAATGGAGCCGAACGTGTCGGAGCCAAGCCCGACTACGCCGAAATTGGCGGCGAGGCCGCCACCGGTGCCGCCGGAGGAGCCGCCGGTGGCATGCGCCGTGTTGTAGGGATTGCGGGCGAAACTCGGCAGCACCGAGTTGATGTTGTCGAGGCCGCCGCGCGCCCATTCCGACATCGTCGTTTTCGCCAGGATGATGGCGCCGGCCGCGCGCAATTTGGCTATCACCGTCGCATCTTTCGGCGGGATCCATCCCAGCAACGTCGCCGAGCCGCCGGTGGTCTGCAGGCCGGCGACGTCATAATTGTCTTTCACCAGGACGGGGATGCCGTGCAGGGGGCCGCTCAGTTTGCCGCTCTGCTTCAAGGCCTGATCGAGCGCCTGGGCATCCTCGATGGCTTTCGGATTGGTAACGACGATCGTCCACAGCGCCGGGCCACGCCGGTCGTAGGCCTCGATGCGATCGAGAAACGCCTGCGTGACAGCCTCTGCCGTCGTTTCTCCGGAAAGATAGGCCGCCTGAATTTCGGCGATCGTCTTTTCTTCGACCTGGAAGGTTGATTTACCCGACATCAATGCACTCGCCTGGTTTCAATCGTCGACCTGAATGGAAGTGTAATCCTGATACCAGTTCTTGGCCTGGATAAAGCCCTTGACCTTGGGCGACATCGCCCGCGGGCCGAAGTCATGAACGACAAGAAGCGCCGCGGCGTCGTTGGTCAGCACCTCGTTGACCTTTTTCATGGCCTCTTCCTGTTTGGCGGGATCGAACTCGGCTCGGGCGGCCCTGATCGCCGCGTCGAAATCCGGGTTCTTGTAAAAGCCCCAGTTGCTGCCGGTCGGTGGCGCCAGCCTCCCTTCGTAAGAGGCGATGCCGGAGCCAGGCTCCTGCATGGTCATGGCGATGTTGAGCCCGTCCGCGCCGACGGATTTGGCGCCGGCGCGCAGCATATTGATCATGGCGGTGAAGTCGCGGACATCATAGGTGACGTTGATGCCGACGGCGCGAAGATTCTCCTGAATCTGTTCATTCATCGACAGCGGAACCATCTGCCCGCCGCCTGACGACGAGATGACGATCTTCACATTGACGGGTTTGTCGGGCCCGTAGCCTGCTTCTGCGAGCAGCTTCTTCGCTGCCGCCGGGTCGTATCGGAGGTTGAAGCTGGGCTTGCCGAACCAGGGCGCGTCCGCTGGCGCAAAGCCTTTGGCGGGAGCCGCTGTTTGTTCCACCAGTTCGACGATGGAATCACGATCGATGGCGAGATTGGCAGCCTTGCGGATGCGGACATCGGCAAACGGTGTCCCTTCGCTGAAGTTCAGGCGCCAGATCCAGGTGTGCGGATAGACGTTGGCCGTGATCTTGAAGCCGGCGCCCTTGAGCGATGCGATGGAGTCAGGCGGAAGCGTCTCGATCAGGTCGACCTGTCCGGAACGCAGGGCGGCAACGCGGGTGTTGGGCTCCGGCACCGGCAGGATGGTGAGATGCTCCGTCTTCGGGACGCGCTTCTTGTCCCAGTATTTCGTATTGGCCGCGAGCTGGAGTTCCTGGCCGGGACGCAGCGACACGAATTTGTAGGGGCCCGTGCCGGACGGCTTCTGGGCGAATTTCTGCCAGTCGTTGCCGACCTCGGCAAAGCGGGCCGGGCTGGCGAAGAACATGCTGGAGAGCTCGAACAGCAGGAAAGAATTGACCTCCTTGGTTTCGATGAAGATCGTATGGTCGTCGATCTTGCCGTAGGAAGCGATCGATTGCGTCCGCGTGCGGGCTATGCCGGCGCGCAGCGCATTGTATTGCGGCGCCTTCTGGTTGGTGAAGGCATCGAGATTCCACAGCGCTGCATCGGCGTTCCAGGGCGAGCCGTCGTGAAACACCGCGTCGCGCAGTTTGAAGGTCCAGCGCTTCTTGTTGACGGGGTCGACGCTCCACGATTCTGCAAGGCCCGGTACGAGGCGAGACGGCTCCGTCGCCGACGAGAGATCCCAGGTGACGAGCGGATCGAAAATCGTATAGCCGCCAAAGCGCGCGCCCTCGAAGCCGCCGTCGGGTGCGGCCCATAAAACCGGCACGTCGCTTAGGGAAATGGCAATGCGCAAGGTTGAGGCAGCGCCGGCTTCATGCGGCAGGGCGACGAGCGAGCCGGTGACAATTGTTGCGAAAACCAAATATATGCGCGGGAGCGTCTTCACCAAACGGCTGAATCGATTCAACATTTGTCTCCTGGTCGATGCTTCTGGCTGCGGCCCGCGCAGACCTGCTTGGCAACGACAGGCAACCCCGGTGCCAAGTCATCGGAATAAGAACTCACCCGTTAAAGCGCCGTGTTGACATTGGCGACCAGTTGTCATGGCACACGAGTTGCTTGAGTGTGGGAATGTCTATAGCTCAGCGGCTCAAGCAAGATCTGTCTGATCTGCCCGATCGGGGAGGGCCGGCGCAGCCGCTTCTGATCGTCCGTGATCTCGTCAAACATTTTCCGATCAAAGGCGGCTTGTTCGGCAGATCGGGCATGGTGCAGGCGGTCGACGGTCTCGATTTCGAAATCCGCAAGGGTGAGACGCTGGGCATCGTCGGCGAGTCCGGCTGCGGCAAGTCCACGGCTTCGCGCCTGATCATGGCGTTGCTTGGGATGACGCGCGGCGAGATCATCTTCGACGGCGAGGCGGTCGGTTCGCGCGCTTTGCCGCTGAAGGAATATCGTCGCCAGGTTCAGATGGTGTTCCAGGATTCCTATGCCTCGCTCAACCCACGGCTGACGATCGAAGAATCGATCGCGTTCGGTCCCATGGTGCATGGCCTCGGGCGCTCCGCCGCCATCCAGCGCGCCCACGAACTGCTTGTCGCGGTGGCCATGGCGCCGGGCCAGTTTGCGCGGCGTTATCCGCACGAGCTTTCCGGCGGCCAGCGCCAGCGCATCAACATCGCGCGCGCCCTCGCGCTGCGGCCGCGCATGCT
>Ga0182744_1001417_pt1 | contig 20986 bp, 20 predicted proteins | sample eDN3rd30CKraftMG_FD_128525 | JGI IMG/M metagenome (GOLD analysis project Ga0182744, IMG submission 128525) | Enriched Miracle-Growth compost microbial communities from Emeryville, California, USA - eDNA 3rd pass 30_C Kraft MG (version 2) (version 2) ...
CCCGCCGCACGATGGATGGCTGGGCAGCGGAGCTCTTCGTGACTGCATCCGCGACGAAGAGCACTTCCGCGAGTAGTGTGGTGCCCGCGCGAATCGCTCTCTTCAAGGCATCGCCGGGGATCATGGACGAGGGGTGGACCGAGTGGCTCCTCGACTCGTACGGATACGAGTACACGATCGTGACGCCGGCCGATCTCCAGGGGGGAAAGCTGGCGTCGCGCTTCGATGTCATCGTGATGGCATCCCAGCCCTTCGGTGGGAATCAGGGTCGTCGCGGGCGACGCGGAGGACCACCTCCCGATACCGCGGCGCAGGCGGCGGCGGTTCGGGGCGTGGATGAGTTCGTGCGTGGCGGCGGCACTATCGTGAGCTGGAGCCAGGGAGTGGACGCGGCTATCCGGGACCTGAAGCTTCCGGTGCGCGACCTGGTGGCGGACGTTCCACGCAGCGAATTCTTCACCGGCATCTCGATCATGCGCGTCACCACCGACCCGGCGCATCCGGTGATGACCGGGATGCCGGAGCAGGCCGATGTCGTCGTGAATCGCAGTCCCGTGCTCGCGACCGAGGAAGGCTTCGAGGGTGCCGTGCTCGCGGGCTATCCGAAGGAAGGCGCGCTCCTGCGATCGGGATGGTTGAACGGCGAGAAGTACATGCGCGGTGCCGCCGCCGCGCTGGACGTGCGGCACGGCGACGGTCACGTCATCCTGCTCGCGTTCCAGCCGCAATGGCGCGGCCAGTCCACGGGTACCTTCCGCACAGTGTTCAACTCGCTCTTCTACGCCGGCGCGATCTCGCGGAACGGCGGCGGAACTCCCGGATTCTGGCAGGCGTCGACCGCGCGCGGCGCTCGGTAGCGACGCTGCCGCACGGGCGTTTTCGATTGTAACTTCAACGCACACGCCACGCGCACCACCTGCAGCTCCGATGGTGCGCGGCGAACGTCAGAGACCCGGTAGCTCAGTTGGTAGAGCAACGGACTTTTAATCCGTAGGTCGTGGGTTCGATCCCCACCCGGGTCACTCCTCCCAGACCATGTCCGCGCCTTCGCTCTCGATCGAGCACGTCTCGAAGTCGTACGGCGCCGTTCACGCACTCGACGACGTCACGCTCGCGGTGGACGGCGGCGAATGTCTCGCCCTGGTGGGCGAGAGCGGTTCGGGCAAGACCACTCTCCTTCGCTGCATCAATCGCCTGACCGAACCCGATTCGGGCGTCGTACGCGTCGGCGATCTGGATGTGATCTCGCGGGATGCGATCGAGCTGCGAAGGTCGATCGGCTACGTTCCGCAGGAGGGCGGTCTTCTGCCGCACTGGCGAGTTCGACGAAACGTCGAGCTGGTGCCGTGGCTGCGCGGCTCCGGCAACGCCGGTCGCCTGGCGGATGATGCTCTGGACATGGTGGGGCTCGACCCCGGGACGTTCGGCACGCGCTGGCCCGACGAGCTCTCGGGAGGTCAACGGCATCGCGTCGCTGTCGCGCGCGCTCTCGCTGGTGGCCAGTCGGTTCTCCTGCTCGATGAGCCATTCGGTGCGCTCGATGCGATCACGCGGCACGACCTGCAGCACCTCATCGTGGAGCTGCGCGCGAAGCGTCCTCTCACCGTCGTCATCGTCACGCACGATGTCCACGAGGCGCTCTTCCTGGCGGATCGCGTGGGCGTGCTGCGCGACGGACGTCTCGAGCAGTTGGCTGCGCCGGACGTCGTGAAGCGCGCACCCGCCACGTCGTACGTCGCCCAGCTCCTCGCCCGCTCCGATCTCCTTCGTTCATGATCTCCGGAAATTTCTCGACCATGCGGGCCGCGGCGACCGGCGCGCTTCTCGGGCTCGTGATCACGCTCCCTTGCGCGGGCATGGCGGCGCAGGATTCGACGCGGTCGGGCATCGGATCGGGGCGAAGCGTGATCGTGGGCTCCAAGCCGTTCGGCGAGTCGTACCTTCTGGCCGAGATGTTCGCGCAGCTTCTGGAGTCACGCGGATTCTCGGTGGAGCGCCGCCCCGGGCTCGGCGCGACTACCGTGGCCTTCGATGCGCTTCGTTCCGGTTCGATCGACGTGTACCCCGAGTACACCGGCACGGGCCTGCTCGCGATCCTTCACGAGGAGCCGCGAGGCGGCGCTCGCGAAGTGTTCGCGGAAGTGCAACGTCGCTTCCAGGAGCAGTACGCCCTGCGCTGGCTCCCGCCGCTCGGTTTCGAGAACGGCTACGCGATCTCCGTGCGCAGGGAGACGGCCGAGCGCTACGCTCTGGCGACGCTGAGCGATCTCGCCAGGATTGCACCGCAACTGTCCGCCGGGCTCTCGCCCGATTTCATCCAGCGGGCCGATGGCCTTCCCGGCCTGGCGCGCACGTACGGATTGAGCTTTCGCTCGGTGCGCCCGCTGGACCAGGCGCTCAAGTATCGCGCACTGGCATCCGGCGCCGTGGACGTGGTGGACGGGTACACCACGGACGGCCTCATCGCCCGCTACGGCTTCGTGGTTCTCGCCGACGACCGGCACTTCTTTCCTCCGTACGAGGCCGCCGCGCTGATCTCGGACAGGCTCGCGCACGAGCAGCCCGCGGCTGTCGCTGCGCTGACGCTGCTCAGCGGGATGCTCGGCGACTCCACGATGCGGGCTCTGAACGAGCGTGTGGAGAGCGACCACGAGCCCATTCCACGCGTCGCGTCCGACGCGCTTCGCGCCATGCAGCTCGTGGGTATGACGTCCGATTCGGAAAACGCCGCACGTGTGTCGGGGTCCGCGGTGCGCACGTCTTTCGTCAGGTATCTCTGGGATCGGCGGGCCACGCTCGCCGCCCAGGCCATCCGCCACATCGAGCTGGTTGGCTTTTCACTCGCGGCGGCGATTCTCCTCGCGCTGCCGCTCGCGTTGCTCCTCGAACGTGCCAGCGGCGTGGCGGAGCCCGTGCTGCGCGTCCTCGGGTTGCTGGAGACGATTCCCAGCATCGCGCTGCTCGCTTTCATGATCCCTCTCTTCGGCGTGGGATTCGGGCCTGCGGTCGTCGCGCTCTGGCTCTATTCGCTCTATCCCATCGCGCGCAATACCTATACGGGTGTACGCGACGCCGATCCGGCGGCCGTCCACGCCGCGCGGGCCCTCGGAATGACTCCGATGCAGGTGCTGCGCTTCGTTCGTACGCCGCTGGCGGCGCCGAGCATCATGGCCGGGATACGTACGGCGGCGGTGATAGACGTCGGCACGGCTACCCTGGCCGCCTTCATCGGTGCTGGCGGACTCGGTGAGCCGATCGCCACGGGCCTTGCGCTGGCGGATACACGGCTCATACTGTCCGGCGCACTGCCGGCGGCGCTGCTCGCGCTGGCAGTGGACGGTCTCCTCGCGAGAGTCGAACGCTGGACCACCCCCGCGCCTCTGAGGAACCGATCAGTTCGTTGACGACGAGAGCCGGCGGCACCTCACTTGCCATTCAGAGTATGGTGGCGCAGAGCGGAACAGCGGAGGAAGTGTCGATGACATCGAAAGGAACACGGGACGCGCTGATGCTCGTCGCCGGCGTCGGGCTCGGTGCTGGTCTGATGTATCTCTGCGACCCTCGTTCCGGGGCGGAGCGTCGCGGCGGGGCGCGCCGCGCGCTCCAGCGCGTCGGGAGGCACCGGTCGTCGGACGAACTGGTCGCAGCGCGGGTCCGCAAGGTCGTGGCCAGGTCTGTTTCGTACCCTGCTGCCATAGCCGTGACCGTGGAGCAGGGGAGGGTCACGCTGGGCGGATCGGTGATTGCGAGTGAAGTCGATGCTCTCCTTCGCAGAGTGCGGCGCGTGCACGGTGTGATCGCCGTCCGGAGCGGGATGGACGCGCACGACTGGGCCGCCGACGTGCCCGGCCTTCAGGGAATCGCCGAACGACCGCGACGACTGCCGGGCCTTGAGGAGATGGGCTGGCGCTGGCCGGCCGGCGCCGGAATCGTGGGTGGTACCGCCCTCGGCGCGCTCGCAGTGAGGGGCGTGCGCGCCCTCAGGTAGCGCCCGGCCCGGTCGCCTCGTCGTCGTCGCCGACGTCGCCATCCGCGGCGAACGCCGCCCGGATCTTGCGGCCGAGGGTGGGACGCGAGATCCCGAGTATGCGCGCGGCCGCGCTGCGATTCCCGTTCGTGATCTGAAGCGTGAGACGCACTGCTTCCTGCTCGATCAGTTCCAGCGACTTTCCTTCGGCGGGGATGCGAATCTCGCGTACCTGCTCGGCCCCGTTGCTCGCGGGAAGCACGGTGCGCTGCTGCAGCATCAGATGCTCGGCGCGTATCACGCTGTCGTCGCTGAGAATCGCGGCGTGCTCGATCACGTTCTTCAGCTCGCGGACATTGCCGGGCCAGTTGTGCGCTTCGAGAGCGGCGATCGCCGAGTCGTCGAGCATCTTGGACGACAGTTCCTGCTGCTGCGCCAACTCGGCCAGGAAGTGCCGCGCGAGCAGCGTCACGTCTCCATGCCGCTCACGCAGAGGCGGCAGGGGGATCCGGAAGACGTTCAGTCGGTAGTAGAGATCTTCGCGGAACTCCAGGCGCGCCACCGCCTCGTGCAGCGAAGGGTTCGCGGCCGCGATGATCCTGCAATTGATCTCCATCTCGTCGAGAGCGCCGAGTCGCCGCACGCGGCGATCCTCGAGAGCGCGCAGGAGCTTCGGCTGCAGGCGCGGCGGCAGCTCCGCCACTTCATCGAGGAAGAGAGTTCCCCCTCCGGCAAGCTCCATGAGTCCGCGCTTCTGCGCGCGTGCGTCGGCGAAGGCGCCGCGCTCGTGGCCGAAGAGCTCCGACTCCAGAAGCGTTTCGGGGATCGCGGCGCAGTTGACAGCCACGAACGCCTCGCCGCGCGCGGGGCCTTCGTAGTGGATCGCGCGGGCGAAGAGCTCCTTCCCGGTACCCGTTTCGCCGAGGAGGAGAACGGTGGTCAGGCGGCTGGTCGCGACCTTCCTCGCTCGATCGATCGCTTCCCGGAGAGCATCGCTTCCGCCGATGATGCTCGCCAGACCGAGTTTCACGGAGCCCTCTGCACGCGGTGGGTCGAACCGGTTCGGCCCTCCCCCTCCGGATGCGCTCGCGTACGCCGGAGCCGGAGGCGGGGCGTAGCGCCGCGAGCCGGCGGGCGACGCCGGCGTCGTGGAGGATGGCTCTCCGCCAAGCAACTGGTCATTGCCTTCGGGGAGAAAGGGAGACTTCATGACTTGTCGGTTCGGCCTGTCCATTATCACTCAGACGATCGGAAGTCGTACTCGGCACGCGGACTGGTAGTGCTGCTCTTCTTCAGCGATTCGACATGTTTTCGAGCGCCGAGGCGCTCGAAAACGGTCAGCGCTCCTTCCCTCAGTTGGCCGGCTCGCTCGTGCTCTCCGCGCTCCTCCAGGATCGTGCTCAGATCCTCGATGATCCGGGCGTGCTGGAGTGCGTCCTCGCTGTCGAGCGCCAGTCGCGCGGCTTCCTCGAGGAGAGCGACGGCTTCATCGAGCTCGCCTCTCGCCCGGCGGATGCGCGCGCCCACGACTCGCGCTTCGGTGCGTAAGGGACGCTCCTGTCGCGCTTCCGTAATCGTGATGGCGCGGGAGTGCAGCAACTCGGCGTCATCGACTTCGCCGGCGACGAGATGGAGAAGCGCGCGGCCGAGTGCGATGCGGGCCTCGGTGAGTCGGTCGCCACGTGCCGCGGCCAGTTCGGCTGCCTGCTCGAACGCCTGAGCGGCCTCCGTCAGCCGGCCGCTCTCCAGATGCGCGAGCGCGATTCGGCGAAGCGCCCAGCTAACGCCCTCGTCGTCGCCGGTGGCGCGCAGTGCGCGAAGGCTCATGTGGTAGCGCACCCGTGCCCCTTCGCTGTCGCCCTGGATCTCCGCGAGTGCACCGAGGTTCTGTTCGATGATCGCATAGAGGCGCTGATCACTTCCCGCAGCGGCGTTGAGAGAGGCGTCGGCGTAGAGCTGCCTTGCGGTGGCGACCTCGCCGCGGCGCAGGTAGATGCCAGCGAGCGCATTCTGTGCCTGTGCGACACCGTCCGCGTAGAGGACGTAGTGTGCGATCTCGAGGCTGCGTTGGAGGAGACGGGCGGCCTCCGCGGTTTCACCGAGATCGAAGAGGAGAGCGCCCTTCCAGCGATACAGGTCGGCGTGGAACGCGCCCGGCGGAAGTCCGACGATGAGCGCGGCCGCCATGTCGTACGCAACGAGCGCCTCGGCTGCCGCGCCGCGCCGCTCATACTCGCGAGCGCGCGCGATCAGGAGCCGCGTGTCCTGTACGAAGTCGATGGTGCGTTGCTTGATCGGCATGACTCGAGCGATCGCGGTAGTCGAGTGCTCCCATTCACCAGCCGGGAGCGCAGCAGCGATTTCGTTACGGTGCCATCGGGCACCGCGACATCACGCTACAGCCAGCAGACGCGCGGCACGTCAAAACGCAACACGCGCGCTGCCGCTAAACCCTTGATCGTCAGCGAGTTATGCCAAGCGGGCGGAGTCGCCCACGAAGCGAGTTGCGACACAAAATTGCAGGGGTGCAAAAAGATTTTACAGCGGCATCGCCGGCGACGTCCGCGATGCCGCGGCAGCGCGTCAGGCGCCGGCCCCGGCTCCGGCCCCGGCGTGCTCTCGCATGACGTGTTCGTAGACCAGCCGCGAGATGTCCGCCATCAGCGACTTCGCGACGTGTTCGTCGGGGATGCCTCGCGTGAGAATCACGAGCACGTACGGGTCGGCGCCGCGCGGGTACACGATCGCGGCGTCGTGCATGTGCGCGGTGATCGAGCCCGTCTTGTGCGCAACGGGCGTCCCCGGCGGGAGGCCGGCGGGAATCTCGTCGTTGAACTCCTGGTGCAGGAGAATCTGGCGCATCTCTTCGCAGCTCTTAGGCGAGGCCGCGCGGTTCTCCTGGATCGCCTCCATGATGATCGCCAGGTCGCGCGCCGTGGTCATGTTGTTCATGCCGCGCTCGTACGCCTTGTCGTCTTCGACGCCGCGGAGTACCTGGATCTTCTCAGCGCCGAGCGAGCGCATCGCTGCCGTGGTGCGCTTCGCTCCCACGAGCGCGATGAGAGCGTTGGTCGCCAGGTTGCTCGAGCGGGTAATCATGTGGTACATGAGATCGCGGACCGTCACGCGGCTTCCGACCATGCGATAGACGGAGCTGTCGGAGTCGTCGCCGCTGTCGAGCGAGTAGAGCGAGCCGTCCACGATCGAGCCGAACTGATTGACGAGCAGCACCTTCTGATCGAGCGACAGGCCGTGCGAATCGACCTGGCGAAAGAGCTCGATCATGACGGGCACTTTCATCGTGCTCGCGGCGTGCATGGACTGGTCGGCGTCGATGTACAGGGAGTCCGACGGCGAGCCGACCATGCGGAACGCAACACCGACTTCGGCGCCGGGCACCTGCTGCACACGCTGGCGAATGCTGGCCGCGAGGGAGTCGCTGGCTGGCGTGCCGCCGACCGCTGCGAGGAGGCATAGAATGGTGAGCATGGAGGGCAATATACGTCTCGCCTCGGCGGCCGGAAACGCGTTGCGTTCCATGGGTTGATTCGTATTGCGTAATATCGGGACAGCCTTCAGGTTGCCTGAATCCCCACTCCCGGGCATCTCATGCAGCAGAGCGAAAGCGACAACGACTCCGCCACGGCACCGCTCCACGGTCAACGATCGAGACTGCGCTTCACCGATTTTTCCTTTCGGCGTGCCAGCGACGGTCGGTGCACCGCTGAAGTGGAGCTCGAGTGGACGGAGGGCGCTCGCGTGCGTGGGACCGCTGCAGGGCAGTCCAGCCCTACGGTGGATTTGCGGGTGGCCGCGGAGGCCGCGCTGCGAGCGATCGAGGCGTTCAGCGAGGGCTCCATGGCGTTCGAGTTGATCGGCGCCAAGGCGGTGCGCGCGTTCGACGCCAACGTGGTCATCGTATCCGTCGGAAACCGTCGCGAGGGGCCAAGGCGTCTTCTTGGAGCGTGTCTCGTGGAGGACGACCCCTGCCGCGGGGCGGTGGTCGCAATCCTCAGTGCCACCAATCGAGTACTGGGGAATTTCATAGCCACGAGGTGAGACAGTCGGGCCGCGTGCGGCCGGTGTGTCACCGCCAGAGTCCAGAACATCAGCCAGCACCAGCGCCAATGGATCTCTCCCTTCCACGCCGAACACCGATCCACCGACGCGTATGGTGGCTTGCAGTCATCGCGGCCGCCGCATGCCACCGAGCGCGGCCAGCGGACCCGCCCACTCCGGTCTCGATGGACGTGGCGAGCACGAATCGACTTGCCGATTCGCTCAGCGCCCCTCTCGACAGCGCGGCCGTCGCACCGCACGAGGTGACGGGTGAAGCTCTGCAGATGTTCGGCGATTCGATCGGAGTCGCCTCGGAGGAGCCCACCGACGAGGAGCCGACGTGGGACATCGATGTCCGCTCCTACGCCACGCACGAGCGCGTCGCATACTTCATCGATCGTTTCCAGCACTCCGCGCGGAAGAGCTTCGCGGGCTGGCTGTCGCGCGGCGGGAGGTACGAGCCGATGATACGCGCGAAGTTGCACGACGCCGGACTCCCGGAGGACCTCACCTATCTCGCCCTCATCGAGAGCGGCTACGATCCGAACGCGTATTCGCGCGCCGCGGCCGTGGGAATGTGGCAGTTCATGACGAGCACCGCGAAGAGCACGGGGCTCAGGGTGGACTGGTGGGTGGATGAACGTCGCGACCCCGTTCGCTCCACCGAAGGCGCCATCAAGTTTCTCAAGTACCTCAACGAGCAGTTCGGTTCGCTCTACCTGGCTGCGGCCGCATACAACGGCGGCCCGGGCAGAGTGTCGCGCGGTCTCACGCGCTACGCCGACGAGCTGGATGGCGAGAGTGGCGACGACGCCTTCTTCGCACTGGCGGAAACGAACTATCTGAGACGCGAGACACGTGACTACGTACCGCGTCTCATCGCCGCCGCCCTCATCGCGAAGGACCCGACGCGCTACGGCTTCGAGATCGAGTACGACTCGGCGCTGGCCTACGACAGCGCGCGCGTGGGACCCGCCACTCCCATCGCCGCCGTCGCGAAAGCAGCCCACACGACAGTCTCGGCGATCATCGAGCTGAACCCGGAAGTGCTGCGCGGCATGACGCCGCCGAAGGACTCGTTCACCGTACGGATCCCGCCCGGCACGGGCGCCTCGTTCGACTCGCTCTTCAGCGAGCTACCGGAGGCCGAGCGCACCGCCTGGGAACGCGCCACGACGAAGAAGGGTGAGACGCTCACGCGGCTGGCCAAGCGCGCCGGCGTCTCCACCAAGGAGCTGCGCTGGTACAACCCGAAGCTCGGCGTCACGCGTTCGGGGCACGTATCGGCCGGTCATACAGTGATGTTCCCGCGCAGGGCCGTGGTGGCGGCCGCGCTGAACGTGCCCGACCCGTCGATAGAGCGCTACGGCTCGTCGAGCCGGTCGACGCACGTGGTGAAGCGAGGCGAGTCGCTGGGCCTGATCGCGCAGCGCAACCACACGACTGTCAAGTCGATCATGCGGCTGAACGGCCTGCGCAAGAGCATCATCTATCCCGGGCAGGTCCTGGTGATCAGCGGCAGCGCGCGCTCCAGTACCGCGACCGCTTCGTCCGGTGACGTCCACGTCGTTCGCTCCGGCGAATCCCTCTGGTCGATCGCACGCAAGTACGACACGACAGTGAAGGAGCTGAAGCGCCTCAACGGACTCGCCTCCGACCGCCTGATGACGGGGCAGAAGATAGTGGTGCGGAGCTGATGGTGGGATAGCGAGGAAACAGGACACAGGAAACAGAAACTGCACACCAGTCCAAATGGGTGTGCAGTTTCTGTTTCCTGTGTCCTGTGTCCTGTTTCCTTCGGATCAATCCCCCGAGTTCTTCGCCTTCCAGCCCTTCATCACCAGCTTCGCGTAGCCATTGCCGGGGTCGACGCCGAGGGAGCGGAGCGTCTCGACGGCAACGGGGCCGCGGTTGTAGACCAGGAGTGCGAGGCGGACGTCGCCATCATACTCGTTGATCAGCGAGCGAAGATAGCGGAAGCCGATCCGCAGGTTGGTGCGCGGCTCGAAGAGCTGCTCGCGCGTGATGTCCCTGTCGAAGTACCGAGCCGTGGACGGCATGAGCTGAGTGAGCCCCACCGCGCCCACCGAGCTAACTGCACGCGGATTGAACTCGCTCTCGACGCGTACGAGGCGGAATCCGAGATCGGGGTCGATCCCCTGGGCGAGCGCCACGTCGTACACGGCTTCCGCGATGCTCGCGTTCACCTTGTACTGGGAGGAGTAGTCCATGATCGCCTTCGTGCGCTGCAACTGAGCGCGCGCGAGGGCGAGGTCACCCTTCGCCGCATCGAGCTCGGCGCGCAGACGGGCGTTCTCGTCTGAACCTGCGAACGCGAAGGCGCCCATCGTCGACGCCTCGGCGTCGCGTGGACGTTCGCGTGGAATGAACGCAACGGCGGCGAGGAGCGACGCGATCAGGACATACTTCCCGACGCGTTCTCTCAGTCGCTTTGCATCACCGCGATGCGAGTAGCGCTTATCTGTGATATGCAACACAAGCCTCCATAGGGGAGGGTCTCGGATGTAAGAACGGGAGCAGTCAAGTCGTGCTCCCGTGCGTCCCTGAAGCAACGCTCATGCCGCTATGAGCGGCGCCAATGACCCGAGCGCCCGCCAGTTTTTTCCAGTAACGAAATGTCCTGTATCGACATTTCGCGATCGATAGCCTTGGCCATGTCGTAGATGGTTACCAGGCATATCGCTACGGCCGTTATCGCTTCCATCTCGACGCCTGTCCGCCCGGTCGTTTTGACCGTGGACTCGACCCGCAGGCCGGGAAGCTCATGATCCGGCTCGATAGCCAGCTGCACGTCCGTCAGGGGCAGCGAATGGCAAAGAGGAATTAAGTCGGCCGTACGCTTGGCCGCCAGCACTCCGGCAATTTTCGCTACAGCGATCACGTCACCCTTGCCCATCGCCTTCTCTTCGATTGCGGCGAGCGTTTCGGGCTTCATTCGGATGCATCCTGCCGCGCGCGCGATACGGTCGGTGACATCCTTGTCCGACACGTCCACCATCCGCGCCTCTCCGTCAGGTCCGATATGGCTGAGCTCACTCATGCGGCCCACCTTCCCAGTCGGCGAACGAGCAAGGCGCCGATCAACTGCGGGCTGACGTTCCCGGTCGCGAGAGTCCTCGCGCGCTCCACGGCGTCCACGCCTTCCATGGCGCGCAGCGCCGCGCGCCGATCGCCGCTGGCAACGGCTTCGCGCAGCCGCTGGTGCAGGAGCGACAGGAGCGCGTCGAGCATGTCGGAGAAGAAACCTCGGGCTTTCGACCCGCCGAGCGCGAAGGCGGCGGCGATGTTCTCGCGGCGTCCCGAGTCGAGCGCGGCGAGGAACGACGCTGCCGCAGCGTGCGCATCGCCATGCGCACCGGCAGCGAGCAGGGCGCCGGGCGCGCCACTGGCCATTGCGAGCCGCTCGTCCACACCCTTCACGACGCCGGCTCGATCGAGCACCGCTGCGATCGACGAATCCGCGAGAAACTGGCGCATCTCGCTCTCCGGAAGAGGCGCGACTCGCATCGAGACTACACGCGAACGCACCGTGGGGAGGAGCGCGCCCGGTTCGCTCGAGGTGAGGATGATGGTGGTGTCCGCGGGCGGTTCCTCGAGGAGCTTCAGAAATGCATTCGCGGCCTGGTCCGCTCCTTCCTGCGGCACCATTCGCTCGGCATCACCGGCGACGAAGATCTTGCGAGCTCCCATCGCCGGCTTGTACGAGGCGAGATGCACGAGCGCGCGCACGCTCGCGACGTAGATCGCCTCAGTGCCCGATGGCGGCGCGTAGAGACCGCCGTCGCGGAGTCGCTCCGAGATCGCGTCCGCGTAGTCGTCCATGACTTCGTCCGCCGATGCATCGGTGCTGGAGAGTCGCGGCCTCGGAAAGAACCAGCGCAGGTCGGGATGCGCGAGCTCGAGCGTGAACCGGCACGCCTCGCAGCGCCCGCAGGGTCGCTCGCCAGGATCGCCGGACTGGCAAAGGAGAAGCTGTCCCAGCCAGAGCGCCAGTCGCTGCTTTCCCACTCCGCGTGGCCCGTGAAGAAGGAGGCTCGCCGGCAACGCCCGTCTCCGGATCGACTCGCGCAGCCGCTCTCGAAGCGCTTCGTGACCGTGGAGGGGGAGAAGGGGCATGGGGGATCTGGGAGCAGAAAGCAGAAAGCAGAAAGCAGAAAGCAGAAAGCAGAAAGCAGAGGATCGGATATGGGGTAAGGTAAGGTGACGAGAAGGGCGCGGGGAACGGGGGAGAGGGGACAGGTGGGAAGGAGACAGGGGACAGGCGACAGGAAACAGAAAAACTGCACACCCATGCGGATCGGCGTGCTGTTGCTGTTTCCTGTCGCCTGTCCCCTGTCTCCTTCCCACCTGCTTTCTGCTTCCTCCCCTATCCCCCCGTCGTATCGCCGCCGAGGAGGGTGACGACTTCGCCGGTGATGTAGCTGGAGTCGGCGGTGGAGGCGAGGAAGACGTAGGCGGGGGCGACTTCCTCGGGTTGAGCGGGTCGCTTCATCGGAGTGTCGGCGCCGTGCCTGGCAGCCTTGGCCGGTGGCTTGTCGACGATGTTGAGCGGGGTCCAGACCGGTCCTGGCGCTACGCAGTTTACCCGAATCCCTCGCGAGACCACGTTCTGTGCGAGTGCCTTGGTGAACGCGAGGACCGCGCCCTTCGTGGCGGAGTAATCGACGAGTTGCTTCGAGCCCTCGAGGCCGGTCACGGATCCGGTATTGATGATGGCGGAACCTGGTTCGAGGTGTCGGAGCGCGGCCTTCGCCATGTAAAAGTACCCGTACACGTTCGTACGGAATGTGAGATCCCATTGCTCGTCGCTGATGTCGGCGAGCGACTGCTGGTGCTGCTGGAAGGCGGCGTTGTTCACCAGGATGTCGAGCCTGCCGAACTCGCGCACCGTGCTTTCCACGGCATCGTTGCAGAAGTCGGGGTCGGTGACATCGCCGGCGAGAAGCAGCGCGCGTCTTCCCTCCGCTTCCACGGCGGCGCGCGTCTCGGACGCATCGATCTCTTCCTCGGGGAGATAGACCAGCGCCACATCTGCACCCTCGCGCGCGAACAGCACTGCCACCGCGCGACCGATGCCGGAGTCGCCTCCGGTTATGAGTGCGGTTCTCCCGTCCAGTTTTCCTGCCGCCCGGTAGAGGGGCGCCTCGTAGCGCGGGCGCGGCGTCATCTCCGCCTCGAGACCGGGGTGCGGCTGTTGCTCCTGTTTCGGAAACGGCGGTGCAGGCTCACGCATCACACCGCGCGCGGCACTCTGCTTTTTCGTACGGCGCCTGCTCTTCGTAGCCGGCGAGGCGTGCGTCTCCTTCTTCCTGGCCATGTCGACCTCCATTCACTCGCAGCGCGCGCCAACCGCCCGCGGCGCGCTCGCGTCGTCTGACGGACTCTCACCCTCTCGAGCCGATCGATGCAGGCGGAACGCTGTGCGTGGTGCAACAGTCGCGCCCTCCGCGCTCAGAGCGGGTGATGCTCCATTCGCGCGCGAGCGGCATGCTTCGTGACAGGGCTCGTCCTTACACCGAGAGATGGAGGTAGTGGATGCGAGCGGTACGATCGGATATGGAGGAGTCGCGTGCCGGTGAGGCGAGCGCGACGGAGCAGGAACCACGTGTGACCGTTGACCCGCCGCATGACATGCCGGATGCGCACGCGGATTTCGGCGAGCGGCGCGAGACCAGCGAGGCCCCCGACGTGAGGCCGCTCGCGGCGCTGTCCGTGGCGGTGCTCGTGACGGACGGCGTCGAACAGGTGGAGCTCGAAGCACCCGTTGGCGCCGTGCAGGTTGCGGGCGCTCGCGCCGACGTCATCACGCCATCGGGCGGGGAAGTGAAGACGGTTCACGACGGAGACGTGGGCGAAGTGCTCTCGGTGGACCGCACGCTCGAGGACGTCGTGGCGCGCCATTATGGCGCTCTCATACTTCCCGGCGGCGCCGCGAGCGTGCGCGCGCTTCGCGCGAACGCGGGCGCGATGCGTTTCATCCGCGACTTCGCCGCGCTGGACCGCCCTATCGCGGCGATCGACGACGCCCCGCTTCTCCTCGTGGAAGCTGGCATCGTGCGCGGGAGGATGCTCACGGCATCGAGGACCGTGGCCGATGAGATCCGTGAAGCCGGCGGCGAATGGCTGGATGAGGGCGTCTGCCTGGATCAGCGGCTGCTCACGGCACGCGGGGCGGAGGATGTCCGCCGCTTCTGCTCGAGGCTCGTCGATCTGCTCGTGCAGGCGGCTGAGGACCGAACCGTCGACGAGGCCTCTCGCGAGAGCTTCCCGGCGAGCGATGCACCCGGGTGGGGGCCCACTTCGATAGGCGAGCCCGGCTAGCGGTCGCGCCTCTCGCCCATCGGTGGCGGCCGGGTGCGCGGCGTGCGAAGTTGCACTTACACGACGCCGCACCCGGATTCACTCCCGGCCACGGATCTCTTGGAGGTGGAAGTGGGAATCGTCATGCGCACCCTGGGAGCCGCACTTCTTTGCGCGAGCGTGATGGCGTGCAGCCATCGCACGAAGCCGAGCTCCACGAGCGGACCGCCTCCGAAGACGACTGTGACGGTCGACAACCAGAGTTTTCTGGACATGACCGTGTACGTCCTCTCTGGCGGGCAGCGGATTCGCCTCGGCCAGGCCACTGGAAGCTCGAGGAGCAAGTTCACCATCCCGTCGTACGTCGTCGGATATGGAATCCAGTCGTTGCGATTCATAGCCGATCCGATCGGCGGCAATCGCCTTCCGGTGAGCGAGGAGATTAGCGTCACCGCGGGTGACGAGGTGATTCTCACCATTCCACCGACTTGATGCGGCTCTGGCGCCGCCTGGCGCCTCTTCCGCTGGGGAAGTGGATCTTCAGCGTGCTGCTCGGCTTCCGCGTCCCGTACACCGGCACCGTACGTCCCCGCGTGCAGGAGCTCGCGCCGGGGCATGCGCGGGTATCGATGCGCGACCGGCGCGCGGTACGCAACCACCTGCACTCCATCCACGCGATCGCGCTGGCGAACCTCGCGGAAGTCACGAGCGGGCTCGCAATGACCGTCGGCCTCCCGGCCAACGCCCGCGCGATAGTGACAGGTCTCTCGATCGAGTACGTGAAGAAGGCGCGCGGCCCGCTCGTAGCGGAATGCACCGCTCCGCCGATCGACGCGACGATCGATGCGGAGCACTCCGTGGAGTCGATGGTCAGAGATGCCGCGGGCGACGTGGTGGCGAAGTGCACGGCGCGCTGGCTCGTGGGGCCGCGCAGGGAAAGCTGACATCGTGGATCCGAGTACGCCGTTCACCGCACACGCCGGAGTGAGCGTGCCGCTGATCTGCGGCGCCATGTATCCCTGCAGCAATCCGGAGCTCGTGGCCGCCGTGTCCGATGCGGGCGGGCTGGGAGTGGTGCAGCCGGTCTCGATGATCTATGTGCACGGCCACGACTTTCGCGAAGGGTTGCGGCTCATCCGGCGGCTCACGCCGCGCCCGATCGGCATGAACGCGCTCATCGAGCAGTCTTCGCGCGTGTATCGCGAACGCATGGAGCGCTGGATAGACATCGCGCTCGAGGAGGGCGTCCGTTTCTTCATCACTTCGCTCGGCAACCCGCGATGGGTGGTCGATCGCGTCGGCTCGTTGGGAGGCATCGTTTACCACGACGCGACCGAACGTAAGTGGGCCCGCAAGGCGCTCGACGGCGGAGTGCACGGGCTGGTGGCGGTGAACTCCAGGGCGGGCGGCCACGCCGGCCAGCTCAGCGCCGCGACTCTGCTGGACGAGCTGGGAGATCTGGGCGTGCCCGTGATATGCGCCGGAGGCGTCGGCGACGAAGACGACTTCGTGCGCGCGATGCGTAGCGGCTACGACGGCGTGCAAATGGGTACGCGTTTCATAGCTACCCCCGAGTGCCGTGCCACCGATGAATACAAGGAGGCGATCGTGCAGGCGGGCGAGGACGACATCGTGTTGACGGAGCGGATCACCGGCGTGCCCGTCTCCGTGATACGCACGCCGTACATCGAGCACGTGGGCACGAAAGCGGGACCATTGGCGCGCTGGCTGCTGCGCAACCGGCGTACGAAGCACTGGATGCGCGCGTTCTACACTGTACGATCGTTTCGTCAGCTCAAGCGAGCTTCGCTCGGCGAGTCGACCGACGACTACTGGCAGGCGGGGAAAAGCGTGGCCGGCATCCACTCTGTGGAGCCGGCCGGTGCGATCGTGGAGCGCTTTGCGGCGGCGCTGCGCGCCGCCGGCGAAGCTACCCGCGGGTGATCACGCCGCAGGCGATCCGCGCGCCCGCGTTGCCTGCGGGGTCGGACTTGTAGTCGTCGGCCGTGGCGTGAACTACCAGCGCCGCGCCGTCTTCATCGAGAATCCGGTTCGGTCCATCGGTGAGCGACGTGATGGTGTTCAGCACCTGGAACTGCGCGGTGCCGCTCTCGGGAACATTGATGTTGGGCATGTCGCCGGCGTGCATCCCCGCGACGTTCTCGATCCCATGCTGACGCTCTGCCGGATTGAAATGCCCGCCCGCCGAGGTGAACGGAGCCTTGCACTCGCCTACCGCGTGGATGTGGAACGCGTGTACACCCGGCGGGAGGTTGTGAAGCTGCGCCGAAATCAGAACTCCGTGCGGAGTCTGCGTGAGGGTTGCAGATCCGACGGGCTGGCCGGAAGCATCGGAGAGCTGCGCATGGGCGACGGCGGGGGCGGCCGGCGACTGTACTACGGTCCCGCGTGCACAGCCCAGCACTGCGGCTGCGGCGAGAACGGCAGTGAGATTCAGTGCTCGCATGGCGAATTGGGTTGGAGTGATACGAAAAGTACTTGCAAGGGCTGCACCGCCAGCGCCGCGGTCGTCGCTGTCCACGCCAGCCGGCCGAGCGGCCATCAGCGTACGGCGCGCCGCAAACGCGCGCGCGCCTCGCACACCAGCGCCGCGGACTCTTCGGGTGTAGCGCCCACCGCGCCCACGTGGCCCATCTTCCGCCCTGGTCGCGCGGTCTTCCCGTACAGGTGGATGCGCACTCCCGGGAGCTCGAGTGCGGCGGGCCAGGGCGGCGGCGATTCGCCCAGCCAGAGGTCGCCGAACACGTTCGCGATGGCACACGGACGCACGACATCGGGCGCGCCGAGCGGCAGGTCGCAGACGGAGCGCACCGCCTGCTCGAACTGGCTGGTGAGCACCGACAGCTCCGTGTGATGGAAGCTGTTGTGCGGCCGCGGCGCGAGTTCGTTCACCACGAGCGTGCCGTCGCGCAGCACGAAGAGTTCAGTCACGAGCAGTCCGACCACGTCGAGGCGCTCGGCGATTCCGCGGCCGATTTCCGCGGCACGGCGGGCGGTCTCCGGCGGTATCGGAGCGGGTATAGCGGCCCAGTCGAGGACTCCGTTCTCGTGCTGGTTCCACGAGGGTGTGTACACCACGTGTTCGCCTCCCGGACGCCGCGCCACGAGCACCGATATCTCCATCTCGAGATCCAGCGCACGCTCCACCACGCACGCTCCGCCGCCCAGTGAACGCCACGCCTCCGCGCCCTGATCGGAGCTGGTGACGCGGAACTGCGAGCGCCCGTCGTAGCCGCCCGTACAACGCTTCACGAAAGCGTCGCCATCCAGCGCGTGCGCCGCAGCGATCATCTCGGCCTCGCTGACGGCCTCGCGATACTCGCCCACCGGGAATTCATTTTCGGTGAGCCAGCGCTTCTGCCGTGCGCGATCCTGCACTACGTGGAGTACGTGAGCGCCGGGGCGGACCGGCGCATGCTCGGCGGCGGCGCGCATCGCCTCCACGCCGATCTTCTCGATCTCGACGGTCACCACCTCGGAAGCGCGTGCGAGCTCGACTGCCGCGTCCACGTCGTCGAAGGGAGCTGCTATGACCCTGTCCGCAATCGGCGCGGCCGCGCAATCGGCGTTCGGATCGAGGACGATGACGTGGTAGCCCAGCGTGCGAGCGGCGAGGATCATCATCCTGCCGAGCTGGCCGCCACCCATGATGCCGATCGTGCTTCCTGGCATGATCGGCGTCACTGCGCGGCCTCCTCTTCCACTCCTTCCTGCTCGAGCACTTCCCGGGTGCGTGCCGCGCGCCAGGCGCGGAGACGCTCGCGGAGCGCCGGATCGGTCTGCGCTACGATGGCGGCCGCGAGGAGCGCCGCGTTCAGCGCGCCCGGTTTCCCGATCGCGAGGGTACCCACCGGAACGCCTTTGGGCATCTGCACTATCGACAGAAGGGAATCGAGTCCATTGAGCATGGTCGCCGGCACCGGAACACCGAGGACGGGGAGGACGGTGTTGGCGGCCACCATGCCGGGAAGGTGCGCCGCGCCCCCGGCACCCGCTATGATCACGTGCAGACCGCGCTCCTCGGCGGACTTCGCGTAACGCGTCATCCAGTCCGGCGTGCGGTGCGCCGAGACGATACGTACCTCGTGCGGCACTCCCAGCTCTTCGAGCAACTCGGCCGCGCCGGACATGTACTGCAGATCGCTGCGACTTCCCATGATGACGCCCACGAGCGGCGACTCGCCGCGTGCCTCGTTCCCTCTCTCACTCGCCATTGCGCACTCTCGCGGATCGGTCGGAATCATGCAGAGAGGCCCACCCGCGCGGCGAGTGGACCTCCCTGAAAGACAGGCAGGATTGTGCAGCATCCCCCCGAAGCTCGCGAGGTGGGACTCGAACCCACGACCCACGGATTAACAGTCCGTTGCTCTACCGACTGAGCTACTCGCGAATGGTATGTAACAGTTGCTGTTTCTTTCGTGGAACCTCCAAAGCTAAGCCAAGCGGAGCGGGAGTGTCAAGAAAGTCGTGCACCGGAAGACGGTACACGACTCCGTCTCACGACGCGGCGATTCGCCGTCCCGCACGCGCTCCGCCACTCGCGCGTTTCGGCGCACCGCCGTTGCCGAGCACGGAGCGAAGCCAGCGGCCCGTATGCGATGCTTCCACCTTCGCAACTTCCTCGGGCCGTCCCATGGCTACGAGTGTGCCACCGCCCGCGCCGCCCTCGGGGCCCAGATCGATCACCCAGTCCGCAAGCTTCACCAGATCCAGGTTGTGCTCGATCACCACCAGCGTGTGGCCGTGGTCCACGAGGCGCTCGAGCACGAGCGCGAGTCTGCGCACGTCATCCAGGTGGAGTCCGGTCGTGGGTTCGTCCATCACGTACAGCTTGCGCCCCTGCTTCCGCCCGGCGAGCGCCAGCTCCCGCGCGATCTTTATTCGCTGCGACTCGCCGCCTGAAAGCGTCGGCGCTGGCTGACCGAGTCGCAGATAGCCGAGTCCGACCTGCTGCAGTTGCCAGAGCGACTGACCCAGCTTCTCTTCGCGCGGGAAGAACCGGATCGCCTCATCGACCGTCATGTTCAGGACGTCGTCGATGTTCCGGCCGTTTACCGTGACCTCGAGTACTTCCGGTTTGAACCGCTTCCCGCCGCACTCGTCGCACGGCACGTACACGTCGGCCATGAAGACCATCTCGACCTGGATCCGGCCCGCGCCCTCGCACCCTTCGCACCGCCCGCCGGGCGTGTTGAAGCTGAACGTACCCGGCGTGTAGCGACGTTTCTTCGAGAGTGGCTGCGCAGCGAAGATGCGTCGGATCTCGTCGAACGCCTTCACGTACGTTACAGGATTCGAACGCGGCGTCTTTCCGATCGGGTTCTGGTCGATAAGCACCACGTCGGTGAGCGGCTCCCATCCGGTGACGTCATCGAACGCGCCGACCGGTTCGCCGAGATGCCGCTTGGCGGTGTGGTCGCCGTGCAGCCGCAGCTCGAGCGCGCGATAGAGCACATCGTGCACGAGGGTGCTCTTTCCTGATCCCGATACTCCGGTCACCGCCGTCATTGCGCCGAGCGGGATGCGCACGTCCACGCCGCGGAGATTGTGTTCTCTGGCGCCCGTGAGCGTGAGCCAGCGAGGGCCGAGCGAGCGCCGCTCCTCGGGAAGCGGCACCGACTTTCCACCGGCGAGGTACTGCCCGGTCAGCGACCGCTCCGCCGCCTCCGAGACCTTGCCGCTGAAAACGAGGTCGCCGCCCCGCTCGCCGCTCGCCGGCCCGAGCTCCACCATGAAATCGGCAGCGCGGATCGCCTCGAGATCGTGCTCCACGACGAGTACCGTATTGCCCGTGTCGCGCAGCCGGCGGAGGAGCGCGAGAAGGCGGTCGACGTCGCGCGGATGGAGGCCGATCGAAGGCTCGTCGAGCACGTACAACGTGTCCACCAGATGCGAACCGAGCGAATTGGCGAGGGCGATCCTCTGCGCTTCGCCGCCGGAGAGCGTGCGCGTCGCCCGGTCGAGCGACAGGTAGCCGAGCCCCACGTCCACGAGGAACGTGGTCCGCGAACGCGCCTCGCTCAGTATGCTCTCCGCGACTTCCTGCTCGAACTGTGTGAGCTCGAGGTCGTCGAGCCAGGGCGCGAGGTCGCGCACTGCGAGCGCGCTCACCTCCGCGATGGTCTTCCCTCCGATGCGCACCTGGAGCGATTCCGGCTGCAGACGTGTACCGTGGCAATCGGGGCAGGTGAGCGCCGTCTGGTACTGCCGCAGGAATACGCGGATGTACTGCTTGTAGCGCTTCTCCTCGAGATCGCGGAGGAATGGGAAGATTCCCTTGTAGCCGCGCGCGCGCCCGCGCAGGAGCATCTCGCGCTCACCTTCGGGGAGATCGCTCCATGGAGTGTCCATGTCGATCCCCTTCGAGCGCGCGAATTCGGCGAGCGCGCGGCGCTTGTTGTCGTAGCGCGGCTTGGTCCACGGATCGATGGCGCCCTCGCGCAGCGTGCGCTCGGGGTGGGGAACGATGAGCGACTCGTCGTATTCGAGAGTGGCTCCGAAGCCATTGCACGTCGCGCAGGCGCCGCGCGGGCTGTTGAACGAGAAGAGTTGTGGAGTCGGCGCGACGCCACGCGTGCCGTCGTAGGGACACTCGAAGCGCTCGGTGAATCGGAGCCG
>Ga0182744_1001418_pt1 | contig 20981 bp, 19 predicted proteins | sample eDN3rd30CKraftMG_FD_128525 | JGI IMG/M metagenome (GOLD analysis project Ga0182744, IMG submission 128525) | Enriched Miracle-Growth compost microbial communities from Emeryville, California, USA - eDNA 3rd pass 30_C Kraft MG (version 2) (version 2) ...
AATGTTTGATACGGGTTGCTTCAAGTCTGTTGCCTTCACAGAACTTTGGGCACCAATGGTTGTCAGCTTCTTTTGCTCCCCATAGCCTACTACAACCACCTCTTCCAGCTCCTTGTTTAAAGCCGTTTGCAGATTAACATGAAAGACTCTGCGCCCTTCTATGGGCAAGGTTTTGGTTTCATATCCTATATATGAGAACCTCAGGCTATCCTCCTCATTTTCTAATGTTAGTTTGAAATTTCCTTGTGCATCGCTCGTTGCTGAATGGCCTGTCGATAAAACCAGAATACTAACACCGGGTAACGCCACGTTTTTTTCATCCAATATTTTACCAGAAACTTGGAAACTTTGGCGCCTTGACGCAACTTTCGTGGGAGAACGCTCCAATAAGATAACGTGGTCGTCCATTTCTTTAAAACGGATACCCCTACCTTCCAATAGTGTGCGTAAAACAGACCGAATAGGTGTTTTGACAAAATATGCAGCAACGTTCTGCTTTACGTCGAGCACATCATTACTATAAAATATCGTATACCCCGTTTGCTTCTTAATTTCATCAAATACCTGTTTGATGGTTGTCTTTGGGGCCCTAAAAGAAATGGTTTGATCTAGGCCTTTTTCTTGTGCCCACACACTGCTAGATAAAAACAAGAGCAGTAAAAAGCAACATAAAGGTCGATAAGAAGTGATTGTACTCCTTAAAAAACTGGACAGTCGTCTAATCATAATAAGTAATCAGTTTAGCTTTTTAAACTAATTACACCAGTTTTCCTCAATCGGGTGAGCAATGTTGATTTTTTTTTTGCTTCATTCTGAGAAAAACAGCTCTTGCCCATGAAGACTCCTATTGCCTACTCATGTACACCGTCTGATCTTTTAATTCGCATTTTACGCCAGCAGCACCTGATAGGTATTTGATGAAAGCGGGTAATTTCTCTTTTTCAATAAGTCCGGATATTCTCTACTTAGCTAATGCTTCGTCTCAAAAAACAACTCCCATATCAAACCACCTAGGTAAGATATCATTCAATTCTTCCAAAGGCATATCGTAGAAATATAGCACACCATTTAGCCAAGATATTCTGTTTTCCTGCTCAAACGCTTGCATATGCATTCCTATTTCCTTACTATAGACCGCTTCGAAACCCGGGCTTAACGTGAGTTCTTTTCCATCTACGGTTTGGATATTTACCTTACCCGAAACCAAAGAAGTACAAAATAAGTTCTTATTATACGTGTTGACATTGAAGGTAGTCCCCAGCACATGCACACTGGCCAAAGGTGTATGGACAATGAATGGTTGATTGGCCTGAGGGGCAACATCAAAATAGGCTTCTCCTTCAACGTATACTTCGCGTTGATTGTTTATAAATTTAGAAGGGAACTTTAACGTTGATTGCGCATTTAAGGTCACTTCTGTTCCGTCTGGTAAGCTAATATGGTAGTTTCTCTTATTCGGAACAAGGAGGGTATTCAACTCCGCTGTATTATTGCCGCTAACAGACTCGATCTTATTCTCAGAAAGTTTTAGTTGAATCCCACCAATGTTTAAGGAATCTGTTTCTTGCTTATCCAATAATATGGTTTTTCCGTTCGAAAGCACGAGTTTCACTTGTTCCTTGTTTTTTAGCGCATTTTGTTGCGATGGGTTGGAAACCAAATAGAAATAAGCAAAATAAGAGCAAGTGATTAATAGTAAGCATACGGCAGCAATTGATAACCACTTTTTTAAACGCGTCTGCTCTTTTCGTATCTGAGCTGATTTCACCTTATCCAACTGTGTTTGAATATGGATGGATTGTAATGTGTTTTCGGCATCTAAAGCTCGTGCCTTTTCATTTAGCGATACCCATATAGCTTTGCTTTCTTCATCTTCTTGAATCAATTGCTCCAATTTCTGCTCATCCGCATCAGAAATAACCCCCGATAGCTGTTCCAGATACAGCCGTTGGATTTCCTCAAATTTGGCAGGCATACGTGTCATATTTTTATCTTCTGCGTTCAAATGTTTCTTCTCTTTAATACAGATGCCATCCGTATATAATCATTGCTTATTTTATTCGTATACGCAAATTTTTCAATCCCGTTTTTAAATGCGATTTCAGTGAGTTGATACTTATTCCCATCAAATCAGCAGCTTCTTGATATTTACGGGCTTGCATATATACAATTTTCAAAGCCCGTTGTTGTTGATTGGGTAACTCGTCCAATGCTTGTGTTAAATGATCAATTTGTTCGTCTGGTTCTTCTATCTTTTCAAAAGCAACTTCCTGATTGCTCAAGTAATGTTCTTGACGTTTAAGTTTTTTTTCTGTATCTCGAAGATAATTCAGTGCCCTATTGCGTATCGACCTGTAAAGATAACCTTTCATATCATCTTCTAGCATAAGATATTGTTTATTCTCCCATAGATCAATGAAAAAACTTTGAACCAAATCCTCAGCTGCTTCTTTATCTTGGATAATGAATAATGCTTTAACAAATACGAATTTGTAAAACTTGGTGAATATAAAATCAAAAACCACTTGGTCTTCTTTCTTGATTATCTCCTGTTCGACATTCATTTTGCTAGGTCAAAAATAAATTGGTGCGCGTTCAAATATAGAAAAAAGATACTAAAACGATTTATTAATTTGATTTAAAGAGCTAACAACGGTGTATTGCCACCTATAGTACTCCACAAAAAGGGCAGAAAGTACTTTAAAATTATATTTTAAAGTTCCGTACACAGCCAAACAAATAATCTCATCCAACGTTAATGAAAAGTAATCACGATTAGCTTAGACATATGCACACAGAAAAAGAAAAAATGCTTGCTGGCGAACTTTACAACGCACTCGATCCTGTGTTGAACGAGGAGCGCCTACAGGCCAGATTACTACTTAAGGCTTTGAACGATTCGAGAGAGGAGGAATCCAATCTTCGTCAAGATATTTTGAAGCGGCTAATTCCTCACGCAGATGAAGGACTTTGGATACAACCTCCTTTCTATTGTGATTACGGCTATAACCTCATACTGGGCGAAAAAGTGTTTTTCAATTTCAATTGCGTTGTTCTTGATGTAGCGCAGGTTCAAATTGGTAACCGAACCCTATTAGGGCCAAACGTACAAATCTATACGGCCAGCCATCCTATGGATTATCAGGTACGGGCCTCCGGATTGGAATATGCAAAACCAATTACCATTGGAGAGGATGTCTGGATAGGCGGTAGTGCCATTATCTGCGCAGGTGTTACCATTGGCGATCGAAGTGTGATTGGTGCGGGAAGCGTCGTAACCCGCGACATACCAAACGATGTGTTTGCCGCAGGAAATCCTTGCCGAGTGATCCGACAATTGGACACAGAAACCAAGATCAAAAATGAACACTTGTGAAAGAAATCAAATTTATATACGTTTGTGAAAAACAATCCATTATGATACTACCCGCTTTGATTGCTGAATTTGAATATGAAGTAAACAGCACCAGAAAGTTACTACAGGCTGTGCCTGAAAAGGATATTGATTATAAGCCGTCGCCCATTTCATGGACAATGGGCGAGCTAGCACAACATATTGCCACCATCTATTATTGGTATGTGGGCACACTCACAAAAGAGGTATATGATCTAGCAACTGATCGCCTTGAACGTAGCGAACCAAGTGACATCCAAGCTACACGTGATCTGTTTGAGAAAAATGTAGAACAAGCTAGAGCCGCATTGAACGCTATAACTGAAGAAAGTTTACAAGACCTGTGGACCATGAAAGTGGGTGATCGCACGGTATTGGGCCCTATTCCCAGAGGAACCGTTGCCCGGAGTTTCCTTTTTAACCATCTTTACCACCATCGTGGCGAGCTGATTGTTTACTTGCGTGCCACGGGCAATCAGGTACCGGGTCTTTATGGCCCCACCTATGAAGAAAGCAATAAGGCTTGATACAGGCTTAAATCGCATTCGAAGCATATAATCAAAAAATATTTTGCTTAAGTTTGCCTCATGCAATGGATTGTCTATCTGTTTTCCCTATATATAATCATGCTGTCAGGGATACCTTGCCAGGATACAGACACCTGTTGTGCAGAACGCGCGGAAACCGAAACAAAAGACAATCCCACAAAGCAAGATTCCAATCATAACATTCCTCGTTCCTGTTCACCTTTTTTTGTCTGCGGGACTTGTCATTTAACCACCATCCCGAATGTCCAGATTGATCTGACTGGCGTATTCAGACCTATCATGAAGATATTACATCATTTCCATAACGAAGAATCTCTCCCCGATTTTCATTATGCCATATGGCAGCCTCCAAAGGTAGCATAGTATTTCCATTTTTATTTATCCAAACCAGTTGTCTTTAGGTTGGATCATTTTTTATTTCATTCAAACAAATTAAAAAACCAATTTTTTAATGGAAAAACTAATAAGTTTTGTACTACTGTTATGCCTGTGCAAATTAGGTTTGGCACAGCATATATTGAAAGTAACCGTAAAGAGTGCCGATACAAAAAAACCATTGGCAGGTGCTACTATACAGATCGAAGGTTTAAACAGTGAGATGCAAACCAACGAGCAAGGTATGGTCAATATCACCGATATGCCGAGCGGACAGTATATTCTACTTTTCCGCTATATAGGTTATGAAGAACATCGTGAAACCGTATCATTTCCCCATCTAAACAATACCCTTACGGTATGGATGGAACCTGCCGGGGAAGAAATGGAAGAAGTGGTTATTTCCTCTACAAGGAGTACCCGTACCATCCAGAATATCCCTACTCGTGTGGAATTTATCGGTGGAGAAGAGCTGGAAGAAAAAGGCAACATGAAACCAGGAGATATCCGCATGATGCTCAATGAAAGCACCGGGATACAAACCCAGCAGGTGTCGGCCACTTCGGCCAATTCCAGCATTCGTATCCAAGGGCTAGATGGGCGCTATACCCAGCTGTTGAAAGATGGATTTCCACTGTATGCTGGTTTTTCCGGGGGGTTGGGGCTATTACAGACTCCGCCGTTGGATCTCAAACAGGTGGAAATCATCAAAGGTGCTTCTTCTACTTTATATGGCGGTGGTGCCATCGCCGGACTGGTAAATCTTATTTCCAAGGTTCCGACAGAAGATCGACAACTGAATTTCCTACTGAATGGCACTTCTGCGGGAGGACTGGATGTGAACGGGTTTTACAGCCAGAAATTTGAAAAAGTAGGACTTACCCTATTCGCTTCGCGGAATACTTCCAGACCTTATGATCCTTCTAGCACAGGTTTTACCGCTATTCCAAAAACGGAACGCTATGTGTTCAACCCAAAGTTTTTCCTCTATTTCAGTCCACACACCAAGCTCAACGTTGGGATAAACACAATCTTCGAAGACCGCACCGGAGGAGATATCCATTACCTTAAAGGTGAGGGAGATAATGTGCACAGCTACTTTGAAGAAAATAAGAGCAATCGCTTCTCCACGCAACTTGCACTGGATCACCAAGTGAATGAAAGCAGCAGTTTTACGGTGAAAAATTCTGTTAGTTATTTTAACCGAACACTCGATGTACCGACCTACCGTTTTGATGGTACCCAGTGGTCTTCTTATTCAGAAGCAACTTATAACCACAATGGGGAAAAGATGGATTGGGTAGCCGGACTGAACCTGTATACGGATCATTTCAAAGAGGTTCCCAGTGATAGTTTCGTGAAAAGGAACTATGGACAGAATACCTTAGGTGGCTTTGTGCAAAATACCTGGAAGGCCAGGGAATGGTTGCAGGTAGAAACCGGATTACGGGGTGATCACATCTTTGATTACGGCTGGGTGTTCTTGCCCAGGTTCTCTGCTCTCTTCCAGATCTCCCCCAAGTTGAGTTCCCGAATTGGCGGTGGTATGGGTTACAAGACACCGACCATCTTTACAGAAGAAACCGAACGCATCCAATTTCGCTCGGTACTTCCCATCAGTCCGGATGCCAACAGGCTAGAGAAATCCTATGGCACCAACGTCGACCTGAATTACCGCACTGTTGTTTTCGATAAATTGAACTTCAGCATCAACCAACTTTTCTTTTATACGAGGATCAATAGTCCCTTATTGATGGAAAGAACACCAGAAGATCAGTATAAACTGGTGAATGCTACTGGTTTTGTAGATACCAAGGGGTGGGAAACCAATGTCAAATTGGGTTATGACGATTTCAAGCTTTTCGTCGGCTACACATTCACCGATGCCCGATTGGACGAAAATGGCATTAAACGACAGAATCCCTTAACGTCTAAACATCGCCTAAATAATGTGCTGATGTACGAAGTGGAAGACAAATGGAAAATAGGGCTAGAGGCTTACTATTATAGCAAGCAGACACTGAACGATGGCTTCACCGGAAAAGCGTACTGGACCTGTGGTTTCATGGCCGAAAAAATATGGGAGCGTTTCTCTCTGTTTATCAATTTTGAAAACTTTACCGATACCCGTCAGACCCGTTTCGACAGTATTTATACCGGAACAGTTACCAATCCGATCTTTCGGGATATCTATGCCCCCTTAGATGGGTTTGTAGTAAATGGCGGGGTTAAGTTACGATTATAAAGAAACATCATATTGTAAATTACGTTTTTATTACTGTAGCTCCTCTTTAATCAATTCAAGCATTTTATATTAACTTTTTATGCACAAATGAGGAGTAAGTAAAACTGTTTAGTTTTTTAATGGTAGAGATATTGAGGAATAGCAAAAGAGAACGAAATGAACGTCCATGTTTAAAATTTCATTTTTATCACACAGGGAAATGTAAATTTTGAATATGGTAAGCTCCATCTGACCGATGGATTAAAAAACGCTTTGCGTTTCATGAGTACCATAAAAAATAATAATAGACGAATAATTATTTACAGATGAAAAAGACCAAAATAGATTTGGATATCCTTCTCCCGGAAATTGTGGATGAGCGGGATGCCTGTATCGGACGACTGACCCATACACTTAAAGCCTTTAAAGGAATTGACAAGGTACACCTTAAACCTGCCGGAAAAACCCGGCAGGCCCAATTATGTTTCCACTACAACTCAGATCGTATTTCTCTTAGCCAAGTAGAAAAATTGGCTAAAAATGAGGGTGCTGAAATTACGGCTCATTATGGGCATCTGTTGATCCGTGTAACAGGAATCCGCCATCCACGGCATGCCAGACAGCTGGAAAGGGAACTTTCGGCAAAACCGGGTGTACTAGAAGCCTCGGTTGCTGGAACGGGGATCATCCGGCTCGAATACAACAAAACAGAAACGGATGTGCATCAATTACGGATCTGGTTAAAAAAGAAAGGGCTGGTCATTCAAAAGGATATGAAAAAGGCCACTGAAAGGGAACCAGCCGCTCATCAGCAGCAGCATAAGGAAGCGGAGAAACATGAACACAAACACAGCGGATGGTTCGGACCCAACAGCGAACTGGTATTCAGTCTGCTCTGCGGCACCTTGTTTGGACTAGGTTTTGGGTTGGGTTTTGTAGATGGTCTATCCCAATGGATACCTCGCGTATTGTTTTTTGGAGCCTATTTTTTTGGTGCTTATTATGTAGCCATCGAGGCTTACGAGGCTATCTCCAATGGAATGTTTGAGATAGATTTTCTTATGCTTGTTGCGGCAGCGGGGGCTGGCATTTTAGGCCAGTGGGAAGAGGGAGCACTATTGCTTTTCCTTTTTAGCCTCGGGCATGCGTTGGAACATTATGCCATGGAAAAGGCCCGGAAATCTATTGAGGCATTGGCCGATCTCGCTCCGAAGACAGCGCTCCGAAAGGAAAACGAAAAAGTCTTGGAAGTACTGATCGAAGAGTTAAAGATAGATGATATAATTATTATCCGCCCTAATACCAAGATTGCGGCAGACGGAGTGGTGGTTAAGGGAACAAGTAGTGTCAACCAAGCGCCGATTACCGGGGAAAGCATCCCAGTAGATAAAGTAGCTTGGGAAGACGGAGAACTAAATAAACAGGCTATGGAAACGGTCGATGCCCGATACCGGGTCTTCTCCGGTTCCATCAATGGTAACGGCACATTAGAGGTAAGGGTAAACCGGATGGCTAAAGACTCTACCATTGCCCGTGTGATTGACATGGTGAACGAAGCCCAGACACAGAAATCGCCCACCCAGCAATTTACTGATCGCTTCGAAAAATACTTCGTTCCGATTGTTTTGGTATTGGTATTTATCCTATGTTTTGCTTTTTTGGTGATTGATGAGCCATTCAAGCAAAGTTTTTATCGAGCCATGTCGGTATTAGTAGCAGCAAGCCCTTGCGCCTTAGCCATCTCCACCCCAAGTGCAGTATTGAGTGGGGTGGCCCGGGCTGCTCGCAGTGGCGTACTGGTCAAAGGTGGCCGGCCACTGGAAGACCTAGGTTCTTTAACAGCCCTGGCTTTCGATAAGACCGGCACTTTAACGACCGGAAAACCCCGGTTAACCACAGTAAAGGCCGAAGAGGGAATCACCGAAGATGAGCTGTTAAAAATAGCTATTGCCGTAGAAGCCTTAAGCAATCACCCGTTAGCCAAAGCCATTGTACAAGATGGAAGAACAAGATTGAGAAATACCAGCATTCCACAGGCCGAAAACCTAGAAGCCCTCTTGGGTAAAGGCGTACAAGCTATGCTAGATGGGCAAAAGATCTACATTGGAAATCTTCCGCTCTTTGAGCAATTGGATGCCGTACAACCAACCGAAGCCCTAGTCTCCTCGGTGAAGACGCTAGAAAAGAAGGGGAACACGACCATGCTGCTTCGGCGAGAAAATCATTACCTCGGCCTGATTGCATTGATGGATACGCCACGTCCTGAAGCGAAGGAGACCTTGTCCGCGTTAAAACACATGGGTATCCAGCGGATGATTATGCTTACGGGCGATAACCAGCAAGTAGCCGATGCCATTGGACAAGAACTCGGTCTTACCGATACTTGGGGCGGACTGTTACCGGAAGAAAAAGTAAATGCTATTAAAAGGTTGCAGCAAGAAGAAAACAAGGTTGCAATGGTGGGTGACGGCGTGAACGATGCTCCAGCCATGGCCAATAGTACTGTCGGGATTGCTATGGGTGCAGCAGGATCTGACGTTGCTTTGGAAACAGCGGATATTGCCTTAATGGGTGACAAATTGAGCTTATTGCCCTTTGCTATCGGATTAAGCCGTCAGACGAAACGCATCATCCGTCAAAACCTATGGATCAGTCTGGGAATGGTTGCTATCTTGATTCCATTGACCATCGCAGGCATCGCCTCTATTGGTTCGGCTGTTATTGCACACGAGGGATCAACATTAGTGGTTGTTTTTAATGCTTTGAGATTACTCGCTTTTTCAGCAAAACCAACAGCATAAATAAGCCTTCTTACTGTTCATTTAGCGCATCATTTGTGGTAAAAACACTATCCCATTTTAAAATTTTATTTTACAGCTGCTGCATATTGCTTATCTGTAACCGGTTCAAGCCAAATATTTTCGTTTGTTTGCGGATTGCAGGCTACGGCAATGTGCGAAAACCAGCTATTGGGTACTGCTCCATGCCAATGTTCAACGTTAGGAGCAATTTCGATGATATCGCCTGATTCCATTCGTACAGCAGCTTTTCCTCGTTCCTGATGTCTGTTCGTGTCCCAATTTCGTCGTGCCAAGAACGATAAAACAACGTGTGGGCGTTACGCCTAATGAATACCGAAACTTGAATTAGGTTATACCCACCCCATTAGCGAAATGAGGTGAGTAATGAATGTCTAGATTAATTTTTCAGGCTCGCCATGTCAATTACAAAGCGATATTTTACGTCACCTTTCAATAAGCGTCCATAAGCGGTGTTGATATCTTGTATCTTGATCAGTTCAATGTCCGACACAATATTGTGTTTACCACAGAAGTCGAGCATTTCTTGTGTCTCGGCAATACTGCCAATCGTAGAACCTGCAAAATTTCTACGTGCTGGAATCAAACTAAATGCAGCAATCGGAAGCGGATGTTCCGGTGCACCTACCAGCGCCAATGTTCCATCTACCTTTAACAAACTCAAGTAGGCGTTTACGTCATGCTCCGCTGAAACACAATCCAGTACAAAATGAAGTGTATTAGCATTGGTTTTCATTTGTTCTTCATCTGTTGATAGAATGACCTCATCAGCTCCCAGCCGCTGGGCATCTTCCACTTTTGAAGGTGAGGTTGTGATAACGACCACGTGGGCGCCCATTGCTTTTGCGAGCTTTACCCCCATATGCCCCAATCCGCCAATCCCCACAATACCTACCTTTTGGCCTGGGCCTACATTCCAGTGCTTTAAAGGCGACCAAGTCGTAACCCCCGCACATAATAAAGGCGCCGTTGCGGCAAGATCGAGATTTTCGGGCACACGCAAGACAAAATCCTGATCAACTACAATCCGCTCGGAATAACCTCCGAAGGTCTGTTTGTCGAGGTATTTTTCATAGCCATTGTAGGTCTGGACATTACCTTTCTCACAATATTGCTCGCTACCTTTTTTGCACTGTTCGCATTCTCGGCAACTGTCTACCATACACCCTACGGCAGCCAGATCCCCAATATTGAACTTGCTTACCTCATTGCCAATCTTGGTGATCCGTCCAACAATCTCGTGGCCAGGCACATTAGGATAAACCGTGCCATGCCATTCATTGCGGGCTGTATGCAGGTCTGAGTGGCAAACGCCACAATATAAAATATCAATTTCCACATCTTTGGCCGTCACTTCACGGCGTTCGATACGGAGTGGTTTCAAATCAGCGGTTGGAGCTTCCGTTCCAAATGCCTTGACCTTCTGTGTATTCATCTTTAATTCTTTTAGTACTTGATTATAAAAATAGCATTTATGTTCCACTATTCTCTAAATGGCATATTAAGATTGGTTATGTAATATACCGTTACCATAAGATAGGGTTATTTTTTTCATCTAATTTCTATTTTTCTTGTAATTGTTCAAATCTGACCTGCACATTTCCGCTGCCAAGTACCGCTTCAAGTTCGCCGATATGATCTACCGTACCTAACTTTACATAGCTATATGGGCTGCTGAACGTTTTATAAAACAGCACCAGGCATTTATAGTCGGCATCCCATAGCATCAAGTCTCCTGCGTGGATCGTTCCGGCTTTTACAGCTTTACCGGGCAGCTTTTCGGATAGATTGCCATATTTTTCGTTGCCGTTCAGCTCCGTCATCTTTAAGGTTAGTGGCAGTTTTTCCATAAATGCGCGCGTGGTCTCGTGATCGATCAGGGTAGCAGTAAGTATTTTGTTGCCAACCGTTATTTTCAGTTTCATGTCTTTTGGATTTGCTGTGGTATCATTTATCATGCTGTTCCTTTGTGGTTCGTTTATCATATCACCTGCCAATTGGGAGCTGGCATAGCCCAGTAAACAAATCGACAGGAACAAGAACATATACATCAACTTTTTCACTGTTATGCTATATCTTTAATGATTTTTGCGGGAATTCCGCCAACAATGGTGTTGTCGGGAACGTCTTTCGAAACCACTGCACCTGCCGCGACAACCGAATTTTCACCAATGGTTACACCGGGCAGTATGGTTGCATTGGCTCCAATCCACACATTCTTTTTGATATGGATACGTCCCGGCACAAGCGATTGCCTGTCTTTGGACGATATGGGATGCCCTTCCGATAGCAAACTGACCTTGGGTGCTATCAATACGTTATCTTCTATGGTAATACCACCCAAATCCAAAAAAACACAGTCAAAATTGATGAACACGTTTTTACCTATCTTGGTATGCTTTCCGTAGTTGATGTGTAACGGCGTAAATACCGCAACACTTTCGTCGATTTCCCTATCGATAATCTGACTTAATAAAGCCCTGATCTCTGCGGGGTTTGCTGAACTGTTCAGCTGTACGAGCAACTTTTTCGTAGCATAAGAAGCCGCTCTCATTTCATGGGCTTGCGGATCATTGGATGATATGGTTTCGCCGTTTCTTAATCGCTCAAAAATATCTTTATTACTTTTCACTTTCTCTATATTAACTTCATTATTATTTATTTGGCTCTGCAATTTTGCTTTACATTTTGAAGTATTGGTAATCCAATTAATGTATAATGCAAAATTCGTAAGTTTCTGTTGCCCGCATTTATACAGAATACAGATTTATTTACCACTTTTACTGATTTTGCCTTAGAAGTATCAAACACAGGTTAAGGTTTGCTAAATTTGTCTTGTAAAAGTTTGGATAATGGAACAGTTTGATAGAATAGATACTGTTAAGAATTATAATGATTATGCAGGCGTTGATACATTGCATCCTTTGGTAAGTGTGGTTAATTTCAGCGAGCTTCCTTATATAAGAAATTTCAGGCGGTATATGGGTATCTATGCTGTATTCTTAAAAGATACCAAATGCGGCGACATCATCTATGGCAACCAGCCTTATGATTATGAAGATGGTACGTTGGTCTTTGTGGCTCCCGGACAAGTATATGGAATAGATAACCACAGCGTAAATGAAGCACCATCAGGATATGGTTTACTTTTCCATCCTGATTTGATTGCTGGTACACATTTGGGAAAAACCATCAAAGATTATACGTTTTTCTCGTATGAAGTAAACGAAGCATTGCACCTATCAAAAAAAGAGCGCAAAACTATTGTAGAATGTCTTCAAAAGATTGCTACCGAGATTGACCAGAATATGGATAAGCATAGCAAGACCCTTATTGTATCTAATATAGAACTGTTGCTCAACTACTGTATGCGTTTTTATGACCGACAGTTCATTACCCGCAGCCATATCAATAAAGATGTACTGACGAGATTTGAGAACCTACTGAATGATTATTTCCAATCCGGTAAGGCGCTGGAGCTGGGTTTGCCCAGCGTAACCTGGTGTGCAGAGCAACTCTATTTATCGCCCAATTATTTCGGCGACCTAATTAAAAAAGAAACAGGCCATACCGCATTGGATTATATACAGACGAGGCTGATTGAAGAGGCCAAGATCAAAATCTTTGATTCGACAAAGTCCATTAATGAAATTGCTTATCATCTAGGTTTTAAATACCAACAGCATTTCACGCGCTTGTTTAAACAAAAAACAGGTATGACCCCCAACGAATATAGGAATCTAAATTAGTGACTACGCTGCCTAACCTACTATAATCATTTTGTCCGATTTGTTCAATTTTCGGCTTTATCTACCCCATACTTTTGACTATAATTTTAAATCAAAAAGCAAAGATTATGTCAAATGAAATTTTAGTAATGGGGGCCACGGGAAAAACGGGGAAACGAGTGGCGAGAAAGCTTCAAAAAGAAGGAATTGCAGTCCGCCTTGGCTCCAGAAATGGAACCCCTCCTTTCGACTGGGATAAACCAGGAAATTGGCCTGCTGTTTTAGATGGTGTCCAAAAAGTATACATCACCTACCAACCCGACTTCGTGGCCCCCGGGGCGCTGGAAAAAATCCAACGGTTTGTGGATGTCGCAAAAAACTTAGGTGTTCAGCAATTAGTACTCCTATCCGGAAGAGGAGAAAAAGAAGCAGAAGAAGGCGAAACGATCGTGATGGACTCGGGACTGCATTGGACCATTGTGAGAGCCAGCTGGTTCATGCAAAATTTCAGTGAGTTCTTTTTTCTTGATAACATTTTGGGCAGCCATATCATTCTCCCAAAACCAAAAGCCTTGGAGCCTTTCGTCGATCTCGACGATCTGGCAGATGTGGTGGTTGAAACATTAACGGATGATAAACACCAAGGGAAGATCTATGAACTGACCGGCCCAGAATTGCTGTCATTTCAAGATGCAACCCGCATCATTTCAGAAACAATTCATAGGCCTATTGTTTATGAAGAAGTGGACATAGAGGGGTACGTAACCATCCTTCGTAGCTATCAAATCCCCGAAGATATTATTTGGTTGATGCAGTATTTATTTACTGAAGTACTGGATGGAAGGAACGAATCGATCAAGCATGATCTAGAGAACGTTTTAGGCCGTAAACCGACTACTTTTCGTGAATATGCGATCAAAGCCAATCAAACCGGGGCATGGAACATTTAAAATTGAAAACCATGGCTTTTTATCAGCTTGTTCAAATCATAACGGTATTGCTTACCGGTTTGGTAGCGGGGCTATTTTATAGTTACGCATGTTCTGTCACGGGTGCTTTAGGCAGGCTTTCGAACAGGGAATATATCATGGCTTTCCAGTCGATCAACCAAGCCATATTAAATGCTTGGTTTTTTGCAAGTTTTATGGGTAGCCTGATCGCTTTGCCATTGACAACTTGGCTTTCCTACCGTACAGATGCTTCATTTTGGTGGTTGCTGTCGGCTACCTTCCTATATGTTGTTGGCGTGTTTGGAGTAACCATATTTGGGAATATACCTTTAAACAATATGCTGGAGCATTTTAATATAAACACAGCTAGCCCACAAGAACTACTTTCCCTGCGAGAAAGATTTGAGCATCCTTGGAACAAATTGAATTTAATCCGTACCATAGCAGCCGTTATCAGTTTTGTATTAGCCTTGCTATCCCTTTTGAAAATAAAATCATAATCGGCTCTCGCTCATGGCAGAGAATCGCAAGAAATAGCTATCAATTTATAATTAACAACAAAAAACGCCTAAAAGTCTAAAAACAACAAAACCCGACTATCGTCAGGCTTGCTATTGTTTGGCGGGGAGGATGAGATTCAGTCAGAACACCTTGAGGGAATTTTGAAGGCTGTAGAGGAGATTATTAAGGAAACAAACGATGCAGAAGAGCATACTTGACACGATCAAATCTCCGTAAACTTTTATAATTTGAACAAAATACTTATCTTTGACGTTAGTAACTCAATGCGTTATCATGATCAAGTCATTTGGCAACAAACAAACGGAAAAGATATATCAAGGTGAGCGCATTGCAAAACTGCCTTTGGAGATACAAAGGATCGGATTAAGGAAACTGATTATGCTTGATCAGTCTCAGGATATCAAGGACTTGACAATTCCACCATCCAATCGATTGGAAAAACTGAAAGGTAACATGAAGGCATATCACAGCATAAGAATAAATGACCAATGGCGCATTATCTTTAAGTGGATAAATAATAACGCTTTTGATGTAGAAATTATTGATTACCATTAAACGGAAAGGATTAAACGATGGAAAAATTACCCAATATACATCCCGGTGAAATATTGAATGAAGAGTTTTTGCTTCCCATGAACATCACTTCATACCGTTTGGCCAAGGATACCGGCATACCTCAAACCCGCGTATCCCAAATCATAAAGGGCCACCGTCGGATCACCGCAGACACAGCCATACGGCTAAGCCGATTTTTTGGCAACTCCGTGAAATTCTGGCTCGGCATTCAGGATGATTATGATATCCGTACTACACTGGATGAAAAGAAAGAAGAGTTTGAGAATATTAAGCAAGTGGTGTTTGCATAGTAGTAAGGATTGGTTGCATCTCACCAGGCCCGTACTCAAAGGCCACAGCCATTCCTAGTGGGAGAGACTTCAAAGCAAATGAATGCCGTTCGCTTCGCTCACTTGTCATTTTTGTTTGGCGGAGAAGGCGGGATTCGAACCCGCGATACACTTTTGGCGTATACACACTTTCCAGGCGTGCTCCTTCAACCACTCGGACACTTCTCCAGATTCCTTTAAAAGGATTGCAAAAATAACCGTTTTAAGTTAGATGCCAAAAATAAAGCAAATTAATTGTCGTATAAAAGCCTATAAAAATAGAGACCTCCAACCGGGGAGATTGGAGGCTCATTAACCAATTATAAACCTAAATTATGAAAGTACAAAGATAAGCCCTACCGCCTACCTTTTAAAGTATTTGTTGTAACATCTTAGTGAGGTCTTTTTTTTCCGAAAATCAGGGTTTCATAAAGCTCATTCCAAAAGCTGTTCCCGCTCCTAAAATAGCTCCGGCGGCCACATCTGATGGATTATGCACGCCTAAGTACATTCTGGAATAACCTACCGTACCTGCCCAAATAAAAGACGGCGCAATGACATACCATTTGGGGTACGCATGCGACAATGCGGTGGCTGTACTAAAGGAGGCCGAGGTATGGCCGGAAGGGAAAGAATAGCTTGTAGGCTCATATACCGCTGTAAAGCCAATATGTACTTGAAAGGGTCTAGGCCTTTTGAAAATCTTCTTCAGTGCAAAATTCAACAAGGCGGTGGTTGCCGTGCTGCTGGCAATATAGGCCGCATTCTGCCGCATGCTTTTATTCTGATCAATAACGCCAGCCACGAATAAGCCCGCAGGAATGGCCGCATTGACATAGTTGTTTGCATCTGAAATTACCCGCATCACCTTGGTCTGTTGCATGGTTCGCTTAGCCGCTAAATCTTCCAATATCTTAATATCAAACCGATCAATAGCTGATTGGGCGTACAAACCCTGCACACTAAAAAAGAAAAAGAACAGTAAACAATTTTTCATGGGCCACCCTTTTAAACTCCAAACTTAATTAATTTAGATGAGCGCCCCAAGTATGAAATGATGTAGCAACCGATGACGATTTCGTCTAAAGCGCAGTGATTTTCAATACCACACTTTTCCTGTGAGTAGCTATTTGCGGATTAAAACCAATTTTCATTAAAAATTCTCCAGAATAGGCCTGTTTGCTATCAATGGGCGATGATGAATCCTCGTATAGGTTGATCTCTTCCAAATGATACTGTTTTGCCGGATCAAGTCCTTTTAATCGAATAGGTGTTAATGTACCCTTGTTGTACCGATCATGAACCAAATAGTTAAAAAGTACGCCTTGCTCTTTTGCCTTATCTACATATAAGATAGAGGCAAAGTCCGCTTCGTGTGGATCAGCCAAACGGTACTGGTCGCCTTGCCATATAATGTCTTTTACCGCATCGTAGTTCTTCAATGCGTCTTGGCAGAACTTCAGCTCTTTTTCAGGTAAATGGCTCACCACGATATCAAAGCCCAGTTTACCCATCATAGCCACATCTACTTTAAACTTTATTGGCTGTTTGCCCCAGTCGGTCACATGATTGGCACTGGTAATGGCCGGGTAAAAATAAGAGTATTCATATTGCATGAAAATACGCTCTAATGGGTCGGTATTATCGCTAGGCCAGTATTCGGTAAAATAGGATAAGGCGCCGTAGTCTACCCTACCCCCACCACCCGAACAGAGCATCATGGGTACTTTCGGGTATTTTGCCCTCATTCTTTCCAATACCTTGTAAAGCCCTTTCACGTAATCTACATAGAAATTACCTTGATGCTGGGTATAACTTGAATGCGCATTGTAGATCACTGCATTGCAGTCCCACTTCACATAAGCTAGTCCCGGATTTTTAACAAACAGATCATCCAAGGTTTGGAACACAAAATCCTGCACTTTTGGATTAGAAAGGTCTAGTACGAGCTGATGTCTAAAGTAATATTCCGGGCGCTCCGGTTGTTTTACTACCCAATCGGGGTGCTTTTCATAAAGTTCGCTTTTCCGGCTGACCATTTCGGGTTCTACCCAAATACCAAACTTGACGCCCTGACGATCCGCTTCCTTTACCAAAGAAATCAAACCGTTCGGTAGTTTCTCTCTATTCTCTTCCCAATCGCCCAAGGCCGCCGTATCGGCATGTCGGGGATACTTGTTTCCAAACCAACCATCATCCAATAGAAAAAGATCAACCCCCAGCTTTTTGGCATCTTTGATCAATTCAAATAGCTTACTTTCATTGAAATTAAAATAAGTAGCTTCCCAGTTATTCAATAAGGTGAGTCGCTCGCCATGGCCATCCAGCACTTTGTAGTTTCTAGCCCAGTCATGTAAATTTCTGCTCGCTTCGCCTGTTCCCTTCGATGATAGGGTATATACAAACTTAGGTGTGGTCAATTCCTGCTTACTCGCAAGCTGGTAGTGAGAGGCATAATTGTTGATACCGGCTATCAACCGTAAGTTATCCTGTGGGTCTTTTTCAAAATCAACCCGAAAGTTACCACTCCATTCTAAGCCACCAAGCAAAACCGTTCCTTCATCTTCTTTCGAAGGGCTATCAAAAGAAAGAATAAAGTGCGCATGCTGAAACAAATTAGCCCTCGTTCCCAATTTACTATCCAGGGTTTTGATACCGTGACCGAGCCGCGTTTCCTCTGGTTGCATTTCCATGGCCCAATCGCCGTGGTAATGCTTCAACCAAAAATCACTGGCTTTTAAATTCAAGTTGGCAGAGGCATATTTCGTCAATTCTACAGCTTTCTTTTCAAGGTTTCGGATAACCGACCACTGTTCGATAACGTCTTGCTCTTTATATACTCGATAATATAAATCTACTTCAAAAGGATAAATCGCATCCCGAAGCTGTACCTTCCACTCGGTAACCTGCTGATCGATATTGCGCACTTCATGACGAACATATTTCAAATCCAACGATTGATTGCCGTCTGCATGAACAACACCAATGGCCGGTTCCAACAAATTGCGCGAACCAGCCCCGGTATAGGCAGCATGATACATCCCTGTATAGTCGTTTGCCTGTTTAAATGGCTGATGGAGCAGTCGGTATTCTTGCTGATTGCCTAATTTTGATCCCAAATAGACCATATTAACATCTTGGTTTTCTTCAATTTGCAATACCAAGGCTTGATGTGCACTTTCCAGTACAATTTGCTCGATTTTTTGATCTAACTGCTGCTGTGCATGTACTCCATGGCACCAACAAAAGGCCAACAAGAATAGGATGGATTTTTTCATATATGCGTATGATTATCTAGGTAATTTCATTAGTCTGTACTAGTCTATACTACTTTTAGCAAAAGTAATGAATCCACTACAATAAGACAAATAAATTCTCAAACTACGATCAGGTCATTAACCTTCCCGTTAGTCATCATATGCCTCTATATTTACAACAAATAGCCTTTAATCTTTTACCTTACCGAACTGCTTATACCTACACAATGCTTCTAGATAATAGTAATCTGCATAAATGAGGGGCACATCAATATCGGCATTTCTTGGAAAATTACCTACCCCGTGCTCTAATATAAAGCCGCCGTTCTTGCCAATGGGTGCCCGATAAGCCCGTGAAGATAATGACTGCAGCATTTTTTCAGCTGCCTTAAAATAGTATTGTCCTTTTTCTGCATCAACATAAGAAACCAGCTCCAACAGGGCGGAACAAATCACGGCACCCGCTGACACATCTCTCGGCGCATCTGGAATGCCTGGTGCATCGAAATCCCAATACGGAATTTTATCTTTCGATAAACGGGGATGTTTCAGGATAAACTGAGCGATGTGATCGGCTTGCTGCAAATACTTCCTATCTTTTGTTTCGCGATACATCACAGTGTAGCCGTATAGGCCCCATGCTTGTCCCCTCGCCCAAGCCGACGCATCTGCTGCTCCTTGAACGGTCTGCTTTTTGAGCACCTCACCATTCACAGGATTATAAATGACCAAATGATAGGAACTGTAGTCGGGCCTGAAATGATGTTGCATGGTGGTATTGGCATGGGCCACCGCAATGCGGTAATAGGTAGAATCACCTGTCATCCGTGTAGCAGCAAATAAGAGCTCCAAATTAACCATATTATCGATAATAACCATGAACCGACCCGCATCCGAATCCCACGAGCGGATACAGCCAACCTGCTCGTTAAATCGCGTAGCCAACGATTTCGCGCTATTTATTATAATATCCCGATAAGCTGGTTGGGGAGCGATCCGGTTAGCATTGCCAAAAGAGCAATACATCATAAAACCCAGGTCATGCGTGGTCTTATTAAATTGCTCTTTCTCCAATAAGGCTAGCTTACGTAATGCTTCAGCATACAATAGCGTATCATGCGTTTGCTCGTATAGATAAAGCAAGCCACCCGGATAAAAGCCACCTACCCAGGGTTCAGAGCCACTGGTTACCAATCGATCTTCTTGGGCATAATAGGTTACCGGAAAGCGCGTTTCCGGTAACCGTTTCATCAACACGTGATATTGCTGGGCCGATTCCTTCAAACACCGGTCGACTTGTTTTAACAAACTTTTATGGGGTTTGAAAATGGCCTGTTGCCCATATAGACTAAGCGGTAATAGTCCGATTAGACAACATGCCAACCAACCAAAATTTCTTTTATTGAATTGTTTAACCATTACTCTTTAACTAATGTGCTTAGCTGTGCTGCAGTTAATGTGACGCGGGGTGAAAAGGCCTTGCTTGCCATATATTGCTGTAAACTGTAACGAAGCTGCCGGGCCGCTGGCCGCTTATCTAGGTTATCAGTAAGGTTCATAGAAGCTACTATCAGTTTCCCTTTCCCTACGTTGGCCTCCATGATGTTGGCCATCTGGCGGTTCTTAAAGAAATTATCGATTACCCGAACAAGAGGTTCCATCGCCGGTAAACTATCGATTACCATCGTTTTGGATGAACTGATGATGTCCCACCATTGCCAATCGCTATAAAAGTCGGTCGGGAAATGAGCCAACGCTGCTTGATCAGGGTTGCACAAAATGCCCATGGTACCCGGTTGATCGGGAAAATGTACAGGGCTCCAAAATACGGGTGCAAAACGCCCTTCCACGCCCTTTATATGAGCCGTATCGGGATTAAGCAACACCTTTTTGCCTTGATTCAAGTAATCCAAAGCTTCCTTCATGGAAGTGGTAAAAATAACATCAGGCGTGTTTAAATCAACGCTTTTGGGATATACCCAGATATTCCAATGGTTTTTATAGGAGGTACCTTCCAGTGCCAGTTCAACCGTCAGCATTTCTGCCGATTGAATGGAACTCAAATCAAAAGCAATCTTACCCAGTGAAAATCCATTACCAACAGCAACCTGTTGGCTTGGCAGCGCACCGCTAAATAAGGTTTTTCCTTGTTGATTCTTCGCCGTCCAAACGGGCTTTATTTGTTTTAAGTCGTTGCTGAAATTGGCCAATTCTGCTTCTGCTTCAAACTGCTCGTTATGAGTATAAGTTGGTTTCGCAAAACGCAACAGCGGCACAACA
>Ga0182744_1001419_pt1 | contig 20969 bp, 18 predicted proteins | sample eDN3rd30CKraftMG_FD_128525 | JGI IMG/M metagenome (GOLD analysis project Ga0182744, IMG submission 128525) | Enriched Miracle-Growth compost microbial communities from Emeryville, California, USA - eDNA 3rd pass 30_C Kraft MG (version 2) (version 2) ...
GATGAAGCAGAGCGCCTCGGTGAGTGCGATACCGATCCACATGAGGGTCTGCAGGCGACCCGCGAGCTCGGGCTGGCGGGCGACCGACTCGATCGTCTTGCCGACGACGACGCCGACGCCGATGGCCGAGCCGATGACCGCGAGGCCGAAGGCGACCGGTGCGAGGTGTCCGACGAGGTTCATGGTTTTCCTTTCAGGGTGGTCGTAATCCGGGGTCGATCCCGGAAGGTCAGTGCTCTTCGGCCAGCGCCATCTGGATGTAGATGGCGGTCAGGATCGTGAAGATGTACGCCTGCAGCGCCGCGACGAAGATCTCGAGCACCGTGAAGGCAATGCCGAACCCGAGGGTCCCGAGCCCCAGGAGGCCCATCGCGTTTCCGTTCGCGAGCACCTGGAAGAAGAAGAAGTCGGTCGCGAGGAAGCACAGCACGAGGAGCATGTGCCCGGCGACCATGTTCATGGTGAGTCGGAGGGTCAGGGTGACCGGCCGGACGATGAACGTCGACAGCGCCTCGAGCACGGCGATGACGGGCTTGATGACCCCCGGGACGCCCGGGAGGATCAGCGAGTTCTTGAAGAATCCGCCGACGCCGAACTTCTTGATGCCCGCGTAGATGAAGGTCACATAGGCGACGACCGCCATGATGATCGCCATGCCGATGAGACCGGTGCTCGGTATCTGCAGGAACGGGATCGTATTCGTGAGGTTCATCGCGAGGGTCGCGAAGAAGATCGTGATGAGGATCGGCATGAAGCGCTTGCCGTCCTTCTCGCCGAGCGTCTCGATGACGACGCCCTTGCGCACGAACTCGAAGACCGCCTCCCAGGCGGCCTGACCGCGGCGCGGGATGAGCTTGAGCCGGCTCGAGCCGATCCAGAGGATCGCGATGATGACGGCGATCGCGAGGAGGCGGATGATGAGGATGCGGTTCAGCTCGAACGGCGTGCCCGCGAAGAGGATCGCCTCAGGGAAGAACTCTTCGATCGACGGCCCGCAGAACTCTCCGGGGGGGCAATCAACGGCAGCCGGGAGCAGAACGGAGCTAAGCGTGAGGAACAGGGTTCTCTCCAGAATCGGGGCGCCGATGCGCGTCGATCGTCGTGGATTTCCTGAATACCCTACCAGCCATCGAGGGCGGTTTTCGCACGCTCAGTCGGCCCGCGCATCGTCCGCGGGAGGCCGGATCTCGACGATCGGGACGCGGGTCGTCGTCATGGCCGCGATGTCGATTCCGAGCGTCCCCACGACCGCGACGACGACCGTCACGCCGAAGACGCCCGGTGCGAGCCAGTCCTGGGACTGCAGCCAGAGCATGAGCAGGACGAACAGCACCATCTTGACGAGGAAGACCCCGACGACGGTCCCCGCGACGGCGACGATCGACGGCCGGCCGGCGTTCGCCCGATCGACGACGAGCAGGCTCGCGGCGGTCAGGCCCATGAAGACCGCGGCGACCGCGGCGCCGATCGCGGCCGAGACGACGCCCTGCTGGCCTGCGACGAACCAGCCGATGACGCCGGCCACGACGAGCAGCACGACCGCGAAGATCGCGCCCCAGCTCAGAGACTTCCGAAGCACCGCGTTCATTCGAGTTCCGCCTTCCGGGATTCCCTGCGCGACCGGGTCAGCGGCAGCATGGTGAGCACGACGCAGACGATCGCCGCGCCGACGAGCGCGCCGACGGCGATGTACCACGACACGAACATGAACATGAGGACCCCGACCGCGGCGAGGAACGTCCACATGTAGAGGATGAGCACCGCGCCGAGGTGGGTGTGCCCCATGTCGAGCAGCCGGTGGTGCAGGTGCTTGCGGTCGGCGCTGAACGGCGACTTGCCGGCGACGACCCGCCGGATGACCGCGAGGGCGAAGTCGAGCAGCGGGATCGCGAGCACCGCGAGCGGCAGCAGCAGGGGGATGAACGCCGGCGCGAAGTACGCGGAGAAGACGTCGTCGCGCTCGGCGATCCCCGAGTCGATCCGGCCCGTGATCGAGATCGTCGACGCCGCCATCATGAGACCGACGAGCATCGAGCCCGAGTCGCCCATGAAGAGCTTCGCCGGATGGAAGTTGAGCGGGAGGAAGCCGAGGCAGGCGCCGACGAGCACGACCGTCGCGAGCGTCGCGAGGTTGAAGTACTCCGTCTGCGCCTGCGTCTGCAGCAGGTAGGCGTAGACGAAGAACACCCCGCCGGAGATCACCGCGACGCCCGCGACGAGGCCGTCGAGGCCGTCGATGAAGTTGACGGCGTTCATCACGAGGACGACCGCGACGATCGTCGCGACGAGCGAGATCCAGGGGCTCACGATCGTCTGGCCGCCGATCGGCAGCGTGTAGAGCTGGATGCCCTGCCAGGCGAGCACGCCGGCGGCGAGGATCTGCGCGGCGAGCTTGAGCGTCCAGTCGAGGTCCCAGATGTCGTCAGCGACGCCGACGATGACGACGATGAGGCTCGCGAGCGCGAGTCCGACGATCGCGTTCGGCTCCGCGAAGACGAGGCCGAAGGACGGGACGAAGACTCCGATCACCATCGCGGCGACCATCGCGACCGCCATCCCGAGGAACATCGCGATGCCGCCGAGGCGCGGCGTCGGGTTCGTATGGACGTCCCGCTCGCGGATCCGCGGCGTGAGCCGGTAGCGCTTCGAGAGGCGCCAGACGAGCGCCGAAACCCCGAACGTCACGCCGGCGGAGACGACGAGGACGACGGCGTAGAGGAGCGTGCGCACGTCAGGCGGTCCCGGCGGCGGAGTCGGCGACGCGGTCGGCGCCCACGGTCTCGCGGATCGCCTCGATCGAGATCGCGCCGACGCGGACGATGCGCAGCCGGCCCGAGGGCAGCGCCGTGGCGTCGACGATCGTGCTCGCGACGGTGCCGCGCTCGCCGCCGTCGATGACGACGGCGACCGACTCGCCGAGCGCCGCGAGGGCGTCCTGGGCGGTCGTCGCCGGCGGCTCGCCGGTGCGATTCGCGCTCGAGACCGCGAGCGGTCCCGTGGCCGCCAGGAGCTCGAGCGCGACGGGGTCGTCGGGCATCCGCAGCGCGACCGTCCCACGGGTCTCGCCGAGATCGAGGTCGAGCGAGGCGCGGGCCTGGACGATGATCGTCAGCGCCCCCGGCCAGAATCTGGCCGCGAGCGCTCGCACCTCCTCGTGCACCTCCTCGGCGAGCGCGTCGAGCGTCGGGAGCGCGCCGATCAGGACGGGGGGCGGGGTCGCGGTCGTGCGGCCCTTCGCCGTGACGAGCGCGCGGACCGCCTCCGCGTTGAACGCGTCGGCCGCGAGGCCGTAGACCGTGTCGGTCGGGATGACGACGAGCTCGCCGCGCCCGATCGCCGCACGGCCGAGGCGAATGCCTTCGAGCAGCGCGTCCGGCTGCGTGGAGTCGTAGATCGCGCCCATCGCCCGCCAAGCCTACCGGCGGGCTACCTGATGGCGGTCGTCGCGCGCGGGCGACCGGTGAGATCGGGATGGGTCGCGACGGCGCGCCAGCCGGAGGCGCGCAGCAGCCGTGCGATCGAGTCGCCCTGGAGCTCGCCGTGCTCGATCACGAGGCTGCCGCCCGCGCGCAGCAGCCGCCGGGCCGTCGCGTCGAGCGCGCGGACGAGGTCGAGCCCGTCCTCGCCGCCGTAGAGCGCGAGCTCGGGATCGTGCAGGCGCACCTCGGGGTCCCGCGGGACGGCGCCCGTCGGGATGTACGGGGGGTTCGACACGACGACGTCGACGAGGCCGTCGAGCTCGGGCAGCGCGTGCGCGAGGTCGCCGAGGACGAGCGTCAGGTTGTCGGCCGCCGCGGCCCTCGCGTTCTGCTTGGCCCACACGAACGCGTCGGGCGAGACCTCGACCGCGAGCACCCGTGCGTGCGGGACCTCCGTCGCGAGCGCGATCGCGATCGCCCCCGAGCCCGTGCCGAGGTCGACGGCGATCGGGCCGACGGCCTCGCGGCTGCCGGGCCCCGAGCGAGCGCCGATGCCGCCCCCTGAGTGGGCACCGATCCCGTTCCCTGAGCGAGCGGAGCGAGTCGAAGGGCGCCCAGCGACCGGGATGGACCGCAGCGCGTCGATCGCGAACTGCGCGACGACCTCCGTCTCGGGACGCGGGACGAAGACGCCCGGCCCGACGCCGAGCGTCAGGCCCCGGAAGTGCGCGACGCCCGTCAGGTGCTGGAGCGGCTCGCGCGCGGCCCGGCGCGCGACGAGGTCCCAGAACGCCGTCGCATCGGCATCGTCGAGCACCGCGCCCGCGAGCGCACGCGCCTGGACCTCGCCCCGGCCGAGCACAAGCACATGCCCGGCGAGGAGCTCGGCGTCCGCGCGCGGCGACGGCACGCCCGCCGCCGCGAGGCGCTCGGCGGCGGCGGCGATGGCGTCCGCGAGGGGGGTCATGGGGTGCTCGGTGCGCCCTTCGACTCGCTTCGCTCGCTCAGGGAGCGGCATTGGCGCTCGTTCAGGGGGCGGGGCCGGGTGCGGATCACTGGCCGACGTTCGCGAGGCGCTCGGCCTCGTCGGCCTCGATGCAGGACCGGACGACGGGATCGAGCGCGCCGTCCATGACCTGGTCGAGGTTGTAGGCCTTGTAGCCCGTGCGGTGGTCGGCGATCCGGTTCTCCGGGAAGTTGTAGGTGCGGATGCGCTCGGAGCGGTCGACGGTGCGGATCTGCGACTTGCGAAGTGCGGCGGACTCCGCCTCGCTCTCCTCCTGCTGGCGCGCGAGCAGGCGCGCACGCAGCACCCGCATGCCCGCCTCGCGGTTCTGCAGCTGGGACTTCTCGTTCTGCATCGAGACGACGATGCCCGTCGGGACGTGCGTGATCCGCACGGCGGAGTCGGTCGTGTTGACCGACTGGCCGCCGGGGCCGGACGAGCGGAAGACGTCGATGCGCAGGTCGTTCTGGTCGATCTGGATCTCCTCGGGCGCGTCGACCTCGGGGAAGACGAGCACGCCGGCCGCCGAGGTGTGGATGCGCCCCTGCGTCTCCGTCACCGGCACCCGCTGGACGCGGTGGACGCCGCCCTCGTACTTGAGATGGGCCCACACGCCCTCCGCGGGGTCCGACGACGAGCCCTTGATCGCGAGCTGCACGTCCTTGATCCCGCCGAGGTCGGTCGGCGTCTGCTCGATGATCTCGGCACGCCAGCCCTTGGACTCGGCGTAGCGGAGGTACATCCGCAGCAGGTCGCCCGCGAAGAGCGCCGACTCCTCGCCGCCCTCGCCCATCTTGATCTCCATGATGACGTCGCGGCTGTCGTTCTCGTCGCGCGGGATGAGCAGGCGCCGCAGGAGGTCCGCGTTCTCCTCGATCGAGGCCTCGAGACCGGGGATCTCGGCGGCGAACGCGGCGTCCTCGGCGGCGAGCTCGCGCGCTGCGCTGAGGTCGTCGGTCGCCTGCTGCCATGCCGCGTGCGCCGCGACGATGCGGGAGAGCTCGGCGTAGCGCCGGTTCACCCGCTTCGCCCGCACCGGGTCGCCGTGCAGCGCGGGGTCGCCGAGCTGCTCCTGCAGCTCGGCGTGCTCGGCGACGAGTGCGGCGACGTTGTCGAACATCCTGTCGGCGACCCTTCGACTCGCTTCGCTCGCTCAGGGAGCGGGTGGACTCATGCTGCTCGCTCAGGGAGCGGGTGGAACTACTGCGGACGGGCCCGCTCTGCCTGCTCGGAGAGCGGATGGGCTGCTCAGGCGAGCGGGACGATCGCGTTCGCGGTCGAGCGCAGCTCCGAGGTGACGAGCCGGTCGATCGCGGCGCCCTCGGAGGCCGTCGCGATGATCGTGAGCGACGACCCCTCCTCGACCGCGCGGGCGGAGGCGAAGAGCCGCCTGGCGGGCAGCGCGATCGCCGGGTCCTCGGCCGAGGTGCGCGCGGCGAGCGCGTAGTGCGCGCGGCCGAGGCCCGTGATCGAGTCGATCAGGACGACGACGTCGATGCCGAGCTCGACGAGGCGCTTCGCGCGCTCGACGGCGAGGTCGATGACCGTGACGTGGTCCTCCGCCGTCTGCTCGAGCGCGGCGACGACGACCTCGCCCTTGACGCTGCGGCGGAAGTCGGTGACCTCCTCGGGCCGCGGGCCGACGAGGATGACCATGAGGTGCGACTCGGGCTGGCCGGCGCTCACCCGCTCGGCGATCTGCGCGACGAGCGCGGTCTTGCCCGTCTCCCCGATCGCGAGCGCACGCGCGCCCTTGCCGAGGCCCGAGGCGACGCCGCTCAGGCCCAGCGCCGTCGAGGGACGCACGGGGGTCGCGGCGGCGAACTCGGCGCGGGCGACCGACTGCTCCGCGGTCTGGCCGTTGACGGAGTCGACCTTGACGAGCGCGTTGTACTTCTGGCGTCCCGGCTGCTCGCCGTCGCGCGGCTGGCGGATCGCGCCGACGACCGCGTCGCCCTTGCGCAGCCCGTACTTCTTCACCTGGCCGAGCGAGACGTAGACGTCGGTCGGGCCCGGGAGGTAGCCGGTCGTGCGGACGAACGCGTAGTTGTCGAGGACGTCGAGGATGCCCGCGACGGGGATGAGGACGTCGTCCTCGAGGATCTCGGGCTCGACGTCATCGCCGACCGGGCCGCGCCCGCGTCCGCGCCGGTTGCCCTGCTGCTGGCCGTTCTGGCCGTTCTGCCCGTTCTGGGCGCTCTCGCCGCCCGCTCGGCTGCGGCTGCGGCCGCGGCGCGAGCGGCCCGAGCGCTGCTCGCCCTCGGCGGCCTCGCCCTCGGCCGATTCGCCGTCGCCGGGCTCGCCGTCGGTCACGGCGGCCTCGCCGTCGCTGCCGTCCGCCTGGGGCTCACCCGCGGCGTCCGCCTCGGCGCTCGCGTCGGTCTCGGCGTCGCCGGCCTCCTCGGCGGCGGGCGCCTCGGCGCTCGCCGCGGCCTTGCGGCGCTTCGGCGCCGACTCGGCGGGCTCCGCCTCCTCGGACTCGGTCGGGGTGAACTCCGCGGGGTTCTTCGCGGTGACCCGGCGCGAGGCGCGCTTGCGCGGCGCCTTCGCCTCGGGCTCGCCCGCCGCGGCGCTCGCGAGCTGCGCGGCGAGCGCGTCGAGCTCCGCCTGACGCTGCGCGTCGATGTCGGATGCCTCGGACGTCGTGTTCTCTTCGGTCATTGCCTTGTGATTCCTTCCTCCGCGCGATCCAGGTCCTTCCCCGGGGCGGAGCGTCTATGCCCCCGGTGCCTTCTGCAAGAGCGAAGACCGCAGAACGCGATCGACCGGGAGCGAGATATGGTCGCTGCCGGGGCGGCGGTCAGTCCGCACCCATCGGGAGCGCATTCACTGTAGCACCCCGCACATCCACGGCGAGCAGATGCGAGTCCCATCGGCTCGTCGCCGTCGCCGCGACGAGCGCCGCGGCGTCGGCGCGCCGGGCGGGATCGGACGCGAGCACGAGGATCGAGGGCCCCGCCCCGGAGACGACCGCCGCGTGGCCGGCCGCACGCAGCCGCTGCACGAGGTCATAGGTCTCGGGCATGGCCTCGGCCCGGTAGTCCTGGTGCAGCCGGTCCTCGGTCGCCTCGAAGAGCAGCTCGGGGCTCTGCACGAGCGCCGCGACGAGCAGGGCGGAGCGGGAGAGGTTGAAGACGGCGTCCTCGTAGGGCACCGACTCGGGCTGGAGCGAGCGCGCGTGCTCGGTCGAGACCGAGAAGCCGGGGACGCACACGAGCGGATAGACCCCGCGATGCACGATGAGCTTCTTCGCCCGCGGGGCCCCGTCGACGCTCCAGGCGATCGTGAGCCCGCCGAGGAGCGCCGACGCGACGTTGTCGGGGTGCCCCTCCATCTGGGTCGCGATCGCGAGGAGCTGATCCGAGGTCAGCACGAGCTCGGGCTCGAGGAGACCCTTCGCCGCGACGAGGCCGGAGACGATCGCCGCGGCCGAGGAGCCGAGCCCGCCGCCGTGCGGGATGACGTTGCGCGCCCGGATCTCGAGTCCCGGCATGGGGACGCCGGCCGCCTCGAATGCTCGGGCCGCCGCGCGCACGACGAGGTTCGACTCGTCGTCCGCGACCTCGCCCGCCCCGACGCCCTCGACCGTGACGCGCGTCGGTCCGTCGACCGCGCGCACGACGATCTCGTCGGCGAGCGCGAGGGCGAGACCGAAGGTGTCGAAGCCCGGGCCGAGGTTCGCCGAGGACGCGGGGACGCGGACGCGGACCGTCCGACCGAGCATGCCCATCGTCAGGCGCGCCTCACACGAGGCCCAGCAGCCCGGCGACGCTCGCGGTGTCGACGGGAGCGACAGTCGGGCTCGCCTCGGAGCCGTCCGGCTCGCGCAGCGCCCACTGGGGGTCCTTGAGGCCGTGGCCCGTGACGGTGCAGGTCACGCGCGCGCCCTTCGGGATCGCCCCCGCCTCGGCTCGCTCGAGCAGACCCGCGATGGAGATCGCGGACGCGGGCTCGACGAAGACGCCGACCTCCCGCGAGAGGATCCGGTGCGCCGCGAGGATCGTGTCGTCGTCGATCGCGCCGAAGTAGCCCTTGGAGTCGTCGCGCGCGGCGAGCGCGAGCTCCCACGACGCCGGGTTGCCGATCCGGATCGCGGTCGCGATCGTCTCGGGGGCCTTGACGACCTCGCCGCGCACGATCGGCGCCGAGCCGGCCGCCTGGAAGCCGAACATCCGCGGCAGACGGGTCGTCGCGCCGCGGTCGAGCTCCTCGCGGTAGCCGCGGTGGTACGCCGTGTAGTTGCCCGCGTTCCCCACCGGCACGAAGTGGAAGTCGGGCGCGTCGCCGAGCACGTCGACGATCTCGAACGCCGCCGTCTTCTGCCCCTCGATCCGGTCGTTGTTGACCGAGTTGACGAGGTGGACGGGGTAGTTCTCGGCGAGCTCGCGGGCGATGTCGAGGCAGTCGTCGAAGTTGCCCTCGACCTGCACGATCCGCGCGCCGTGCGCGACGGCCTGCGAGAGCTTGCCCATCGCGACCTTGCCCTCAGGGATGAGGACCGCCGCGACGATCCCCGCGTGCGCCGCGTAGGCCGCGGCCGATGCCGAGGTGTTGCCCGTCGAGGCGCACACGATCGCCTTCGCGCCGTGCTCGATCGCCTTGGAGACGGCCATCGTCATGCCGCGATCCTTGAACGAGCCCGTCGGGTTCATCCCCTCGAACTTGACCCAGACGTCGGCTCCCGTGCGGGCGCTCAGCGCGGGCGCGGGGATGAGGGGCGTGCCGCCCTCGCCGAGCGTGATGACCGGCGTCGCGTCCGAGACGTCGAGACGATCGGCATACTCGCGGAGCACTCCGCGCCACAGATGGGCCACAGCTACTACAGTCCTTCGACTCGGATGACGCTCGCCACGCGACGGACCGCGGGCGAGCCCTTCAGGGCGGCGACGGTCGCGACGAGCGCCGCCTCACGCGCGCGATGCGTGACGACGACCAGCGTAGCGGTCGGGTCCCCGGCCTCGCCGCGAGCGGTCGACTGGAGCGCCTGCTCGATCGACACGCCGTGCTCGGCGATGAGCCCCGCGACCTGCGAGAGCACGCCGGGCACGTCGGCGACCTCGAGCACGATCTGATACCGGGTGAGGACGGTGTCGAAGGGCAGGATAGGCATGCCCCCGTTCGTCGACTCCGCGACCCCCGGGCCGCCCGCGAGGTGGCGGCGGGCCGCCGAGACGATGTCGCCGAGGACCGCCGAAGCGGTCTGCACGCCGCCGGCGCCCGCCCCGTAGAACATGAGGGGGCCGGCGAACTCGGCCTCGACGAAGACCGCGTTGTTGCCGCCGTGGACCGCCGCAAGCGGGTGCTCGCGCGGGACGAGCGCGGGGTGGACCCGCGCGACGACGCCCTCCGAGCCGTCGTCCTGCGTCACCCGCTCGGCGATCGCGAGGAGCTTGACGACGTAGCCGGCGGCCTTCGCCGCGGCGACGTCCTCCCCCGTGATCTCCGTGATGCCCTCGCGGTGGACCGCCTCGACCGGGACGCGGGTGTGGAACGCGAGGCTCGCGAGGATCGCCGCCTTCTGCGCCGCGTCGTAGCCCTCGACGTCGAGCGTCGGGTCGGCCTCGAGATAGCCGAGCTCGCGTGCGACGCGCATCGCCTCCTCGGTCGCCCAGCCCTCCTGGTCCATCTTGTCGAGGATGAAGTTCGTCGAGCCGTTGACGATCCCGAGGATCCGGCGCACCCGGTCGCCCGCGAGGGACTCGCGCAGCGGGCGGATGATCGGGATCGCCGCGGCGACCGCGGCCTCGTAGTGGAGCTGCGCGCCGACCGCGGCAGCCGCCTCGAAGAGCTCGTCGCCGTGGGTCGCGAGCAGCGCCTTGTTCGCCGTGATGACGTCCGCGCCCGCGCGCAGCGCCGAGAGGATGAGCGTCCGCGCCGGCTCGAGGCCGCCGATGAGCTCGACGACGATGTCGGCGCTCGTCACGAGCGCCTCGGCGTCCGTCGTCAGCAGCGCCGCGGGGATCTCGGGGGTGCGCGTCGCGCTCGTGTCGCGCACCGCGACGCCGACGACCTCGAGTCCCGCTCCGACGCGCGCCTCGAGCTCCTCGCGATGCCTCGCGAGCAGGTCGACGACGTTCGCGCCGACGTTGCCCCCGCCGAGGACGGCGATCCTGAGGTTCCGGTAGTCGATCATGTATCCCCTCTGTGCCCCCTTCGACTCGGCCTGCGGCCTCGCTCAGGGAACGGTAGGTCCTTCGGTCCCGCTCAGGGAGCGGTACGTCGTGCTGCCTCGCTCAAGGAGCGATGCGTCCTGCGTCGCGCGCGAGCAGGTCCTCTATTGTCTCGCCTCGCACGATGAGCCGCGCCTCGCCGCCGCGCACGGCGACGACGGGCGGGCGCGGGACCCAGTTGTAGTTCGAGGCCATCGCCCAGCCGTAGGCGCCGGTCGCGGGCACCGCGAGCAGGTCGCCCGGTCCGACGTCCATCGGGAGGTACTCGTCGCGCACCACGATGTCCCCCGACTCGCAGTGCATGCCCGCGACTCGGGCGAGCGCGGGATGGTCGGCGGAGACGCGGGAGGCGATGCGCGCGCTGTAGTCGGCTCGGTAGAGCGCGGGACGGACGTTGTCGCTCATGCCGCCGTCGACCGAGACGTACTTGCGCACGGCCGGGCCGGAATCCGTCTCGACCGTGACGGCCTTGACGGTCCCGACCGCGTAGAGCGTCGTCCCGGCCGGCCCGACGATGCTCCGACCCGGCTCGACCGCGATCACGGGCACCTCGATCCCGAGCTCCCCCGCGGCCGCGGCGAGCGCGGCGGCCATGCCCGCGGCGATCTCGGGGATCGGCATGGGGTCGTCCGCGCTCGTGTAGGCGATGCCGAAGCCGCCGCCGAGGTTGAGCTCGGGGACCGGGCCGCCGTCGAGCAGCGACGCGTGCAGCGAGAGCAGTCGGCGCGCCGCCTCCGCGAAGCCGTGCGCCTCGAAGATCTGCGAGCCGATGTGCGAGTGCAGCCCGATGAACGCCAGGCCGGGCAGGCTGCGGATCGCCGCGACGATGCCGGGCGCGTCGGCGATCGTCACGCCGAACTTCTGGTCCTCGTGCGCCGTCGCGAGATACTCGTGGGTGCTCGCGTGGACGCCGGAGTTGATGCGCAGCCGCACCCGCTGCACCCGCCCGGCGCGCGCCGCCGCGGACGCGACCCGCTCGACCTCGAGCGCCGAGTCGATGACGATCGCGCCGACCCCGGCCTCGACGGCCCGGGCGATCTGGCGCTCCGACTTGTTGTTCCCGTGCACGCCGATCCGCGCGGGATCAATGCCGCCCGCGAGCGCGACCGCGAGCTCGCCCTCGCTCGCGACGTCGACGCCGAGTCCCGCGGCGTCGATCCAGCGCACGACCTCCGTCGACAGGAACGCCTTGCCGGCGTAGTAGACCTTCGCGGAGGTCCCGATGCCCTCCATCGCCGCGTCGAAGGCCGCCTTCGCCTCCGCCGCGCGGGACCGGACGTCCGCCTCGTCGACGACGTAGAGCGGCGTCCCGTAGGTCGCGGCGAGTTCGGTGGCCCGCACCCCCGCGATCTCGATGACCCCGTCGGCCGCGCGAATCGCGTTCTGCGACCACACGCCCGCGGCGAGCTCGTTCGGATCGGCGGGCGCCTTCAGCCACGCAGGGGCGAGCGGGTTCCCGGACACCCCACAAGCGTATCCGGGCTCCCCCGGGCCGTTCATCCGGCGTGAACGCATCGTCCAGCCGTGTGGGGCATGCATTCGCGCCGGATGAAGGCGGTCGGGCACGAGTCAGGACTTGCGGGTGAGGCGCTGCTCGAGGTGGAGGCGCACGCGCGGCCAATCCGCGCGCGTCACGGCGTGCATCGCGGTGTCCCGGACGAGGCCCTCCTCACCCGGCGCGCCCGACGGCTGCCAGTTCCGGAGCACGCCCTCGAACACCGCCCCGAGCGCGAGGATCCCGGCTCGTGAACGGTCGTTGCGCGCGTCCGTCTTCAGGTCGACGCGCTCGACGCCGAGCGCCTCGAAGGCGTGGGCCAGGAGCAGGAGCTTCGCGGCGGAGTTGACCGCCGTGCCCTGCGCGTCCCGGTGCAGCCAGGTCGAGCCGATCTCGATCGCGAGGAGGCGGCCGTCCGGCCAGTGCCGCGGGGTCAGGTAGGAGGTGTGCCCGACGATGCGCTCGGTCGCGACGTCGATCTGGACGAACGGCCAGAACGCCGGTCGGGCGAGCTCCGCGGCGATCGTCGCCTCGACCGTCTCCGGGGCCGGCACGGTCGTCCAGCGGTAGGAGTCCCGCGGCCCGGATGCGGCGGCTGCGAGGCCCGGCGCGTGGTCGGGTCGCAGGGGCTCGAGGCGGACGACCGCATTCTCCAGGACGCCGACGTCGAGCACGACTACATCCGCTCGGGGGCCGAGACGCCGATGAGGCCGAGGCCGTTGCGGAGGACCTGGGCGGTCGCGTCGTTGAGCCAGCGGCGGGTGCGGTGCAGGTCGGTGACCTCCTCGCCGCGCAGCGGCGTCACCCGCGCCGCGTCGTACCAGCGGTGGTAGAGGCCCGCGAGCTGCTCGAGGTAGCGCGCGATGCGGTGCGGCTCGCGCCACTCGGCCGCCTGCTGCGCGACCCGCGGGAACTCCGCGAGCGCGCCGAGCAGCCGCGCCTCGGTGTCGTGGGTGAGCAGCGCCGCGTCGAACGCGGTGCGCTCGACGCCCGCCGCGTCGGCGTTCCGATCGACCGCCGCGGTGCGGGCGTGCGCGTACTGGACGTAGAAGACGGGGTTGTCGTTCGTCCGGCTCGCGAGCACGTCGAGGTCGATGTCGATGTTCGTGTCGACGGTCGAGCGCACGAGCGCGAACCGCGCCGCATCGACCCCGACCGCCTCGACGAGGTCCTCGAGCGTCACGACGGTGCCCGCGCGCTTCGACATCCGCACGGGCGCCTTCTCGCCAGTCTCCGGGTCGGTGCGCACGAGGTTGACGAGCTGGCCGATGAGGATCTCGAGGTTCGTGCCCGGCTCGTCGCCGAACGCCGCGCACATCGCCATCATCCGCTTGACGTAGCCGTGGTGGTCCGCGCCCAGCAGGATGAGGCAGCGGTCGAAGCCGCGCTCGCGCTTGTCGAGGTAGTAGGCGAGATCGCCCGAGATGTACGCGGCCTCGCCGTCGGACTTGATGACGACCCGGTCCTTGTCGTCGCCGAACGCGGTCGTGGCGAGCCACGTCGCGCCGTCCTTCTCGTAGATGTGGCCGAGCTCGCGCAGGCGCGCGACCGCGCGCTCGACCGCGCCGGAGGCGTGCAGGTCGTTCTCGTGGAAGTAGACGTCGAAGTCGACGCCGAACTGGTGGAGCGACGCCTTGATCTCCGCGAACATGAAGTCGACGCCGATCGCGCGGAACGCCTCCTGCAGCTCCTCGGCCGGCAGCGCCGCGAGGTCGCCGGGATAGGCCGCCACGACGCGCTCCGCGATCTCCGCGATGTACTCGCCGCCGTAACCGTCCTCCGGAGCGGGCAGCCCCTGGTATGCGGCGACGAGGGAGCGCGCGAAGCGGTCGATCTGCGCGCCGTGGTCGTTGAAGTAGTACTCGCGCGTGACCTCGGCGCCCTGGGCCGCGAGGATCCGCGCGAGCGAGTCGCCGACCGCGGCCCAGCGGGTGCCGCCGAGGTGGATGGGGCCGGTCGGGTTCGCGGAGACGAACTCGATGTCGATGCGCTCACCGGCATATGCGTCGCCGCGGCCGTAGGCCTCGCCAGCCTCGACGATCGTGCGGGCGAGCTCGCCCGCGCTCGCGGCGTCGAGGCGGATGTTGATGAAGCCGGGTCCCGCGATCTCCGCCTCGCGGATGCCGGGCGCGTCCAGCAGCGCCCCGACGAGCTCGCCCGCGAGCTCGCGCGGCGCCGCGCCGAGCTGCTTCGCGAACTTCATCGCGGCATTGGAGGCCCAGTCGCCGTGCTCGGGGTTCTTCGGGCGCTCGACGGGGACGTCCGCCGCAGCCACCTTAAGCGCCGTCCCGCGACGGGCGGCCGCGGCGGCGAGCGCGGCGGCGACGAGTTCGGCGAGGGCGTCCGGATTCACGGGAGCCAAGCCTATCCGGGCCGCAGCCCCCCTCCTCCGTCTCGGCGGGACCAGCGCTGGATGCGACGGAGGAGGAGGGCTTCGCACAAGAGGATGAGAACGCGATCGGCCCCTGACGCGAATCTGCGAAATCGCCGCAACGGCGCTCGCCTTCGGCGCGATCCCGGCCGAGCGCCTGACAATGGGCGCATGGAACGACGTCAGCTCGCCCGTCCGGCCATCGCGTTCTGCGCGCTCGCGCTCGCCGCCGTCCTCGCGGGCTGCCAGATGCAGGGACCCGCCGCGCCGGTCGACACGGGGACGCCGACGCCGACCGCGACGCCCGCCCCGACCGAGACGACGACGCCCACCCCGACCCCGACCGCGCCCGCCGTCATCGAGGCGCAGCCCATCGGCTTCGGCTGCGACGGCCTGCTCTCGCTCCAGGCCGTCTACGACCTCAACCCGAACCTCTCGGTCGTGCCCGACGACGCGCCGCCCGCGGGCACCCTCGCGGCGACCCTCGTGAGCGGTCTCGGGGTCGCCTGCGACCTCGTCCACAACTCGAACGGCCAGGTGCTGCGCGTCGCCGCGGCGACCCCGGGCTCGGAGGCGATCGCGGCGCTGCGCGCGGCGGGGACGAGCCCCTACGACCTCGGCGAGGCCGGCTACGAGGCGTTCTCGACCGACACCGCGATCCTCGCCTTCCGCGGCGACCTCGTGCTCACCGCGGAGGCCGACGCCTACTTCGGTCCCGACGAGCTCGCCGCGGCGCTGAGCGCCGCGATCGCGTCGATCGGCTGACGACCCGAGCTGCGGTCAGTCGGCGTCGCCGACGCCGATCGCCTCGGCCGTCTCCAGCGCGCCCTCGCCCGGATCGGCCTCCTCGTCCCGGTCGATCCGGGCGAGGGCCCTCCGTGAGACGGCGACGACGATCGCGCTCGCGCCTACGCTCGCCGCCCCGATGAGGTACGGCAGCCAGGCGCCCGCGAGGTGCGCGAGGACGGCGGCGAGCGGCGCGGCGATCGCGCCCCCGACGAAGCGCACCGCGGAGTAGGCGGAGGACGCGACGGCGCGCGGCAGCTCGCTCGCCTCCATGACGGCCTCCGTCACGACGGTGTTGAGCACGCCCTGGACGAGGCCCGACGCGACGACGATGACGACGAGCGCGGCGGGGCTCGCGACGAGGAACGCGGTCGCGACGAGGAGGGCGGCGAAGATCGCGAACGCCCACACGATGATCGAGGTCCGCCGCACGCGTCGAGTGAGCCACGGGGCGACCCAGATGCTCGTGATCGCGAGCGCGAGCCCCCAGCCGAAGAAGGTGAGGCCGAGTCCGATCGCGCCGAAGCCGAGCGGGAACGGCGTGTACGCGAGGAGCGTGAAGAAGGCGTAGTTGTAGAGCAGCGCGGCGATCGCGAGCGTCCGGATCGGCGGGACCTTCGCGAGCGCGACGAACGGCGCGGACAGCGCGACCGGCGCTCTCGCGACGGGACCCTGGCGCAGCAGCACGACGATCGCGATGAACCCGACCGCCATGAGCGCCGCGACGCCGAAGAACGGGCCGCGCCAGCTCACCTCCCCGAGCAGGCCGCCGAGGAGCGGCCCGATGGCGATGCCGAGGCCGAGCGCCGCCTCGTAGAGGACGATCGCCGCGCCCGCGCCGCCCGATGCGGCGCCGACGATCGCGGCGAGCGCGGTCGAGATGAAGAGCGCGTTGCCGAGACCCCACCCGGCGCGGAAGCCGATGACCCAGCCGACGCCGTCGGCGAGCGCGCACAGCAGCGCGAAGACGACGATGACGCCGAGCCCGATGAGCAGCGTCGCCTTCGCGCCGATCCGGCTCGAGACCCAGCTCGTGAAGAGCATCGCGAGGCCCGTGAGCAGGAGGTAGCTCGTGAAGAGCAGCTCGGTCTCGACCTCGCTCGCGTGCAGCTCGGAGGCGATCGCGGGGAGGATCGGGTCGACGAGGCCGATGCCCATGAACGAGACGACGCAGGCGAACGCGACCGCCCAGACCGTCATGGGCTGGCGCCAGATGCTCGCGGCGCTCGCGCTCATCGCGCGAGCCCCGGCACGACGTTCGGCGTGCGCTCGGCGATGATCGACGCCGTCCGCTCGATCGCGGCCCAGTCATCCGGGCCGAGGTCGGCGAAGCGCGGCGCGAGCGTGTCGCGGATCGTGCGCCGCCAGCCGTCGATCGCCTCGCGCCCCGAGTCGGTGAGGCTGAGAAGAGTCGCTCTCGGGTCGTCGCCATCGACGGCCCGAGAGACGAGTTCGAGCTCGACCATCGACGCGACGAGTCGCGTCATGCCGGGCTGGGTGACGCGGCAGGCGGCCGCGAGCTCCCCGATCCGCATCGGCCCCTCCTCCGCGAGGGTCGCGAGCGCGCGCCACTGGGCGGACGGCGTGGTGCTGCCCGCCTCGCGGGCGACGACGCGGCCGATCCGGTGGCTCCAGATGATGAGCGACTGCAGGGCGTCGACGCGCCGCGGCTCGGTGTGGATCACGACGACGATCATATACCTTTGTTATGTATCTCGAGTCACGCCCCTCTGACGGGCGGGTGCTCTGCCGCTGATAGGATCGATGACCGCACGCCTCCGTAGCTCAGTGGATAGAGCGCCGGCTTCCGGTGCCGTAGGTCGGGGGTTCGAATCCCTCCGGGGGCACGCGATCGAGAAGGGTCCCGCGATGCGGGGCCCTTCTCCCCTTCAGCCGCCGAGCGCCTCCGAGAGCTCGAGCCAGCGCTCCTCCTTCTCGGCGACCTCCGACTCGAGTGCGCGCAGCTCGTCGCCGAGCCGGATGAGCGCCTCGTAGTCGGACTGGTCGTGCGCCGCGAGCTCCTCGTGCTTCGCGGCGACGAGGCTCGCGAGACGCTCGAGACGGCGTTCTGCCGCCGCGAGGTCCTTCTCCGCCTGGCGGCGCTCGGCGCCGGAGAGGGCGGGGCTCTTCGACTCGCCTGCGGCTCGCTCAGGGGCCGACCGCGCGCTGGCGGCTCGCTCAGGGAGGCGCTGCCGCTCGCTGAGCGAGGGCGCAGCCCGAGTCGAAGCGGCGAGGCGCAGATACTCCTCGACCCCGCCGGGCAGATGCCGCAGGCCGCCGTCGAGCACCGCGTACTGCTGGTCCGTGACGCGCTCGACGAAGTAGCGGTCGTGGCTCACGACGATGAGCGTGCCCGGCCAGGAGTCGAGCACGTCCTCGAGCGCCGCGAGCATGTCGGTGTCGAGGTCGTTCGTCGGCTCGTCGAGGATCAGGACGTTCGGCTCGTCGAGGAGCACGAGCAGCAGCTGGAGCCGGCGCCGCTGGCCGCCGGAGAGGTCGGCGATGCGCGCGGAGAGGTGCTCGCGCGGGAAGCCGAGCCGCTCGAGGAGCTGCGCCGGCGTCACGTCCTTCCCGTCGATCGAGAACGTCGTCTTCGTCCTCGCGAGGACCTCGCGGACTCGGTCGTCCTCGACGGGCGCGAGCGCGCCGTAGCCCTGGTCGAGCACCCCGATCCGCACGGTCTTGCCTCGCTTGACGCGGCCGCTCGTCGGCTCGATGCTGCCGGCGACGAGCCCGAGGAGCGTCGACTTCCCGGCCCCGTTCGCCCCGAGGATCCCCGTCCGCTCCCCCGGCCCGATCCGCCAAGTCACCCCCCGCAGCACCTCCCCGCCCTCGTGATTGCCCTCTTTCCGGGCAATCGCCGGGTCGGAATCCCGGGAAACGGGCAAATGCGGGAGGGAGAACGCGACCCCCGCGTCGAGCAGGTCGACGACGTCCTTGCCGAGGCGCGCGGTCGCGAGGGAGCGCAGCGAGACGGGGTCGCGCAGCGGCGGGACGTCGGCGATGAGCTCGTTCGCCGCGTCGATGCGGAACTTCGGCTTCGAGGTCCGGGCCGGCGCGCCCCGACGCAGCCAGGCGAGCTCCTTGCGCGCGAGGTTCTGCCGCTTCTGCTCGATGACCGCCGCCTGCCGATCGCGCTCCACCCGCTGCAGGATGTACGCGGCGTACCCGCCCTCGAAGGGCTCGACGAGCCGGTCGTGGACCTCCCAGGTCGTCGTCGAGACCTCGTCGAGGAACCACCGGTCGTGCGTCACGACGAGCAGCGCGCCGGCGTTCTGCGACCACCGGGTCCTCAGGTGCCCGGCGAGCCAGGCGATGCCCTCGACGTCGAGGTGGTTCGTCGGCTCGTCGAGCGCGAGCACGTCCCAGTCGCGGGTCAGCAGCGCCGCGAGCGCGACGCGGCGGCGCTGGCCGCCCGAGAGCCGGCCGACCGGCGCGTCCCAGGGGATGTCGGCCGCGAGCCCCGCGATGACGTCCCGGATCCGCGCGTCGCCCGCCCACTCGTGCTCCGCGCGCTCGCCGACGATCGTCGCGCCCGCGGGGAGCGCGGGGTCGAGGTCGTCGGACTGCGAGAGCACGCCGATCCGCGTGCCCCCGCGGCGCGTCACCTGCCCGGCATCGGGCTCCTGGACGCCCGCGAGGATGCGCAGCAGCGTCGACTTGCCGTCGCCGTTGCGCCCGACGATGCCGATCCGGTCGCCCTCGTCGACGCCGAGCGTGACGCCGTCGAAGACGACGCGAGTCGGGTACTCGACATGGAGGGACTCGGCCCCGAGCAGGTGCGCCACGGTGGACCATCATCCCCCACCGGCGATCGACTCGCCGTCGCATAGACTCGACCGCGGAGTGTCGGGAAGCCTGGTCGACGTCGATCGAAGGGTACCCATATGAGCTTCTTGCGCAGCGAACGCATCGCGGCGATCGTGCTCCTCCTCGCGGCGATCGCAGGCCTGATCGTCGCCAACTCGCCCGCCGGCCACGCGGTCGAGCAGGTCATGGCCTTCGAGCTCGGCTGGAGCATCCACGCGTGGATCGAGGACGGGCTGCTCGCGTTCTTCTTCCTCGTCGTCGCGATCGAACTGCGGCACGAGTTCGCGAACGGCGAGCTGCGCACCCCCACCCTCGCCGCCCGGCCCGTGATCGCCGCCGCGGGCGGCGTCGTCGTGCCGATCGCGATCTATCTCGCCTTCACCGCGGGGACCGGCGAGGAGGCGGGCTGGCCCATCCCGACCGCGACCGACGTCGCGTTCGCCCTCGGCGTCCTCGCGATCGCCGGCCGGGGCCTGCTGCCGCAGCGCGTGCGGGCCTTCCTGCTCGCGCTCGCGATCATCGACGACCTCGTCGGCATCCTCATCATCGCGTTCGTCTTCGGCGCCGACCCGCACCGGATCCCGACGCTCGCGGCCGTCGCGCTCGGCCTGCTGCTGCCGACGCGGCAGGGTCACGCCGTGCGCCGCGCGCTCGAGCCGTTCGTCAACGCCGTCGTGCTCCCGCTCTTCGCCTTCGCCGCGTGCCTCGTCGCGATCCCGCAGGTCTCGGGCGGTCTCGCGCCCGCGTTCTGGGGCATCCTCGTCGCGCTCCCCGTCGGCAAGCTCATCGGGATCGCGGGAGCGACGTGGATCGCCGACCGCGCGCTCACGAAGCAACGACGGCGCCGCATGACGCCGCTCGAGCTCATGAGCCTCGGCGCGCTCGGCGGGATCGGGTTCACGGTCTCGCTCCTCCTCGCCTCCCTCGCCTTCGCGGGGAGGCCGGAGCTGCGGGCCGAGGCGATCCTCGCGGTGCTCCTCGGCTCGATCGTCTCGATCGTGCTCGCCGTCGTGCTCCTCTCGCTCCAGGTGGCCCGCTATCGGGCGCTCGCGAGGCTGCGGGACCGGGTGCGGAGCGGGACGGCCTGAGGGGGACGGCCTGAGCGCTCCGGCTAGCCTGTTGCCGTGGCCAGGATCGTCGTCGCGCCCGACTCGTTCAAGGGGACGCTCGACGCGGCCGCTGCCGCAGCGGCGATCGCGGCCGGCTGGACCTCGGTGCGCCCGGACGACGAGCTCGTGCTCCTGCCCCAGGCCGACGGCGGAGAGGGCACGCTCGACGCGATCGCGGCAGCGACGCCCGGCGCCATGGTCCGGGAGGCGGGACTCGTCACGGGACCGCACGGCGCCCCGGTCCCCGCGCACTGGCTCGAGCTGCCCGACGGCACCGCAGTCGTCGAGCTCGCCGTCTCGAGCGGACTCACCCTGATGCCGGAGCTCGATGCGCGCGGCGCGACGACCCGCGGCCTCGGCGAGGTCATCGCTCAGGCGATCGCGTCCGGTGCACGGGCGCTCGTCGTCGCGGCGGGCGGCTCGGCGTCGACCGACGGCGCGACGGGGGCGCTCGCGGCCCTCGGCGCGCGGTTCCTCGATGCCGACGGGCGCGAGCTGCCCGACGGCGGGGGCGCCCTCTCGCGGCTCGCCGCGATCGACCGCTCGGGTCTCGTCGAGGCGCCGCCGATGCGGGTGCTCAGTGATGTGACCGCGCCGCTCACGGGACCCTCGGGCGCCGCTGCGGTCTTCGGCCCGCAAAAGGGCGCGACGCCCGATGAGGTGGCGGCGCTCGATGCGGGGCTCGCCCGGCTCGCCAAGGTCGCTGCCGGGCCGGCGAGGGTCCTCGGCCGAGACGAGGGCGCGTCGCGGGCGAATGCCCTCGCGCCGACCGATCGCCCTCGGATCGGCGGCGAGGTCGACGC
>Ga0182744_1001424_pt1 | contig 20916 bp, 21 predicted proteins | sample eDN3rd30CKraftMG_FD_128525 | JGI IMG/M metagenome (GOLD analysis project Ga0182744, IMG submission 128525) | Enriched Miracle-Growth compost microbial communities from Emeryville, California, USA - eDNA 3rd pass 30_C Kraft MG (version 2) (version 2) ...
CTGGCGTGCGCCTTCCAGTGTCTCATTTTTTCGCAGCCGCCTGTTCTAGGTTTCTGTGGCGTGTGCGTCGCGCTGTGGCATTGTGGACTCTGCTTTCCGACGATCCTGCCGCCTTCATTCCCTCATCTCGCCTGCCTTGTTGGGCTGGCGAGGTGAGGTTTAGGAGCGCAGCGTTTCTGCTGGATTAATGCTTGCGGCACGCAACGCCGGGTAGAGCGCGGCGAGGACTCCGATGAGCAGGCCCACGATGGGTGCAAAACCCAGATACCTGCGGTCGAGTACGGGGTTCCATGAGTTGACGGCGGCCAAGAGCAGCAGGGATAGCTCTCCTGCGATCACTCCGATGATGGCTCCGATAACGCCGAGCAACGCACCTTCGATGAGGAATTGGACCACGATGTGTCTACGGGCGGCTCCGATGGAGCGCCGCAATCCGATCTCTCCAGAGCGCTGTGATACGGCGTTGAGCATGGAGTACATGATTCCTATGCCACCGATGAGTAGCGAGAGGCTGGCTGCACCAAAGGCTAGGGTATCTAGCGAGTTTTGGACGTTTCCGCGCAGCGCAACGGGCTCTGGCGGCAGGAGCACACCGAGCCGTTCCGGATCATTGGGTAGGAGCGCCATGGGGAGTTTCTTGGCTACTTGGACGGCCACACCCAGTTCTGTACGGACGATAACACTCGTATCCGAGGGCAAGGGCGAGCTTGCAATAGTACCGAGTGCCACGGGTGCGTTGGGCGCCACAATCAATGCGTGATCAAGTTGGGAGAGGCTCCCAGCGGACTCGAGGATACCGATGATCAATGCTCGCGTGTGTTGATTTGTAATCTCTACTGTGAGGTCGGGGCGCAGTGTTGTGATACCGAGGGCGAGCGCGGCATTCTTGCCGAGCAGGGCCACTGGTTGATCGCTCTCGGCGTTGGTAAAGGTGCGTCCAGACGCGATTGTTGCCCCGGCAGCTTGGAGCGTGTCGGGGTCCACAAATGTCACGGGAAGGTCTACTTCTGGCGCGACTGCGGATGTCTTGATCGCGCTGGTTCCACCTCCCCACAGGCGTCCTCCCGCAACCACACCTGGGATCTGTGCCACGATCTGTGATGTGTTTGTGGGAAAAACTTGATCCCCTGCTATATCACCTTGGGTGTCATTGACCACGATTTTGGTTGCCGCAAGTTCATCAAAGGTCTGGTTGATCTGTGATCCTACGGTTTGTGACCATCCCACGGTCACAAGAAATACGGCGATGCCCAGTGCGATTCCTACGGCCGTTGCGGCAGAGCGTCCTGGACGCCGCGCTGTTGCCGCAAATGACTGGTGAAAGATCATTGCCCAATCTGCGTGGGAACGGTTACGGCTCATGCGCTGACCATTCCGTCCCTGATAACGATCTGCTCGTGGGTGCGTAGCGCCGTTTGCGGATCGTGGGTCACCATGATTAGGGAGACTCCATCGTTGACTATCGAGTCAAAGATGTCGAGTACGTCCGAGGCCGTGGATTCGTCGAGGTTTCCAGTTGGTTCGTCTGCGAGCAGGACTACTGGGTTGCGCACGAGCGCTCGGGCGATAGCAGTGCGCTGTTTTTCGCCGCCTGAAAGCGTGGAGATCAGAGCATCCTTGCGATGTTCCATACCCACCTTTTCTAGGAGTTCAGCTGCCTTGTCTCGGCGTTCATGCTTTGGCTGCTTGTGGTAGGTCACTCCCATCTCTACGCTTTCTTGAACGGTGAGGTAGGGAACGAGGTGGAAGGCTTGAAAAACAAACCCGAAGGTTTCAGCGCGCAGTTGGTCTAGGTGGCTGGACTTCAACTGGGTTGTTTCCACACCGTTGATCTTGTACGAGCCTCCGGTTGGCGCATCAAGTAGGCCCAAGATGTTGAGCAGGGTGGACTTCCCAGAACCTGACCTTCCCATAATGGAAAGGGAGCTTCCGGCAGGCACCTGTAGGTCAACACTGGAGAGGGCACGCACAAAGGGTTCTTTGGCTCCAAAGATTTTTTCAACACCGGTCAAGGAGAGCAGCGGTTGCGGGCGCGCTGGGGCCTGTGCGCTGGCGCTGAGGGCAGGGGTGACGTGGAGTTCCTCCATGGTGACCGCCTAGTTGCCTTCCGTGCCGGTGCTTCCGATGACTACCCGGTCGCCGGCGCTCAGTTCACCTGATGATGCTTCGATTGCGGAGTATCCGCCCGCGGACTCAATGACCGTTACGTCAACACGCTGTGTGGGATGAGCGTTTGGCTTTTCGGGATCCTCCACTGCTTTCCACACGTATTGCTGTCCGCTCGTGTCTTCGAACAGGGCAGACACGGGCACTACGAGGTCGTATGGCGTGTCTGAGCCGAGGTTGATTGTGAACTCGCCCAGTTGGCCGAGTGCCCCCGTTGGTGCACCGTCCGGGAGCGGGATGGAAATGTCGAGCGTGGGCGCTCCGTCCTGGTTGTAGGTTGGAACACCTGGTAACTCAGGCAGGGTGGTGTTAAGAGTCCAGTCTTGAAAGGACAGGATGATGTTTTGTCCTTTTTTTACTTGAGTAATGTGTTCTGCAGGAAGATTCACCATGAAGGTGTCACCCGCAAACGTCAGCTGTGCCACGGGTTCGCCCGCGGATTCGGCTCCCACGGGGAGCAGTGAGGAAACCGTGGGTAGTGTTCGCAGGAATTTGAGTTCCCCTCGGGTGGCATAGGTGAGCACCTTGGGTGGTTCTGGAATCGCTGCTTCATTGCCGGGTGCAGTTCCCTCTGCTCCCGCACTGGAGTTGGAATCCGTGGATGCAGGTGCCTGAGAGGTTGGGCTTTCAGTTCCTTGTGGTCCCGCCCCGTCTGTTGCAAACTCCGTTGTACGAGCAAGAACGTATTCGGCGTTAACCGTGGAAAATACTGCGCCGGTAAAGGACGCTTGTGCAGCGTCGGTTGCTGCAGTAGCTACAGGAATGAGTGCTTCCTCTGGTGACGTGGGGGCAACGTATCCTGCGTTTTTGTACATTTCCTTGATGGCTGCCGCTGTTTGGTCGCCGTAGTAGCCGTCCGCGCGGATGTTGTAGCCGCAGTCACGCAGGGCAGTTTGGAGTTGACGTACGTCTTCTCCGCTATCGCCATCAGCAAGGTCACGGTATGCAGGGACTGCACCCTTGAGTGCAAATACTGGCCGTCCTGAGACTTCAATGATGGGTTTACACCACGCGGCCTCGTTGCCTTCTTTGATGGTGTGTCCGCTCACCACGAGGCTTCGATTTGCGGGGGCTTGCACGCTCAATGCAATTCCACCGCCGCTTTGGAAACTCCCAGAGCCCGTGATCGCTGCGGATAACGCTTGGGACTCAATCGTGGTGGTCAGCGGGGTGTCTGGAAGGTCAGCCGTAATGCGTTCATCGGGCGAATGCAGCATAAACCCTGCACCAACCCCGATACCTACGAGTGCCACGCCACCTACTGATAACGCGATAGTCCTGCGCACGGACATCAAGAATCTCCTCTTTAGGAACAATCAATTCAAATAGTGGCTGGCACGCTCTGCACGCATGCCAGCCACTCCACATCAAACGATGTCGAACAAATTACTGCGCGGACTTAACAGTGTCCAATGTCTCTTTATCTATCTCGTTGAATCGGGTCACAATACCTGGATACTTCTCAAGCCGCTTGTACGTCTCCAACGCGTCATACTTGGAAATATCGCGCAATGCTCCCGTAGACTGCATGCAATTTGCAGCCGCAACTCCCACCTTTATCTCTTCGGGTGTGGGAAGCAAGTTGGGAAAATCAAAATCATTCTGGCTAGAAAAGTTAAACCCCTCAACCTTCATACACTCGCTCCACCGCAGATTCGCTTCCTTCTCAATCGAGGAGTCTGACGGAATATCACGCAAGATTCCCCAGGCCAAATCAACTAGATACTCTTCCTCAGCCCAGTGAGGCAGGTATGCGTCTTTTGCTACACCTTCACAAGAGTCGGGATCATACGTACCGATGACAATTCCGTCGCTGTTCTTAACTTCGACCTTATCATTCTGACCAAAGAGTGCGTGGAAGTAATCAGACGGTAGCACAGGGTCATGCTCGCCGGGTCTTGTAACAGTTTCAATCCACATCTGAGATTTTGTTCCGTAGATTGCAGCAGCCTGAGGATCTACAATTCCATAAACATACTTTGCATCGACCGGACGACTGCGAACATATTTACCCGCTTCACCGATGAATTCAGGAAACCCTCGATCTTTCATGCATTGAGCGAGTTTACTATTGAATGCGCTCGTAATCACGTCTGTTGTAACCTGATCAGGAAAGAGAATGGGGTCGAGCGGATTCGCGTAAGCGCCCTTGATCATCGCCGAGTCCACAAGCAGATTCTCATACTTGACAGGATCTGATCCAGACGACGCCTTTAGCTTCTCGTTTCCGCCTGACGTGCCACATCCAGTCAGTACTAGCACACTCACCGCCATGACCGCCGTTACTTTGAGCATCGCCACCCGAAGTTTCATTCAAATCTCCATTGCTCACATCAAGACACGATAAGCATTGCAAAGCCGACGGATCAGACATTCAATGTCTGCGAAAGGTCCATGAAGCACACACACTTGATTCACATTCGAGTTGTTCGCCCGTGAGCGCTCTTCAAGCCTCAAATCCAGCACACTCCAATCACAAGAGACCTAGGTCACAACTCGGCCCACAGTGTGGCCGGAGACGCCTGAAAGCAACCGATCGCCGTATCATCGAACTCGTGGCACATCCAAAGACTTCAGGCCCAACTGACTACGACGTCGTGTTGATTGGCGGTGGAATTATGAGCGTCACCCTTGGCGCTCTCCTCCACCAGCTCGAGCCCACATGGAAGATCCGCCTGTATGAACGCCTCAGCGATGTAGCGCTTGAGAGTTCAAACCCGTGGAACAACGCAGGGACCGGACACGCGGCCCTGTGCGAGTTGAACTACACTCCGGAGCAGGCGGACGGCTCTATCAACATCAGCAAGGCTCTCAATATCAATGACCAGTACAAGCTGTCGCGAGAGTTTTGGAATCACCTGATTTCCCATGGTGCGCTCGATGCGGAAGGTACGTTCCTCTCCTCCACTCCGCACATGACCTTTGTACAGGGTGCGGAGAATGTTGATTACCTGCGCCGCCGCTGGGAAGCGCTACGCGCCACCCCCGCCTTTGCAAATCTGAAATTCTCCACTGATCCGGAAGAGATCGGTCAGTGGGCACCACTCATTACCAAGCAGCGCCACGGGGATACTCCCATCGCGGCAACGCGCGCTGACTGGGGCACGGACGTGAACTTTGGCCGGCTAACCGTGAACCTTGCCGAGCATCTGCGCAAGAGTGGAACGGAAATCCTCACCGAGCGCGCGGTAACCAACCTCCGCAAGCGCGCAGACGGTTCCTGGCTTGTGACTACCCGCGATAAGCGGTGGAACGCCAAGAACGCTAAGGAACTGGTCAGCGCTCGGTTCGTTTTTGTTGGCGCAGGCGGAGGCGCACTGCCACTCCTACAAAAATCCGGTATCCCCGAAATCAAGGGGTACGGCGGATTCCCCATCTCGGGCGTGTTCATGCGTACCACTAACCCTGAGCTCGTGGCACAGCACAATGCCAAGGTGTACGGCAAGGCCTCGGTGGGTTCCCCACCGATGTCGGTGCCACACTTGGATACTCGCGTGGTAGACGGCCAAACTTCACTGCTGTTTGGGCCGTATGCAGGGTTCTCCACCAAGTTCCTTAAGACCGGTTCCCTGTGGGACTTATTTGGCTCGATCCGCCCCTCCAACATCCTCACAATGCTTTCCGTGGCAAAGGACAACTGGGATCTCACCCGTTACCTCATCCGTGAAGTCACCAAGTCGAACATGCGTAAGTTCTCCTCGCTCAAGGAGTTCATGCCCACTGCGGACCCGCAGGACTGGGAATTCATCACTGCTGGCCAGCGCGTTCAGGTCATGAAAACCAAACCGGGCAGCCGCGGCGGCGTTCTTGAGTTTGGTACTGAGCTGGTCACCGCGCAGGACGGCACCATCGCCGGACTGCTCGGTGCCTCACCGGGTGCATCCACCGCAGTAGCAGCGATGATCACGCTGCTCGAGCGGTGCTTCCCCACGCGCTACGCGCAGTGGACACCACAGTTGGAAAGCATGATTCCCTCGCTGGCCAAGTCCTCTGACGCGCCAACGCCACCGCCCACGCGCGAGGAATTCTAAGTACCGGCTAAACAAAGTTCGTGTTTCCATGCGGCAGGCCTAGACTAGCCGCATGGAAACTCGTACTACTTCTCGTCTCCCCTTTGACCTGTCCGTTGTGGGGCAGGGTTGCTGGCAGCTCGGTGCGGACTGGGGTTCGGTCTCTGAATCCGACGCCATGACCGTTCTTCATGCTGCGCTCGAAGCTGGAGTTACGTTCTTTGACACCGCGGACGTCTACGGCGACGGTCGCTCCGAACGGCTCGTGGGCCGCCTCCTCAAAGAGGCCGCCAACCAGAACATCACCGTATTCACCAAGATGGGACGCCGAGCCGAGCCTTTTGACCCCTCACAGTTCACGCTCGACTCCTTCCGTGCCTGGACCGATCGGTCCCGCACCAATCTGGGCGTAGACACACTCGACCTCGTACAGCTGCACTGCCCACCCACACCGGTTTACTTTGACGGTGCGACCTACGACGCGCTGGACACCCTGGTTGAGGAAAAGGCGATCGCCGCATATGGCGTATCGGTGGAAACCGTTGCGGAAGGACTAGAGGCTATCTCGCACCCGGGCGTTGCCTCCGTCCAGATCATCTTGAACGCCTTCCGCCAAAAGCCACTGGAGCAGTTCCTCCCGGCAGCACGCGAGGCAGGCGTAGCCGTTATCGCACGCGTGCCTCTAGCCTCCGGCTTGCTCTCCGGGCGCTACACCAAGGACACCGTTTTTGCCGCCGATGACCACCGCACGTTCAACCGGCACGGCGAATCATTTGACGTGGGAGAAACCTTCGCCGGCGTCCCGTTTGAGGTTGGTGTTGACGCGGCTGCCGAGTTCTCCCAGCTCGTTACCGAGGAAGGTACCGGGGCTACCCCGGCACAGCGCGCACTGCGGTGGATCATTGACCAGCCCGGTGTAACCACCGTTATCCCCGGTGCACGTAACGCAGAGCAGGCTGCGGCAAACGCCGCCGCTGGTTCACAGGCACCGCTCTCCCTCGAGATGCTCAGCAAGGTGAACGCCATCTACACCTCGTCCATCAAGGAGCACGTACACGGCCGCTGGTAAGCCGCACTGCGTAGATAGTTTCCGGCTTGCTGGGATTGAACACACCATGTGGTCGATCCCAGCGAGCCGGACTCGTTTTAGCACCTCAACCGGCCAACAGCCATTGGCCAAGAGTCAACAGCCGCACTAGCGGTTGAGCTTGCCGCCAGACTCACGCAGGTAACACTTTGCGCACAGTGACTCGTAGGTGACCTCAACCCCGTCGATTGCCACCTGTGCCCCCGCAAAAATGAACTTCCCGTCCGCGCGGCGCGCATTAAACACAGCCTTACGCCCACACCGGCAAATCGTTTTCAGTTCCTCAAGCGAGTGAGCGATCTCCAATAACCGCCGTGATCCGGGGAAAGCTGCCGTTTGGAAATCTGTACGTATGCCGTAACAGATAACTGGGATGTCGTCGAGCACTGCGACTCTCAGCAGATCGTTAACTTGAGTTTCAGTGAGAAATTGGGATTCGTCGATAAGCAGGCAGGAAATATCATTTCCTGTCTCCTCCTGCATACGGCTGCGATGCTGCTGGAACGAGTCATAGGCGTTCTCCTGCTCGCCAATAACGTAATCAACATCGCGGTCCACCCCCAGACGGGACAGAATCGCCCGGCCAGCCTTGGAATCAATACCCGGCTTAGCCAACAGGACTACGTGCCCGCGTTCCTCATAGTTGTGGGCCGCCTGCAACAAAGACGTGCTCTTGCCGGAATTCATGGCCCCATAACGAAAATACAACTTGGCCACAGCCGCTTACTCCCACACTAAAATTTTGGCGAACAACGCTCCATACTATCCGGGCACACACTACTCGGTGTGCCGCGGCCGCGGAGCGTGTAGATCAAAGTGGATGCCCACCATACGAATCGCAAAGCACACCGCCGCAGCCAGCACACCCCACGGAATGAGGTGCATATCCGCGCTGACCACAGCGGCGGTCAGGCCACCGGCTACCGCGGCTGGGATCGCATACAGTTCCGTGTGCAAAATGGCGGGGATGCGCTGGATCATGATGTCGCGCAGCGTACCGCCACCGGCAGCCGTAATGACACCCAAGATGATCGACTGCGTGGGTCCCAGTCCAAACGCCATTCCCTTCAGCGTGCCCGTCACCGCAAAGAGGGACAAACCCACCGCGTCGAGCATATTGATGGTCCTAGCCAGCTTTTCCAGCCGCGCACCCAAAAAGAACGCAAGCAACGAACCCACTGCGGCCGTCAGCAGATACCGCCAGTCGAGGAACGTGGTGGGCGGCAGCGAATCAATGAGGATATCGCGGATGAACCCACCACCCAGAGCAGTCACCATACCCAGCGTCAGCACGCCCACGATATCCACGCGAGCATACTTAATCGCCGTCATCGCACCATTGACCGCGAACGCGAACGTCCCCAGCAGGTCAAGTACGAGCAGCGCAATATCGCCAGAATCCATAGGGTCATATCTACCTGAGAATGTCCCACCCGAGCAAAGCGAGCGGCTAGTTTTGGGACGCGGGCCAACTAGAGTGAATACATGACGTTCTACATCAACAACGATGCCACCGTGTGGGTACGCCGCCCGGCCCCGTCCGCCCCACTCGTGGTCCTCATGCACGGCATGGGGTCAAATGAGGATGATCTTGCCGCTCTGGCCCCGCTCGTTCCCGCGGAATACGGCGTGGTTTCGCTGCGCGCACCGCTCGGCTTTGGTGGCGGGTACGCGTGGTTCCGGCCCAGCGACACCCCGGCCACGCCGGATTCGGCCGATGTTATGCAGTCCGCAGACGCAGTGTTTGCGTGGCTTGACCAGAACGTTCCGGCAGATCATCCCGTAGTCCCGATGGGCTTTTCCCAGGGTGGCGCGATGGTTTCGCAGCTCTTGCGTATGCGTCCTGCCCGGTTTGTTGGCGGGGTGATGATGTCTGGGTTCCTCGGCTCACCGGCCCTGGACACGGACGATGAGTTTACGCGGGCTCAATTGCCCATTTTCATTGGTCGCGGGGACGTGGATCCGATTGTTCCGCTGGAGCGTTTCACCGAAACCGCCGAGTGGCTGCACGAGCGCAGCCTGCTCACCGAGGTTGTGTACAACGGCATGGCCCACGCCGTCTGCCAGCCGGAGATGACCAATATTGCGCACTTCTTGGAGTACGTGATTTCCGACGATAACTCCGCCTACCAGCGCTTCCTTGGTACCCAGCGTTAAGCCTGGTCACGCTTGGTTGCGCCTGGTTGAGCCTGGTTGCGCCTGCGGGATGAGCACAAGGTGCTCACCCCGCAGGCGTGCCGCTAACCAAAGGGGAAGGGGTCTGGCCCACCCAGCGGGCTGGAGTGGGTGTTGGTTCCCATCCCTTGCATGAAGGTGGGGCCGGTGGTGCCCAATTGCACCCCAAACTCCTCGGCCCATTGGCTGAACGGGGTAAGCGCCAGGTACTCGTTAGAGAATCGCTTATCCTCGGTGACCTCCGATACGCAGAAGGCGGGGATGGCTAGGTCCGTGACGGGTCCGCCGCGTTCCACTTCTGCCACGATGAGCGGGAAGTTATGCGCGCCAAATACGTCGATGACCCAGCCATCCGAGTCAAGCCACACGGAGTAGCGGTTCTTGATGATGAGATTATTGCCGCGTTCGAGCAGGTTGAGTCCCACGGAAATGTCGAGTTCGCGCTCAGCCTCGTATCGGGTTCCCGCATTCATGGGACCCTTCACCGTGATTGCGCAGAAGTCGAAGTCCGAGGCGTGTTCCCGCAGCACCTCGGAAATATCCTCGTGTCCGAGGTTCTTCAACCGAATCCCCTGTGCCGAGAGCCGGACGCGGATAGCGTAGCCGTCTGCGGACAGAAAGTAGTTCTGCACAATCAAGGTTGGGCTTGGGTCGTCGAGCGCTACGGCCGGGAGAGTTTCCACATAGAAGCGCCGTTCAAACTCGAAATCGCCAAATCCGGTTTCGCTCATGGCAGCCTCCTTGTGGATAGTAAACGACATACACGGTGGTGCACACTTTTGTACACAAGTCTAGCCGCAGCCAGGTTGACTAGCGTTTTTATCGGTTCCGCGGACGCTATGGTCACCAGCAAGTGGTCTACTACATGCACGATGCTCCCATTGCAGAACTTCACAACGGGTGAAATTTACAATGAGTGACTTATTTTCAAAACAATCCCTTGCGCGCATTTGCTGGCTGCGTAAACTCAAGAGAGAGTCAACCAACACCCAAGGTTGAGTCGATCAACACTCAAGGGAGAGTCATGAGGCAAACAGCAAAACGCAACATAACGTTACTTTGTGTAAGCATTCTCACCTTCGGATCGGTCGCAGTTGCGCACGCCGAACCAAGCCCGAAAGCAGCGGATGCAGAACAACCGACATTCGTCACCGTCGACCCGAATGATGGTGTCATGACAAGCCAAGGGGTCTTTTACCCCACGGGCGCACTTGACGACAGCACCACAGTCGTCATTCTCGATGATAAAGGAAACCTCCCAGCAGGTTTGACGCAAGCGGGTCTTGAGCGACTACTTGCATCCAGATCCACTGGTGCCCTATCAGCAAGAGCGGGTGTGAATAGTTCTGCAGCAATAGAGCTCACACCTGCTCTAGTTGCCGAGTTCAATGGAACAGCAAAACCCCTTGTGGCGCTTGCCGGAAACCAAATTGCCTATTCCGCCCGCATGGGAGCGTGGTCAATGTACACAGGAAAAACCATCTGGGGGTACGACGATACCGCTCGTGTCTCGTATGGTTTCGATGTCCAAGACAATACCGCCCAGATAGTACAAGGCCAGGGTCTTGGTTATTATCAAGGCTACAATGGTAGCCAGATGGGGCTATGGTCTTCATGGTATGCAATCGGAGTTGCTGCCAGCGGAGATAGCCGTGAGGCATCAATCCCGTGGGGGAACGTCATTGGCACAGCACAATTCCAGGCAAAGTCGCTGAATTCATTATTGGCGAATGGATACTGGTGGCCAGGTAAGTAGTCTACGAGGAGCGAGAATGAACCCGACAGCCAAGAAGTGTGTTCAGTGGGCAGTCATCATGTTCGTGATTGGAGTTGGCGCTCTTGCCTTTGGACCTCATATCTACAGTGTTATTAGTAACACTGCAGGGTCCAACGCTCAGGCAGGAATGGACTTTCTGAACATAGTGATTTTGGTTCTTACTAATGCATGTTTGCCTACGGGAGGAGCACTGATTGGTGCCGCTGTTATCATCAACACTCTCAAACCACTCAAATCGCCAGAAGAGCAGGAAACTCTGACGCAAAGGTGAATTCGATAGAGGACTACTAACCAGCAGGCGGGGAGAAACTCGATAAACAGTTTCTCCCCGCCACTCTATATTCCCAATCCAACACTTAGTTGCTTAATAAAACATCCACTAGTTGAGCGTCCCTTCAAACTGCGCCACATACTCGTCAATGGCAGCGAGGTATTGCGCCTTGGATTCCTCGGAGATCCAGCAGATTTCAAACGAGTTCTTGGCAATGCGCACCATGTCCTCGCTGGTTGCACCCGATTTGATGGCGTAGTCCACGTAGTTCTTGCCAATGTATCCGCCAAAGTAGGCTGGGTCGTCCGAGTTCAGCGACACTTTGACACCCTCGTGCAATAGTTGGGTGATCTCGGCAGCTTTCATATCGTCGGTAACAAATGAGTTGGAGACGGGGCAGCAGGTCAGGCCAATCCCCCGGTCCCGGATTTCTGCCACTAGCGCCGGATTTTCGACGATATTGGTGCCGTGATCAATCCGGTCCACCTTGATGTCCTCAATGACCTGGCGAATATGTTCGATCGAGCCGATCTGATCGATGTCGCAGTGCATGGTGAGCTTGTATCCAAGTTCGCGGCCACGCGCAAAGACTTCAGCGAATTTGGCGGGCGGGTTATCGCGCTCGTCGGAGTCGAGGCCCAATCCAAGGATCTTGTCCTTGAAAGGGATGGACAGTTCGAGGTGTTCGGCGGCCGACTCGGCGCTGAAGTCACGCAGGAAGCACATGATCAGTTCAGACGAGATGCCGAGCGCGGCAGCGTCTTGGGTGGCACGGTAGTAGCCGTTGACTATGTCCGCAAAAGGCACTCCTCGCGAGGTGTGTGCCTGCGGGTCAAAGAACATTTCGGTGCGCTTGACGCCGTTTGCGACGGCGCGGCGGAAGTACGCCATACCAAGTTGATAGAAGTCATCCTCGGTTTGCAGCACGTTCATGGCCGGGTAGTACACGGCGAGGAAGGAGGAAAGGTCATTGAATTGGTAGCTCGCCTGAACTTCCTCGATGGTCTTCTGGTCAAGCTCAATGTTGTTCTTGGCGGCGAGTTCCAGTTTGAGGTCGGGCTCTAGCGTGCCCTCCACATGCAGGTGCAGCTCGGCCTTGGGCAAGCCCATAAGGAACGATTCGGTGGGAACGGAAGGAATTGGCACGGTGTGCATCCATTCTTGAAGAGCTTGTACATTGGCGGTGCCTAGCGGCACTACTCCAGCCTATCGCGGAAGTATTTGTCTGGATTAAATGAACTGGAGCCAAGCCCACATTAGGGCCGCAGTCGAAGCACAACTAACGTACTAAATCATTCCTCTAGGCACTTACTAGCTTTCTCAAGCGCTGATTGTGCCGTCACAAGTTTCTCATCAGGCCAACTCACGGACTCCCATGGGTTTGTTTCACCGAGTTCGATCCACGTCCCCTTGCCACCATGCTCAAGTCCAGGCGCATTGGTGAGGAAGGGACGTATCCCCCATTGATATCTGTCGTCTGGCGGCGAATCGAGGATAACCACCCACCACATCTCACCTGGAGTAAGTCCTTCCCCAACTTTTACTTGCACCGATCGCGTGGGATACCCAAACGTCAACTCCATACTCTTAAGCAGTGAAGGGGCCAGTGCCTTGCAGGCCATCTTCTCCATAACCGCGGGATCGGAATGAATCACGGTCGCAGAAGGTTGCGGATCCGAATCCTCATCACCAGCATCGCTGGCAGGCGCTACATCGCTCACATCTGGAGTGCTAGTTGAAGCCGATAGTTCCGGCGCAACAGGAGCGGCATGCGGTTCTGAACTGCATCCAGAGAGCGCAACTGCAACACCAAGGCCTGCAAGTAACTGCAAAATCGTCAACGACCTGGTCATTTTCCATTCCTGATTACTGGCAAAAGGCTGCTCGAAGCAGATGGTAACCGCAAGCAGGCGGAGCTACAAGTTGCTGGCATAGCACTCTTTGCAGCCCTCACTTTGCTTTGGGTTACAAACTAATACGTAGCCGCACCCGAGAGGGCAATTACGCGTCACTTGTGCTCCCTCATCCAATTAGCAATTATTTTACCCAGATGTCGCTCATCCCCAAAACCTCCCCAAGGTGCAAATATGTCATTTGAAATATCCATTCGATATCCTTTATAGGTGATAGCGCAATTATATCCGCCCACCTTAATTGCCTCTTTCTTCTTAACTAAATCGATGAAATGGCGACATGTCGGCGCGATTCCACCATATGCTCCACCATATACTTCATAATTTGGCTTCAGTTCCATTTCAAGAATGAGGTAGGCGTCTGGGTCGTCAATCTCCGATTCTGAATTAACAACGCCGTCCAGCACAAGATGTGCATCCACGACGGGATTATCCTTAGCATTTTCAACAATATCTTGCGCAGACCAGAAGTATGGCTCCGGTGGCTCCTTTATGAAAGGCCAACCAAACGGAATCCCCAAGGTACTCCCAGCCAAATACCCCGCAGCAATCAGCAAGGTAATCAGCAGCGCAAACACCGGCCAACGAGTCTTCACACGCACGGCAGCCCCCACCTTCTAGTCGAAGATCTCACCGTCAACGTACAACCATTTGCCCGCTCGCAATTCAAACCTGCTGAGTTCCTCAAGGAAGTCACGTTCAGCCCCATACCTAAAGTGCGCACGAAAATGAACGTATCCCCGCGCCCCATCGGCAGCAGGCGCATCCAGCACCCGCAGCCTCGTCCACTGTTGGCGCGGATCAAGGGAAAGCTCAGCCGGAACAGTCTCAGGTGCCCACGTAGCACGCAAATATTGCACGTTCCCCAACGCAAATGCGCTATACCGCGAGCGCATCAATTGCTCAGGCGTTTCCGCTATAGCCGCACCAGAATGCAGGCGGCCGCAGCAGGCTTCGTAGCTAATCCCCGATCCGCACGGGCATAGGTCCGGCTTCTTTGCCAACGGATCCGCCTCACCTACGCCGCTATGCGCCATGTTGTCCGTCCTCATCTCGATTGCACTAGATCTCTGTGGCTAGCGTGACACAAACTCGCAACTTTGTGGGATGAGACGTGGGCTTCTTTCAGTGGCCGTCACAGAAGTATCACTCTTTGTGCATTTATGCCAAGATAAGAGCAACGTCTACCAGTCCTACCCTTGGCAAGTCTCGGCACCTCCAACCCCGCAATGACGCACTGGGTTCTTTCAGCAACAAAGCCCTCTTAACAACGGTGCTCGCTCAAAGGCAGTGCACCTCCATTCAGCAGTGCACCTAGTTTCACTCTCCTTACAGGAAGCTCGGCGGCTTCTAGAAAAAGAGGGATCTCGTGAAAAGAAAAGCATATGGTTTTGTTACGATTCTTCTTTTTGGCATATTCACTCCGCTTGCCGCCTCGGCTACAGAAGAGGGCAATGTTGTGCCTGACAAGGTAAAAGAGTATGTCCGTCAGGAGGTTGTTGCACAGGTACAGGCGCTAGACTTCCGCGGAGATGAAGGCAAGCCCAGTAACGGTGCACCTGGGTAATGAACCTTATTTCACGTATCTCAACCGCACACCGGCTCCTGGACCAAACTGGTGGGCGCGCATTAGCATCGCTTCCGCTGCTGCGGCAGTCCTTCTTATCGGAATTACGCTGTGGCGCAATGACACACTCCGGAAATCAAGCACAGCCCAGCCAGGTTAGGCACGGGCTTGCTCATAGCGCGAAAGGACAAACCGAACCGCTCCTTCAAACACGGCCAGTGCATCGTTTAGCCGCAGGTCAAACTGAAATTCGTGCACTAGGCGAGGGGTGTGGTTCTTGGGATAGAACATCGCCTCGCAGGGCACGCCTTCTTCCTCAAGCCTGGCGGCAAGAGTCCGAGACTGTTGCTCCAGGAAGTCCGCGTTGCCGGAAGAAATGAACGCAGGCGGCACACTCGCGCTGACATGCCGAGCAATGTTCCCATGCCTATACGCATCCGTGGCTTCCACGTCACGGTTACCCGTATATGACCAAAACACCGTGCGGAAAAACGCCTGGAGCGGCGCCGAGACACCCGCGGGAGAGAAGTCAAACGAGCCGCAGTACAAAACCTGCCCCAGCAGGCTCTTAGCCGTAATCGGAGCAACCAGCCCAGCCATGCGCGCGTACTCGGGATCCGTAATGGTCAACGCCGCCTGCGCAGCCAACTGTGCACCCGCGGAATCCCCACCCACAAAGATCGCATCCGGGTCCGCACCAAACGCGGCAGCGTTGTCATGCACATACCCAATCGCGGAAAGCACCTGGGTAATCGCCGTGGGATAGGTTGCCTTAGGCGAGAGTGAATAGTTGATGGACACCACCACCATCCCCCGCGCGGCCATCAACTTGAGGTACTCCGTGTTGTCGTCCTTCACGCCCGCAAGCCACGCGCCACCATGCATCCACACGAGGACGGGAAGCCCCCGAGCCGCACCACTGGCGGTAGGTGAGGTGGCGCTGGGAGCCGGGGAATCGTCGGAAATCAAGGCCGCAGACGGCACAAACACATCCATCACGCAGTCCGGATTACCGGGCAAATACGGCACATCCGCGTGCGTATCCACGCCCTGATCGAGGGCAAAAGCCCGCAGCACACGCTGGCGCGAGCGCCCACCCGCATCAAACAAGAACCGGATCGTGGCGGCGCTTGGAACGGGGCTACGACTCGCCCACATGCCCAGCCCGCCCAACAGCCCAGCAACGCCAACCGTAGTTAGCGCCGCAATCTTGCCCTTGCCGCCCTTACCGCTCACTTGTTCCCCACAATCCCGTGCTCCCCACGACCCTCGGCGCTGCTACTTGCGCAGCGGCAGCCAGTTAAGCACATCGCGAATTTTAGTGTCCCAAAAACCCCAGTCGTGGTCCCCCGGACCATCAAGGTGACTTTCCAGAGAAATACCACGTTGCGCAGCCACCTCGGCAAAGGTCACGTTGTCCTGATAGAGGAAATCCTCGGTGCCGCACACCTGATACAACCGCGGCAGGGCCTCGGGCTGAGCAGTTTGGGCCAGCGCAATCAAATCGTCGGTAAGGGGATTGGGCCCCTGCGAGCCCCACACCTGCGGAACCTCCTGGCGCAGCCGCAGCATCGCCTCCGAGTGGGCCACGTCCAGTGCGCCGGACAACGAGGCCGCAGCAGCAAACCGATCAGGATGATTCAGCGCCAGCTTAAACGCACCATAACCACCCATGGACAAGCCGGCCACAAACGTGTCTTCGCGGGCCGTGGACACGTTGAACATGGACGCCACCATGTCAGGCAACTCCTGGGAAACATAGTCCCAATAGTTCTGCCCGAGGTACTCATTGGCATAAAAAGATCTGCCACCACGTGGCATCACCACGGCCAAGCCCAACTCGGCCACATACCGCTCAATCGAGGTGCGCCGCAGCCAGATTGAATCGTCGTCACTCAGGCCATGCAGGAGGTACAGGACGGGTGGCTTGCCCTGCGTGGCGGCCTGCTCCATCCCGATCTGGCCCTCCGCGCTTTCGGGCAAAATCACCGTCATGGTGGTGGATTCTTTGAGCGTCTCGGAGAAGAAGCGGCAGTTGAGCAGTGCCATAACGGGCCTTCCGGTTGGGACTTTGGTGCCATTTAAGGATAGTCCCAGAAGATTCGTCCCATGTTTTTCACTAAATTGGGATCTTTGCCCTAGAACCGAACCCCACAATCAGATACGTTTGACGTGATCCGAATCACGGACGACTGTTCTTGGGAAGGTTAAAAACATGACCACTGTGTCAGACGAAACCCTCAACATCATTAACCGCTGGTGGCGCACCGCAAACTACCTGTCGGTAGGGCAGATCTACCTGCTCAACAACCCACTGCTGCGCACCGAGTTGACCCGAGACGATGTCAAACCGCGCCTGCTCGGCCACTGGGGCACCACCCCGGGCCTCACCTTCCTCTACGCGCACCTCAACCGCGCCATCAAGGAACGCCAGCAGTCCACCATCTACCTGACCGGCCCCGGACACGGCGGACCGGGACTGGTTTCCGCGGCGTACCTGGATGGCACGTACACCGAAACCTACTCGGACATCACCGAGGACACCCAGGGCCTGCAAAAACTGTTCAAGCAGTTCTCCTTTCCCGGCGGTATCCCCTCGCATGTGGCCCCCGAAACCCCCGGCTCGATCCACGAGGGTGGTGAGCTCGGCTACGCTCTGTCCCACGCCTATGGCGCGGCCTTTGACAATCCCGACCTGCTCGTTGCGGCCGTGGTGGGAGACGGCGAGGCCGAGACCGGCCCTCTTGCCACCTCGTGGCACTCGAACAAGTTTGTGAACCCGGCACAGGATGGAACTGTGCTGCCGATCCTGCACCTCAACGGCTACAAGATCGCCAACCCCACGGTGCTGGACCGCATCAGCCACGACGAGCTCGAGGCGCTCATGGTGGGTTACGGCCACAAGCCGTACTTCTTTGAGGGTGGCTACGACGAGTCCGAGGACATCATGTCCGTGCACCGCCGCTTTGCCACGCTGCTGGACGAGGTGCTTGATGAGATTGACGCGATCAAGAAGCGCGCCGCCGCGGGCGACGAGTCCCGCCCCATGTGGCCGATGATTGTGTTCCGCACCCCCAAGGGCTGGACCGGTCCCGCCACGATCGACGGCAAGAAGACCACCGGCTCGTGGCGCGCCCACCAGGTGCCGCTCGCTAACGCGCGCGACACCGAGGAACACCTCAATGACTTGCGCGCGTGGCTCGCCTCGTACAAGCCGGAAGAGCTTTTCGACGAGTCGGGCAGGATCGCGGACGACATCCGTTCGTTGACTCCCCCAGCTGATTTGCGCATGAGCGCAAACCCGCACGCCAACGGCGGTTTGCTGCTCAAGGAACTGCGGCTTCCTTCCCTTGAGGACTTTGCCATCGATGTGAAGGTTCCCGCCTCTGGGCTCACCGAGGCACCACGTATCCTCGGCAACTACCTCACCGAGGTCATCCGCCGTAACCCAGACAACTTCCGGATCTTTGGACCGGACGAGACCGCATCCAACCGCTTGCAGGGCGTTTTTGACGTGACCGACAAGCAGTGGAACGGCGAGTTCTTTGGCCCGGAGGTAGACGAGCACCTTGCTCGCGCTGGCCGCGTCATGGAAATGCTCTCCGAACACCAGTGCCAAGGCTGGCTCGAAGGCTACCTGCTCACCGGCCGACACGGATTGATGACCTCGTATGAGGCATTCATCCACATTGTTGACTCGATGTTCAACCAGCACGCCAAGTGGCTTAAGGTCACCAACCACATCCCATGGCGCCGCCCGGTGGCATCGCTCAACTACCTGTTGTCCTCGCACGTGTGGCGCCAGGACCACAACGGGTTCAGCCACCAGGATCCCGGCTTCATCGACCACGTGATCAACAAGAAGGCGGAGGTGGTGCGGGTTTACCTGCCCGCAGACGCCAACACGCTGTTGTGCACGTACGAGCACGCGCTCCAGTCCAAGCAGTACGTCAACGTGGTAGTGGCCGGAAAGCAGCCGGCCCCGAACTTCCTGAGCTTGGACCAGGCCCGTGCGCACTGCGAGCGCGGACTGGGCATCTGGGATTGGGCGGGCAGCGAGGTTCCGGGCGAATCACCCGACGTGGTGCTTGCCGCTGCCGGTGACGTACCCACGCTTGAGGTGCTTGCCGCCGCAGATATCTTGCGCCAGGAATTGCCAGACCTCAAGGTGCGCGTGGTGAACGTGGTTGACCTGATGCGTTTGCAGGACGAGCACGAGCACCCACACGGCCTCTCGGACCGCGACTTTGACACGATCTTCACCAACGACCGTCCCGTGATCTTTGCCTACCACGGCTACCCATGGCTGATCCACCGCCTGACGTACCGCCGCAACGGTCACGACCACATCCACGTGCGCGGATACAAGGAAGAGGGCACTACCACCACGCCGTTCGACATGGTGATGCTCAACGACCTTGACCGGTTCCACCTGGTGATCGACGTCATCGACCGCGTGCCCGGGCTCGGGTCCAAGTACGCGGGGCTGCGCCAGAAGATGCAGGACAAGCGCATTGAGGCTCGCGCATACACCCGTGAGTTTGGTCAGGACATTCCTGAGGTGCGCGACTGGGTGTGGCCGGACGCGGCCGATCTCACCGACGAGACTCAAGTGGAAGCAACGCTCTCCACCGGCGGTGACAACGAGTAGCCTCAGCGGATTCGTTGTGGGGTTTGGTATGGATTGAGGCTTGGGGTTCATCGCCTCAGTCCGCATCATGAGACCTACGAAAAATGCTGTAGATACATCATTTTTGATGTATCTACAGCATTAATGCGCTTCCCGACGAGTGGGCTGGGGCCCAGCCCACTCGTCGGGAAGTAGCCACAGGGGTGGAGAAATAGCCGCAGGAGTGGAGAAATAGCCGCAGGAGTGGAGAAACAGCCGCTTAAGCGGTAAGGAGAAGGGGCGGTTAGGCGCGCGCGGTCTGATCGTGGCGGCGGGTCAGCTCATATCCCGTGGTGAGCAACGCCAGCGCGCATGCTGTCAGAAATACCGGGGGGAATCCCCACAACGCGATACCCACGGGGCAGGCGAACAGGAAAATCCCTAGGAGCCGTGCGGCCGTTGTGTGCAAGGCCTCCGGGCCACGGCGTCGAGCCATGAAGCCCAATGCCACCACCCTGCCGCCACCGGCCACAAGCAGCGCGATCATCCCGCTGCGGCCCATCGCCAGAATTGACGGAAAAAACGAAATAACGATGGCCGCAATAAGCGTAGAATCGCCGATGGTGTCCAGCATTGAGCCAAAGGATGAAGCCGTTCCGCTGTGCCGAGCTATCGGACCGTCAATCACATCACTCAGCCCGCACCATGCATACAAAACCCAAAAACCGGCGCTCAACGGAACCGTGAAAAGTAGGCCGATGGCCGCAAGAAATCGCGATGCGGAGAGCACATTTGGGATGGTTAGATAGGACCGAGTCTGTTCCGGTGCAATCTGAGTCTCGATCATAAATATCCCTATCCGCGCCTGTCTCCTTATTTCAGTGTGCCATTCAAGCGGCAATCTGTCGTGATAATAAGGTGACTCGTCTGCCACATTTAGGCAGAAACGGCACTATCTCTAGGGTTGCGATCAGGCCTTTCGCTCAGGCACCACCGAGCAGCTTCCGGCGCAGTCCGGCGCAAAGAAGCAGCCGACACACGCAACGCGGGCCGCATCGTCCACATGGACTACGGGCAATGATGAGGTGCGCGCACTGGTCACTGCACGAGGTCCGGCCGGCGTTTGAGACCCGGCTTGGGCTGAATGACCGGCCCAGCGCTGCCCGGAACGCAACCGAAGACCAGCGTCCTCGTGCTGCATTAACGCAAGGAGATCGTCGGGAATCTGGCTCTTGCCGCGGACAGTAATCATACGAACAATCCACCAATCTGGAAGATCGCTACGGCGAGCACCCACGCCAAAATGATGGAGCCGGATACCGAGGCTGCAGTGATTTTGCC
>Ga0182744_1001425_pt1 | contig 20910 bp, 17 predicted proteins | sample eDN3rd30CKraftMG_FD_128525 | JGI IMG/M metagenome (GOLD analysis project Ga0182744, IMG submission 128525) | Enriched Miracle-Growth compost microbial communities from Emeryville, California, USA - eDNA 3rd pass 30_C Kraft MG (version 2) (version 2) ...
AGGTGCGTCAGTTCCACCACAACGGCGGCCTTGCGGACATCGTCGTTAATCCCGCCACCGAGTTGGGAAACGAGTAGCGTCAACAACGGACGCAGACGCTTACCACCGGCCGCCACGAGGTGACGCGAAGCGTCATCCACAAGAGAGTCAGCGTTGGCAACAGCCGCACGAAGGTTCTCCTCCACCCGATTCATTTCGAGCATGAGGGACGAGGCAAGCTGCTCGTCTTCTAGAGGAAGCGCAAGGGAAACGGTAGCCACAGATTGAACTTTGCTCTTGGAAATTGAGGGCCATTAACGTCCAGAAAATCAACAGATAATCAGCCCTAGGACACTACACCTAACTTACCGCACCCGGCGTAAGTTCCATCGGGATTGGTTCGCTGGGAATCATGTGTTACGTCACGTCTTTACTTTGATTCCCGACGAATACCCACCTTGACTGGACCACTGCGGGCCCAGCGTGGGTGCAAAACACGTCAGGGGCGCACAACCGACCGTTGTGCGCCCCTGAAAGTACCCGCGCTTGCTGAACCTTACAGCGAGTGTGGGCAACTGAAATACGTGGTGCTACACACCAAACAGCGAGCCCAAGACATCCAGAATAGGCGTTGGGAAAAGACCCGCAGCCAGCACGAACACGCCTGCCAAAATGATGACTGCAAGGGTTGGACCCTGCGACTTCACAACTTCGACATGTGGTGTTGACTCGAGCAGCACGACTGACGTCCTTACAGCCTCAGTCTTGAGTACGCCGTCATCCCCGTCTTCTGCGGGATCAGCCACATTTGGACCGGCCTGAGTCAACTCACCTGTAGCTTCGCGCTCCTCAGCAGGTGCCACAAAGAACATCAACACGATGACTCGAATGTAGTAGAACAGTGAGATTGCCGAGGCTGCAATGGCGACGATCACCAGCGGAACTGGATTAAACAGTGAGGGATCGACGTTTGCCCCAACACCCGACTTGATAACGGACGAGAACGCGGTGTACTTCGCGATGAACCCGGCAGTCAGCGGTAAGCCTGCAAACGAGAGCAGGAATACTGAGAACGCACCGGCAATCAGAGGACTGCGCTTACCCAAGCCCGCCCATTGACCGATGTGTGTGGCTTCACCAAGGACTTCACCTCGATCAGAGACCTCACGGACAAGGGTGATGACACCGAACGCACCGATTGTAGCCACGCCATAGGCGAGGAGGTAGAAGACCACTGCCTGCAGCGTGTCCTCGTTCATGCCCATGATGGCAACGATGATGAATCCTGCGTGGCCGATCGACGAGTATGCGAGCATGCGCTTCATGTCGGTCTGGGTTAGACCAACAACCGTTCCCACAATCATCGTCAAAATGGCGATAACCCAGATGCCGCCCAGCAGTGCCTTACGAGCATCTTCTGGAGCAAGCAGTACCACAAAGTTGAGGATACGCAGCAGCACACCTACGGCAGCAATCTTGGTGCACGCTGCCATGAAACCGCTGATTGGAGTGGGAGCTCCCTGGTAGGCGTCGGGCGTCCACGCTTGGAATGGTGCAGCACCCATCTTGAAGAAGACTCCCGCAAGTACGAGGATCGAGCCAAGAATGATGAGCAGACCAAACTCAGGACTTGCGCCGGACTGTGCGTGGCCCTGAGCTACCTGTGCGATGCCGTACAGAGTTACTGAGCCTGAGTAGCCGTACAGCAGAGCTGCACCGAACAGGAAAAGCGCCGACGCAAATGAGCCGAGTACAAAGTACTTGAATGCTGCTTCCTGCGAAAGCAACCGCCGCCTCCGTGCCATGGCTGTAAGTACGTAAAGCGGGAGGGACATAACCTCCAGCGCAACGAACATGGTGACGAGGTCACCCGCGGCAGGGAAGATAAGCATGCCCGTGATGGAGAACAGCATCAGGGGGAACACTTCGGTCTGCTGGAGCCCGCGCTGACGCGCAAGTTCCTCGTAGTCCGATCCGGGGACCGCTGCTGCTGTTGCAACAAATGGATCCTGTTGCGCAGCAGTACGGTCAATCATGACCAGAGTGGCCAAGATCGAGCAGATCAGCAAAACCGCTTGAATGCCCACTGCCCACTGATCAAAGTGCAGAGCTTGGTTCACCGGCAGCGAAGGGCCCTTGCCACCCGCACCAAATGTATCAACAGCTAGCCACAGCAAATCGAGGAAAGCAATGATCTGTGCACCAAGAACGAGCACTATCTGAATAGGCCGGCGTACTTCTTGCCGAGCGAATGCTTCCACCAGAACCGAGAGGACTCCAGCTCCCGCAATAATCAACAGCGGGACGAGGAATGACCATTGGATCGACGGCGCCTGAAACGAGGCCTCAGCCAGGATTTGAGCACTCATCAGTTTGCTCCTTCAACGACAGAAACGCTTGTAGCACTCGGCGCATCAAGGTACTTGAGCGCAAGGTTTGGTACAAAGCCAAGCACCAAGAGCAGGATAAGAAGTGGTGCAACAACCCACTTTTCGCGCGCACCGAGATCCGGCTTGTCCGAGAGTTCCTCGACCTTTGGACCCGTAAAAATCTTCTGGTAGGTGATCAGAATGTAGAGGGCCGCCAGGATGACACCAGTTGCTGCGAATGCACCGGCCCACGGATGAACGTCAATCGCCGTAATAAGCACGGTAATTTCAGAGATAAACGTGGACAACCCCGGCATGGACAGGGCAGACAAACCAGCAACGAAGAACACACCTGCTAGAACCGGGGTGACTCGCTGCATTCCGCCAAAGTCTGCGATCATCTGGGACTTTCCGTCTCGCGAACGCAGGAACAGGAATCCGGCCACCAAGAACAAGAGTCCCGTAGACAGACCGTGGTTCACCATGTAGAAGGATGCACCCGCTAGTCCCTGTGCCGACAGCGTGAAGATACCTAGAACGATGAACCCAAAGTGGGAAACCGAGGTATAGGCAATCATGCGCATGAGGTCTCGTTGACCGATTGCTAACAGACCACCGTAGATGATGGAAATCACCGCGAGCACAATAATGACGGGTGCAGCCCACACGGTGGCGTTCGGGAACAGCGGAAGGCACAGAACCAACATCCCGTACGTACCGATCTTGTCTAGAACACCAACCAGTAGCACTGAAGTTCCGGCTGGCGCGTGTTGCGCAGTGTCCGGAAGCCACGTGTGCACTGGGAACATCGGAGCCTTAATCGCAAACGCAATGAAGAAGCCAACAAAAAGCCACTTCTCAAGGCCAGGATTGTTAATCGCACCCGCGAGGTTATCGATGAGGAAGCCGTGCTCGCCCTGTGGCCCTTGGAAGTACACGCCGATAACGGCGAGCAGCATGATCAAACCGCCAACGAGCGAGTACAGCAGGAACTTGATTGCTGCGTAACGCCGCCGTGCGCCGTTTCCGAACGAACCGATCATGAAGTAAACAGGTACCAGCATCGCTTCGAAGACAACGTAGAACAGGAAAACGTCTCGTGCGGCGAATATCAGAACCATAAATGTGGTCAAGACCAGAACGAGAGCTAGGTAGTGACGCAGCCGGTTGGCTGCCACTACTGCCTGCTCACCCTCAGCTGAACCAACACCCTGCTCTTTCCACGCCGCCAAAATAACCAGCGGCACAAGAAGCAGCGCAAGAGCAATCAGAAGAAGCGAGACACCGTTAACGGCAACCGCGTACGAGGCGCCGATTTGCGGAATCCAGTTGACCTGTTCGCTCAGTTGGAAGCTCCCGGCATCCGAGCGATCGAACGCGCAGAACGTCAGGATAAGTAATACGAACTCCACGAGCGAGACGCCCAGTGCAGCTTTAGGAGCAACAGCAGACTTTGCTGCAGGAATGCACCACAGGATGATCGCACCGATGAGCGGGACGACCGCAAGAATCGTGAGCCAAGGCATGGAATCAAGCATGTTTAGTCAACCCCTCTCAGTTCCAGATCACGTAAGCAACGATCAACACAATGATTAGTCCTGCCAACATCATGGCCGCATACGTACGTATGTAGCCGTTATGGAGTTTCTTCAAACCGATACCGATAGTACCGATCAGCGCTGCGAGGCCCGTAAACGCACCGTCGACAAGCTTCTTGTCACCAAATACCAAGGTTCTTGTTGCGTACTGGCCGGGGCGCATAAAGACTGCCTCGTTGACTGAATCCTGGTAGAGGTCCGCGCGTGCCGCACGGGTTAGCACAGAACCATGTGGTGGCGTAGTTGGTACCGTTGCCGCGCCATATTGACGCCATGCAAGGAAAACCCCGAGCACCACAAGAACCAGCGTCACGATCATCAAGACCGGCACCGCGATAACGGGTTCGTGTTCATCGACGTGCCCCGTCACGGGCTCAAGCCACGTTACGAATCGGTCGCCCAAGCTGAGTACGAGGCCGAGGAAGGCGGAACCCACCGCAAGGATGATCATCGGCCAAGTCATAAGTGCAGGCGACTCATGTGGGTGACGGTGAACCAATTCCGAGCTTTCTTCACTGGACCAACGGGCTTTACCGTGGAACGTCATGAAGAACAGACGAGACATGTAGAAGGCGGTAATCCCCGCACCGATAAGGGCAACCAGTCCAAAGACCCAAGGCTGCCAACCCTCACCGTGGTTGGTCGCGAACGCAGACTCGATGATCTTGTCCTTCGACCAGAAACCAGAGAACGGTGGGACACCAAGAATTGCGAGCCAGCCCAGTCCAAAGGTAATCCACGTGATCTTCATGAACTTGCTCAGCGCACCAAAGTTGCGCATGTTGACGTCGTCACTCATCCCGTGCATGACGGAACCGGCACCCAAGAACATACCTGCCTTGAAGAAGCCGTGTGTGAGCAAGTGGAAGATAGCAAATGCGTAACCGATAGGGCCGAGACCCGCAGCAAGCATCATGTAACCAATTTGCGACATCGTCGACGCGGCCAGTGTTTTCTTAATATCGTCCTTGGCACATCCAACGATCGCACCAAACAGGAGCGTAATCGCACCGATGATCGCTACCACTAGAAGTGCGTTTGGCGCCTGGGTAAAGATGGCACCCGAGCGAACAATGAGGTACACACCAGCGGTAACCATGGTGGCCGCGTGGATAAGAGCCGAAACTGGAGTCGGACCTGCCATTGCATCCCCAAGCCAGGCTTGGAGTGGGAACTGAGCGGACTTTCCACACGCTGCCACCAGCAACATGATTCCGATCAGGTTCATCATGCCCTGGTTACCGGCCGCCAGTCCTTCCGCATTGGGCAGAACCTGAGCAAACTCGAGCGAGCCAAATGTAGCGAAGATTGATCCGAGAGCAACGATCATGCCCACATCCGCTACACGGTTCATGACGAACGCCTTCTTAGCGGCCGTAGCGTAGTTCGGGTTGTGGTTCCAGAATCCAATGAGCAAGTAGGACGCCAAGCCGACGCCTTCCCACCCAACAAAGAGCAGAAGGTAGGAGTTGGCGAGTACCAAGATGAGCATGGATGCAACGAACAGGTTCAGGTAGGCAAAGAACCTGCGCCGATCCGTGTCGTGCTCCATGTATGCCACCGAGTACACGTGGATCAGCGTGCCCACAAAGGTCACGAGCATAACAAAGGTCAGCGACAATGGGTCGATACGCAGCCCAGCACCCACGTGGAGGCTACCTGCATTAATCCAGTCGAAGAGATGAACGTCGACGACGCGTTCAGATGCGTCTTTACCCAACAGTTCAAACAGGGCTCCAACGCCCACAACGAATGAGGCCGTGGAGGCAAGTACGCCCAGCCAGTGGCCCCATGAGTTAGAGCGTTTGCCCGCGAGCAGCAATATGGCGGAGCTGACGAGCGGGATAGCGATGAGGAGCCAAGAAGCGTTGATCATGTCAGTGACTCCCGGCTAGTTCTTGAGCAGGTTGATGTCGTCAACGGAGACGGACCTGCGTGATCGATAGATGGACACGATGATGGCGAGGCCTACGACCACTTCCGCTGCCGCCACGGTCATGACGAAGAAGGCAACAACCTGCCCAGTCAAGTCTCCGTGGATGCGCGAAAAGGTAACAAAGGCTAAGTTCGCTGCGTTCAACATGAGCTCAATGCCCATGAACACGATGATCGCGTTACGGCGCAGCAGAACCGTTGCACCACCAATGGTGAAGAGAATGACGGCGAGATACAGATAGTTTGCGTAGTCCATGTCAGTCCTCCTTCTCGGTTGAAGAGTTTTCAGACTGGCTGGCTTCACCATCGGCTACGCCCGCACCCTGCTCTGGCATTTCATCGAGTGCGGCCGAAGAAGCCTCGATCTCGTGGTCCCAGGTGCTCGGAGCGGGTCGGCCCGCCTTGTCTAGCTGCTCAATCTCAGGATCGTAGATAGCGTCACGCTCTTGTCCACGCGCGCGCAGCACACGCGACACAGACGACTCCACGGGGTTGCCTTGCGGATCCAATGCGGGGACGTCCATAGCGTTGCGCTGAGCGAACACGCCCGGGCTGGGTAGTGGGGTTAGACGTGCACCACTTGCGACGCGGGCATCCGCCAGTTCCTTCTGACCAATTCGACGCGTCAAATTGCGCTTGTGAGTCATCGTAAGTGCCGCGATCGCCGCGGTCACCAGCAAGATACCCACGAGCTCGAGTGGGAACACAAAATTTCCGAGCAGAACTCGGGCAAGCTCCGCAGGGTTGTTCGCCACTGTTGAGCCGTGGCCTTGTCCCCCTGAAAGGGTAAGCCGTCCCAAGAAAGAAAACAGCGTGATACCAAGGCCAATGCCCAGGATCCAGCCGATCCACTTTTGTCCCTTGAGCGTATCTACGAGCGAGTCACCCGCATCCACACCAACAAGCATGATGACGAACAGGAACAGCATCATCACCGCACCGGTGTACACCACAACCTGGACGATTCCGAGGAACGGTGCCTGGTTAGCGATATACATGACCGCTAGTGAAATCATCACGAAAACCATGCAGATGGTTGCGTGAACCGCCTTGCGCGCGAAGATCAGGCCGAGCGCCGCAATGACCATGAGCGGCGCAAGGCACCAAAACAAAACTTCCTCTGCACCAGAGGTCATGGCTGCACCACCTTGTTGCCTTCGACTGCCTTACGAGCCGATTCGAGTGTCGAGTCATCTGGCCTGTGTTCTGCGACCCAGTCCACCTGCTCTTGCGTGGGGCGAGTTACCTCGCCGCGGTAATAGTTGGTGTCCTTGGTGCCTTCCACCATTGGGTGAGGCGCTGCAAGCATTCCGTCCCGCATAGGAGCCAACAAGTCCTGCTTCTCGTAGATGAGGCCCTCGCGCGTTGGTCCAGCAAGTTCAAACTCGTTTGTCATCGTAAGTGCGCGAGTTGGGCACGCTTCGATGCATAGGCCACAGAAGATGCAGCGCAGGTAGTTGATCTGGTAGACCGCGCCATAGCGCTCCCCGGGAGAAACTTGTTGTCCTTCGGGCAGGTCCGCATTTGAGGCAGCTTCCACATAGATTGCATCCGCTGGGCAAGCCCATGCGCACAGTTCGCAACCAATGCACTTTTCCAAACCATCCGGGTAGCGGTTGAGTTGGTGGCGGCCATGGTACCGAGGCTTAGTGGGTACCTTTTCAAACGGGTACTGCTCCGTGACCGTGGGGCTGAAGAACGAGTTAAGCGTTACTCCAAAGCCCGCCACGGGTGCAAGCACCTTCTTAACTCCGGTGCTCTGCGGAATAACCGACTGATACTCGTCGGCTCCCGGCAGTTGAGCTGGAGTAAGACCCTGCGGCGTCTCAGTCATCGGTTGCCTCCTTAGTGGCGACGTTGCCCCCAACCTCAGCTGCCTGTTCGGCGCTCAGGATTTCTGCGGGTACGCGAGTATGTGCGGCTGCCTTGCGCGCGGCGCGCGGTGACGGCGGAAGCGCCTGACCTGGCATCGGCGGAACGGGATACCCATCTGCAAACGCATCGAATGCAGCGGCCCCGCGCGGTTCGTCGAGTACGCTCGGCGCAACTTCGCGCTTGGCTGCACGCGAGTCAACAACGAGTGTGACAACCAAAACGATGAAGGCAAGCGCAGCCGCTCCGTAAAGGAACGGACGAGCGTCGATCGTTAGGAACGTTTGCACGCCCTGGAAGATTGCAAGGACGAACACCCAGACCAGCGCGAATGGGATCAAGATCTTCCAACCCAGAAGCATGAACTGGTCATAGCGGAATCGCAGCAGCGTTCCTCGAACCCAAACAAAGATGAACATGAACGTCCATAGTTTGCCGAGGAACCAGAGCAGACCCCACCAGCCCTCGTTAAACATGCCGTCGTTGATTAAACCAAGCCCGAAAGGCGCACGGTAACCACCGAAGAACAGGGTTGTAGCAACCGCGGAGACGTTAATCATGTTGATGTACTCGGCGAGGAAGAACCATGCGAACTTCATCGACGAGTACTCGGTCATGTAACCGGAGACCAACTCACCTTCGGCCTCAGGAAGGTCGAATGGAAGGCGGTTCACCTCACCCATCATCGAAACTAGATAGATAAGGAAAGCCGGTAGCAGCGGCAAGAACCACCACACCCGTTCCTGAGAAGACACAATCTCCGAGGTGGACATCGAGCCGGCCATGATAAATACCGAAACCAGCGAGAGGCCCATAGCCAACTCGTAGGAAATCACCTGAGCGGTTGAACGGACAGAGCCGAGGAGCGGGTAGGTCGAACCCGAGGACCAACCACCGAGCACAATGCCGTACACGCCGACCGAAGCGCACGCCAAAATGTACAGCGTAGCTACCGGGAAGTCAGTGAGTTGGAGTGGTGTCACCACGTCCGTAAACGGAATCTTTACCTCTGGTCCGAGCGGAATGACCGCGAACACCAGCAGCGAGCAGAACACCGAGATCATCGGGGCCAAGATATAGACGAACTTGTCCGCCGCCTTGACTGTGATGTCTTCCTTCAGCAGCAGTTTCATTGCATCAAATAGCGACTGCAACAAACCGAAAGGACCGTTGACGTTTGGTCCAGGGCGCACTTGGAGGCGCCCCACAACCTTGCGTTCAAACCAAATGGCAACCAACACGCTCAGCAGCAAGAAGACCAAAATGAGTACGGCCTTGACGATGAACGTAATTAGGCCATCGTTGGAGAAATCAGCCATTATGCTTCGTTCCCTTCAACAGCGCCGTGGCCAGCGGCCACAGTGTCAACCTCACGCGGCACCTCAACCCGTGGAATACGCAGTTCCACCACAGCGCCCGGAGCCACATTGAGATCACTGTGCACAAACGATCCCACAGACTTCAACGGCAACCAGACCACGTCGTCGAGAATCTCCGTAAACGCAACTGGAAGCGTAATTGAACCAACTTGGGTGGCAATCTCAAGAAGGTCACCCTCTGCTACGCCGACGCGTGCGGCCGTAGCCGCGGAAATTCGCGCCACAGGGGACTTAGCGGTACCAGCAAGGAACGGTTCAGCCACCTGCAGTGCACCAGCGTCGATCAGTTGGTGCCACGAGGCCAACACGGCGCTGCCAGCTGGCAGCTGTGCGGCTTGGCCTGCGGTTTCGTTTGGTGCGGCTGTGCGTGCACCATTCCAGTTGCCAATCGCGTCAATCTCAGCACGTACCTCGTCGATTGTGGCGATCGAGATAGGCGAACCCATCTCATCGGCCAGCAGCGAAAGGATGCGGTGGTCCGTTTCCGCGCCGGTCTGGAGGACACGGCCAAATGGACGAACCCGGCCTTCCCAGTTCCAGAATGCCCCAGCACGTTCAGCTGGCGGGGCCACCGGCAGCACAACATCTGCGAACTCGGTGACATCGGACTGACGTACTTCAAAGGACACAACAAAACGTGCCTTCTCAAAGGCCAACCGGGCCTCGCGGGGATTTGGTAGGTCACTGAGTTCAAGACCGCCTGTTACCACTCCATTCAACTCGCCAGACTGCAGGGCGCCGATAATCGCGTTAAGATCGCGGCCCGCAGTGCTCGGCAGTTCGGGGACACCCCACAACGACGAGATATCGACTCGTGCAGCGGCATCAGTTACTGGACGTCCACCGGGTAGAAGCGTTGGCAGTGCACCCATCTCAAGGGCACCACGCTCACCTGCACGACGTGGAATCCACGCCAACCGCGCTCCGGTAGCCTCAGCTAGCCGTATGGCCGCCGAGTATCCGGCGGTTGTGCCGGCAAGCCGTTCACCCACAATGATGACTGCGTTGTTACCGCCGGACTTCAGTGCCTGTGCGGCTTGGGTAAGCGGTCCCTCGGCAGGCGTGGTCACTGCGGTCACGATCGAGTCGAGAACGCTGCCTTCGCTGCCTGGGACCGCTTGGATCAAGGTGGCACCGGCGTCACCGATGCGCTCTAGCCCACGGCTCTTAAACGGTGCAATCGCAAACGCCTTCAGGCCATTCTTGCGTGCCGCCTTGCGCAGGCGGAGGAATACCACACCACCTTCCTCCTCTGGCTCAAAACCAACCAAGAGGACCGCAGGCGCCTTCTCAAGATCCGAGAAGCTCACGCCAATGCCCGCTCCAGCGACCTTCGAGCCAAGAAATGAGAGTTCCTCAGCGCTGTGAACACGTGCTCGGTAGTCGATGTCGTTTGTCTTAAGAGCAACACGCGCAAACTTTGCGTAGGCGTAAGAGTCCTCAATGGTTAGTCGTCCACCCGGAAGAACCGCGGATGGACCGGCTGCAAGTCCCGCAGCAGCCACCTTGAGTGCCTCGGACCACGACGTCTCAACGAGTTCGCCATCTTTACGCACCAGCGGCGTGTTAATACGACCCGGAGCGGTCTGCCACGTGAATGCGAAGCGATCTTTGTCCGTGATCCACTCTTCATTAACAACTGGGTCGTTGCCCGAGAGCCTGCGCAATACGGTGCCACGGCGGTGGTCGATCCGGATCGCAGAACCCGACGAGTCGTGCTCAGAGATTGCAGGCGTTGAGACCAAATCAAACGGACGCGAACGGAACCGGTATGCAGCACTCGTCAGTGCACCCACAGGGCAGATCTGAACCGTGTTACCCGAGAAGTACGAGGAGAACAAGCGTCCGGATTCATCTACCTCAGCGGCTCCAACCGGCGTTTCACCAGCTGGGGTGTTAGCGCGGGCATCAGCTTTCAACTCAGCGTTGTCGAGTCCAGAAACATCCTCACGCGCAACCGAGTCGAACTGCTTTGGCGTATATCCCTGGCAACCGCCCGCCGATTCCTTAGCAAACCCAAGTACGTCTTCGTCGAATCGGCCGATCTGCTGCTGTGCGCCACGCTGTTGTAGGTCGATAAATGCATCGCCGGCAATCTGCTTGGAGAACCGGGTGCACCGCTGGCACAGGACGCAACGTTCGCGGTCCAGGAGGATCTGGGTGGACACCGAGATCGGCTTGGGGAACGTGCGCTTCACGTCAATAAAACGTGATTCTGCATGTCCGTGACTCAACGCCTGGTTCTGCAGTGGGCATTCACCACCCTTGTCGCAGATTGGGCAGTCAAGAGGGTGGTTGATAAGCAGTAACTCAAGAACACCCTTCTGCGCTTTGTCTGCAACGGGTGAGGTGTTCTGCGTGTTAACCACCATTCCCGGTGATGCCTCAAGCGTGCACGACGCCTGTGGCTTAGGCATCGCGCGCACGTTGCCCTCACGGTCTGGCAAAGCCACCTCAACGAGGCACTGGCGGCATGCGCCGGCCGGTTCGAGGAGCGGGTGGTCACAGAATCGAGGAATCTCGATTCCGATCTGTTCAGCGGCACGAATAACCAATGTTCCCTTGGGGACTTCAGTTTCAATGCCGTCAATTGTGAACTTGACGGTGTCAGTCATCAGTGGGCTCCCGCTCCTGCCAATGCGACACGCTGCTTGGGCGTGTATTCAAAAAGTGCTGAACGTACCGGTGGGAAAAGTTCACTCGCGGGCGTGTGCATACCAGCCTCAAACTCTTCACGGAAGTACTTGATGGCCGAGGTGATGCAGGAGGTTGCACCATCACCCAACGCGCAGAACGCACGGCCAAGGATGTTGTCACAGGTATCCAACAGAGTCTCGATGTCTCCTTCTACACCCTTACCCTGCTCGAGTCGGCGCAAAACCTGCTTGAGCCAGTAGGTACCCTCACGGCACGGCGTGCACTTTCCGCAAGACTCGTGAGCGTAAAACTCAGTCCAACGTGTGACAGCCCGAACCACTGAAGTGGTCTCGTCGAAAATTTGAAGAGCGCGAGTTCCAAGCATCGAACCTGCCGCACCCACCGACTCATAATCAAGTGGAACGTCGAGGTGTTCGGCCGTAAAGATCGGCGTGGAGGATCCACCCGGGGTCCAGAACTTCAGTTCATGACCCTCACGCATACCACCAGCCATGTCGATTAGCTCACGCAGCGTGATACCCAGTGGTGCTTCGTACTGGCCTGGCCGCTTAACATGGCCGGACAGTGAGAACAAGCCATTACCCTTTGACCGTTCAGTACCCATCGATGCGAACCACTCGGCGCCTCGAGCCACAATCTGTGGCACAGAGGCAACTGACTCAACGTTGTTCACCACAGTTGGCCGCGAGTACAAACCTGCGACCGCGGGGAACGGAGGCTTGAGGCGTGGCTGGCCACGACGGCCCTCAAGCGAGTCAAGGAGCGCAGTCTCTTCACCACAGATATATGCACCAGCACCCGCGTGGACGGTAACGTCCAAATCGAAACCACTACCCTGAATGTTCTTGCCAAGGTAACCGGCGGCATATGCTTCTTCAACTGCCCGCAACAACCTGCGGTAAACATGCACAACCTCACCACGCAGGTAGATAAAAGCATGGTTGCAGCCAATTGCATACGAGGTAATTACTACACCTTCGATGAGGAACTGCGGCGCGGCCATCATGAGTGGAATGTCCTTGCACGTGCCAGGCTCCGACTCGTCGGCATTTACTACGAGGTAGCGCGGTCCTCCATCGTCAGGAGGGAGAAAGCCCCACTTCATACCGGTGGGGAATCCTGCGCCACCACGTCCACGCAGACCAGAATCCTTGATCGTGGTCACGATGTCTTCAGGCTTCTGCGTGAGCGCCTTCTTCAGGCCCTCATATCCGCCGTTTTCCAAGTAGGTGGCTAGTGTCCAAGAATTGGGCTGGTCCCAAAACGCACTCAGCACCGGTGCGAGGACCGTGTTGTACTGGGTCATTTTGCTTCGTCCTTCCCAGCAGGACGCTCTGCGGACGAGCCCGGCTCCCCCGTCTTTGGCGCGACTTCGCTCTGGTCGTCTCCGGATGGTGCCAACTTAGCCGAGTCGGCGGTCCAGCCGTGCTCACGCGCAAGCTTGGTTCCTTCGATCGAGGCTGCACCTGCGCCAGGGCCTTCGTCCGCACGACCGTCGTTAAATCCAGCCAGTACACGAGACACCGCCTTGAAACCGCAGATCTTGTGCGGACCACGGCTCGGTGTCACGTCCTTACCTGCGCGCAGGTCATCAACAAGCTGAGTTGCGCTTTCAGGCGTTTGGTTGTCCATGAACTCCCAGTTGGCCATGACCACGGGAGCAAAGTCGCAGCCCGCATTGCATTCGATGCGCTCGAGCGTAATTTTGCCGTCTTCGGTGGTTTCATCGTGTCCGATACCTAGGTGCTCAGACAGTTCATCGAAGATTTCGTCCCCACCCATGACTGCACACAACGTGTTCGTGCATACGCCAATGGTGTATTCACCATTGGGCTTGCGCTTGTACTGGGTGTAGAACGTTGCCACAGCTGAAACCTCAGCAGTGGTCAGCCCGAGTTGCTCGGCGCAAAACTCGATGCCGTTGCGCGAAACGTAAGCGTCCTCGGACTGTACGAGGTGCAGCATAGGCAGCAGCGCTGAACGTGCAACTGGATAGCGTGCAATGATCTGCTGCGCATCCTGTACGAGTCGCTCGTAGGTCTCAGCGTCGTAACCGGAATGCCTTGCTGATGTGTCCGACGAATCAATGTTGGCCGTCATCGGTCCACTCCTCCCATCACGGGGTCGATTGATGCAACGGCCACGACTACGTCCGCGACCTGACCGCCCTCGCACATAATCGAGGTGGCCTGCAGATTGTTGAAGGATGGGTCGCGGAAGTGCGCGCGGTATGGGCGCGTTCCGCCATCGGACACGAGGTGCACGCCGAGTTCTCCACGTGGGTGCTCGACTGTCTGCCAAACCTGTCCTGCTGGCACCCTGAAGCCTTCTGTGACCAGCTTGAAGTGGTGGATAAGGGCTTCCATCGAGGTACCCATAATGTGGCGAATGTGCTCGAACGAGTTGCCTTGTCCGTCTGATCCGATGGCCAACTGAGCTGGCCATGCGATCTTCTTGTCTTCGACCATTGTGGGCTGGCCCACAGTGCGCTCAAGGCGGTCCAGAGTTTGCTCAACAATGCGGATCGACTGACGAATCTCCTCGAAGCGCAGCACCACACGCGTATAGGCGTCAGCACCTTCTGCCACGGGAACATCAAAGTCGTAGGTTTCATATCCGCAGTATGGATTGGCCTTGCGCACGTCATATGGCAAACCAGCCGAGCGCAGGATAGGACCGGTGATGCCCAACGCCATTGCGCCGGCAAGGTTGAGGTTTCCAATACCCACAGTACGCAACTTGAAAATTGGGTTAGCCAAGCACAGGTTCTCGAGTTCGCGTGCGTATTTCAGCATCTTTGGCAGGGCCTCGCGCGCAGCCTCAACGAATCCTGCAGGTACGTCCTGGGCAACTCCCCCGGGACGAATGTATGCGTTGTTCATGCGCAAGCCAGAGGCCATCTCGAACAGGCGCAAAACCTCTTCACGGCCAGTGAACGCTGCCGTCATAACCGTGGTAGCGCCGAGTTCGTTACCCGCCGTACCAAGGCACACAAAGTGCGAGCCGATGCGCTGCAACTCCATCATGAGTACGCGGATGATAGATGCGCGTTCCGGAATGTCGTTGGTAATTCCCAGCAGCTTTTCCACGGCCAAGCAGTACGCGGCCTCTTGGAAAATCGAAGCGAGGTAGTCCATACGCGTGGCGTAGGTGACACCCTGCACCCAAGTACGGAACTCCATGTTCTTCTCAATACCTGTGTGCAGGTAACCAATACCTGCGCGAGCCTCGGTAACGTGTTCGCCGTCCATCTCAATCATGAGACGAAGCACGCCGTGTGTGGATGGGTGCTGTGGACCCATGTTCACGATGATTCGTTCCTCACCGAGCTGACGGATTTCCTCGGTGATCTTGTCCCAGTCACCACCCTGCGCTTCAAATTGCGGGGCATTCTCGTCTGCGTAGTCAGCGCGCGTGGCGTGTGGTGCAGTGCTCACGAGTACTTCCTCCTCTGGTCTGCTGGTGGGACGGTTGCGCCTTTGTACTCCACCGGAATACCGCCGAGCGGATAGTCCTTGCGCTGTGGGTGTCCGGGCCAGTCGTCGGGCATTTCAATACGCGTGAGGTCGTCACGGCCTGTGAAGACAATGCCAAAGAAGTCCCACGTCTCACGCTCGTGCCAGTCATTGGCAGGGTAGACACTCACAGTGGACGGGATGGTGGGGTCAGATTCTGGGGCGGCCACGTCCAAGCGGATCTGGCGCCCATGCGTTACAGAGGTGAGGTGATACACGGCGTGTAGTTCACGGCCGGTGTCCTCTGGGTAATGAACGCCGGATACACCCAAGCTGAGCTCGAACCGCAAGTCTTGGTCATCGCGCAGGATCTGGCACACCTGAAGTAGGTGTGCGCGATTGATAAAGAGCGTGAGTTCACCGCGATCCACGGCAACGGACTCGATCGCTTGCGTTGGATCGATCCCCTGCTCGGTTAGTACTTCACTGAGGAAGTCCACGGCGTCGTCGAACCAGCCACCGTACGGGCGTGGGCTCGAATGCGCGATAACAACGTGCCTGACCAATCCATCGAAACCCGAGGTGTCAGAACCGGCACGTACACCGAACATACCGGTGCGCGTTCCCACTACTTCTTCCGTGTGTGCGGAGAAAATTGAACCTGAATTCTGTTCTCCGCCACTTTGCAATTCGGTCACTTCAAAAGACCCTTCATGTTCGAGACAGGCGTAGCTTCCAAGGCTGCCTTCTCCACCGCTGCCACGATGTCCTTACGGTGCCCAAACATTGGCTCCTTGCCCACCTGCTTGTGCAATTCAAGGATCGCGTTGATCAGCATTTCCGGGCGCGGAGGGCAGCCCGGAAGATAGATGTCCACTGGAACGATGTGGTCCACGCCCTGCACAACCGCATAGTTGTTAAACATGCCACCAGAGGACGCGCACACTCCCATGGATAGCACCCACTTGGGTTCAGCCATCTGGTCATAAACCTGACGAACCACGGGTGCCATCTTTTGGCTTACGCGGCCCGCCACGATCATGAGATCCGCTTGGCGTGGCGAGGCACGGAACACCTCCATGCCGAACCTAGACAGGTCAAATCGAGATGAGGCAGTTGCCATCATCTCGATCGCGCAGCATGCGAGGCCGAACGTGACGGGCCACATTGAGCCCTTTCGGAACGTTCCGGCGAGTTCCTCAACGGATGCGAGGAGAAAACCTGGGGTTGCTTCGTCGTGTGACATTGTGACCTTCCGCCTAGACCCACTCGAATCCGCCACGGCGCCATTCATAGATGAACGGAACCGTAATCAGAGCGAGGAACGAGAGCATTGCGACCAATCCGAATGCCGCAAGATATGTGAAATCAACGGCCCACGGATACAGGAAGACAACCTCAATATCGAAGATGATGAAGGTCATTGCCACCAAGTAGTACTTGATTGGGAACTTTCCACCACCAATAGCGTGTGGCGTCGGTTGAATACCGCACTCGTACGCCTCGAGCTTTGCCTTGTTGTAGCGCTTTGGCCCAATAAGTGCACTGGCGATCACTCCGCCCAGGGCGAGCACGAGTGCTACTCCCATGAGCACTAGGAGTGGAACATATGGGTTGGCCATACCGGAACTACCTCGCAGTGTGAAGCGTCTGTACTTTGCGACGATTTTCAGTTGGGTTGTGCTGTAAAGCGGGTCTGGAACAGGCCCGCATCACGCCTTGCCCAATTACTTCCCGGACAAGGTGACCCCGCCTGGTGTGGCGCGGTCACGGGCAACGTTGCCGGTGACGTGAGTTGTTCTACCTAATCCTTTGTTAGTTCAAGTTACCCAAGATGGGACTGAGGTCCCATGCACGCCAAAGGGCGAGTGTGAGAAACACCCGCACTGTGCGCCGTACCAACAACTTGAACGGCTCTTGTGAAGACCATCACAAGAACTGAAGTTAACTGTAGTCACGATCACTTTTTCCGTCCGCTTAGGTCACCCTAAGTTTGGACGGAGTTGGGCGACCACAATGGCACCCGCGTGCCAAAAACGAACTAAAAATTCTCCTGACAGACGTTCATAATCTGGATACTTTGACACCAAAACATCCGCGTATTGGACAACGACCGCGATGTGGGCGCGTAAGCTCTGGCGATTTGTCCAAGTGACTGCGCAATGTCCGTCTACTACCGACTCCACAGTGGCGCCTGAACCAGCACACATCGAGCGGGTTTGAGAATATGAACGAACGGCCTGCACGTATTCTTACGTGCAGGCCGTGTCTCATCATTGGGTCACTGCGTCGCTATCCGTGACCCGCAAAATAAGCAGGTTGGTTATGCCTCAGGCTTGACCGCGCGGTGCAGGGCAACAACTCCTCCGGTCAGGTTGCGGTAAGCCACCTGACGCCAGCCAGCATCCTGCAGTAGACGGCCCAGCGACTCTTGATCTGGCCACTGGGAAATGGTTTCCGCGAGGTAGTCATACGAGCCAGAGTCCCTAGTAACTACCCCAGCAACCTTGGGCAACGCCTTCATGAGGTAGTTCGAATACACCACACGGAATGGTTTCCAAGTGGGTGTGGAGAACTCACAGATCACCACGCGCCCACCCGGTTTGACCACACGGAATAGTTCCGCGAGGGCACCGGCAGTGTCCACCACGTTACGCAGACCAAATGAGATTGTCGCAGCATCAAACGAGCCGTCTGCAAACGGGAGCTTGGTAGCGTCACCGGCGGTGAAGGGCAGGTCTGGTCTGCGTGCCTTACCCACCTGAAGCATGCCAAAGGAGAAGTCACACGGCACCACGAGTGCACCCGCAGCAGCAAACGGCTCTGACGATGTTCCGGTGCCGGCTGCGAGGTCGAGGATTCGATCGCCCGGCTTTGGATCAACGGCCGAAACCGTGGCCCGTCGCCATGCACGGTCCTGTCCGAGGGAGATCACATCGTTGGTGATGTCGTACTTGGACGCAATGCCATCGAACATTGAGGCAACATCCTGCGGTTTCTTATCAAGGGAGGCACGAGACATGTAGCCATTATCTCAGCAACCAGAGCATGGTTAGGGACTTATCCTTGAAGGTGATGACTACAAATCCTGCTCCGGTGGACCGTGCCCACGAGGCCCATGCCACCTTCCCGGGCACCAGTGAGGCGCTGCGCCTTGTGGCCCGGACCGTTGCGATTGCCGCACGTGGTGAATCACCGTCCGCTCTTATTGACCTACTTCCGCGCACCGCTCCTCTTGCTTGGGTGCGTCGCGGTGAGGGCATCGTGGGTTGGGGTGAGGTCGCGCGTTTTGAATCCACGGGTGCGGATCGTTTTGACCGCGCAATTGATTCGTGGAATCAGGTTCGTGAGCACGCAATTATTCGCGACGAAGTGGGGCTTCCCGGCACCGGTCCGGTGGCGTTTGGCACATTTGGATTTTCCGAGGCCACCTCACGGCCGTCCGTTTTGATTGTTCCGCGGGTGGTTGTGGGCCGTAAGGGTGATACCTGGTGGCTGACCACGATTACTACGTCAGATGAACCGTTTGCGAGTCAGCCAGACCTAGATGACGTGGTGGCTGGTCTCGAACCTGTGACCTCGCCGGGGCATGTGGAGTATGTGCCTGGTTCGTGTAGTCCTAGGCAGTGGATGGACGTGGTGGCACACGGCATTGAACTCATTAAGGCCGGCGAGCTCGACAAGATTGTGCTTGCCCGCGATGAGATTGGTACTGCCGCACAGCCCATTGATGTCCGCCATCTGTTGGGAAATCTTGCCCGTTCTTACGAGAACTGTTGGACCTTTGCGGTGGACACCATGGTTGGGGCAACCCCTGAACTACTGGTCCGTACCGAGCGTGGCTTGGTCACGAGCCGCGTACTTGCGGGCACGATTCAGCGCACTGGTGACGACGAGACTGATACCGCGCGCGCCGCGGTTTTGGCGCATTCTTCTAAGGACCTTGAGGAGCATGAGTACGCGGTGCGTTCCGTTGCAGATGCGCTTCGACCGTACTGTTCTTCCCTTAACGTTCCCGAAGCACCATTCGTGCTTCATTTGCCCAACGTGCTGCATTTGGCCTCTGATGTGGCCGCTGTGGTTGATGCTGCCGCGGGTGCCACGAGCCTTTCCCTGGCCAAGGCACTGCACCCTACTGCTGCAGTGTGTGGCACTCCCACACAGGAGGCTGCCCAGGCCATCCTTGCACTTGAGGGTATGGATCGGTCTCGTTATGCAGGCCCCGTAGGTTGGCTCGGTGCAGACGGCGATGGCGAGTGGGGAATTGGCTTGCGCTCAGCTGAGCTCATGGCTAGCGATCCACATTCAATTCGGCTTTTTGCAGGCTGTGGCATCGTTGCCGCCTCAGATCCCGCGGCTGAGTACGCAGAGACGCTTGCTAAATTGCGTCCGATGCATACAGCATTGGCCGATAACGCGCACAGCGCTGGCTGATAGCTCACCCCCTTTGACCACCCAAATACACAACTGGGTGCGCGCCGCACGCACCCAGTTGCCTATGTGGTTCCTCGTTGGAATACCCTTTGTGGACTCAACCCCGGCCAGAGAATCCAGGCAGGTTAGGGAAGAGATCTCCTAGGTTAGGCAGGTTGTTCGGGTTGGTTTGATCCTGCGAACCGTTACCTTGACCGCCCTGGTTTCCCTGGTTTCCTTGGCGGTTTTGGTTGCCCTGACCATCTTGCGAGCCGTTACCTTGCGAACCATTGCCCTGCGTGTTCGAGGTGGCGTCTTCGGTTTTCTGCGCAAGTGTTGCATCCACAGAAATCAGTTTGCCGTCTCGAATCACTTGAAGCGTCACGGTATCTCCTGCATTGTGCTCCCGCACAAATCCGGTGAGGGACTCGTATCCGGTCACAGACTTACCATCGATTGAGACGATGACGTCGTTGTTCTTGAGTCCAGCCTTGGCCGCTGGGGAATCGGCCGTGACCTGAACTACCTGAGCGCCCTGCCGTGTTGCGCCATCAGCGGTCCCGGTTCCATCAGTGAGGGAAACTCCGAGGAAGGCATGCTGCGCTGAACCAGAGTCGATAAGCTGCCCAGCAATGTTCTTGACCAGGTTGGAGGGGATGGCAAAACCGAGTCCGATGGAGCCCGATTGCGCCGAGGAGAAGGCCGAGCTTTGCTGCATGGTCGCAATCGAGGATGTGATTCCGATGATCTCACCCTGTGCGTTGAACAGCGGTCCGCCCGAGTTTCCGGGGTTAACTGCCGCGTCGATCTGGATTGCGTTGGATACTACGAGCGTGCCGTCTGAGGTTTCAGCTGTGGAGACCGGGCGGTCGATCGCCGAGACGATGCCGGTGGTGGCGGTCTGTGAGAGGCCAAGTGGGTTTCCCATTGCCATAACAGCAGAGCCTACAGTTACCGTGTTTGAGTCGGTGAAGACGGCAGAGGTCAGGTCCTGCGGTGGGTTTTCGAGTTGAATGACGGCGAGGTCGGTTGCGGCGTCCAACCCGGTAATTTTGGCCGTGTACATGCGTCCGTCGTTGAGGATAACGGTGACCTTGTTGTTTTGGGCGCCTTCCACCACGTGGTTGTTAGTGACGATGTGGCCGCTGCCGTCGATAATGACGCCTGAGCCTTCTGCCTCACCTTGCGCGGTGGTTACGTGGATAGCGACGACGGAGGGCGCGACTGCTGCAGATACCTTCTGCCAGTCTGG
>Ga0182744_1001426_pt1 | contig 20890 bp, 20 predicted proteins | sample eDN3rd30CKraftMG_FD_128525 | JGI IMG/M metagenome (GOLD analysis project Ga0182744, IMG submission 128525) | Enriched Miracle-Growth compost microbial communities from Emeryville, California, USA - eDNA 3rd pass 30_C Kraft MG (version 2) (version 2) ...
GATGGGGCAGGACGAGGCCATCCTGCCTTTTGTCAGCTCGGCCAATATCGCCTGCGGTTTCCATGCAGGCGACCCCGCCACCATGCGCAAGACCGTGGCGGCCGCCATCCGGCACGGGGTGGCGCTGGGCGCCCATCCCGGTCTGCCCGATTTGCAAGGCTTCGGCCGCCGCAACATGGACATCAGCCCGGAAAGCGCTTACGACATGGTCGTGGTGCAGGTCGGCGCCCTGGCGGGCGTTGCGGCCAGCCAGGGCGCGCGGCTGCATCACGTAAAGGCGCATGGCGCCCTGTACAACATGGCCTCGGCTAAACGCGAACTGGCCGAGGCGATCGCCCGGGCGGTCTACGATGTGGACAAGAGTCTGGTGTTCTATGCCCTGGCTTCCAGCGTGCAGGCCGAAGTGGCGCAGCGGATAGGCCTCACCGTGGCGCAGGAGGTATTCGCCGATCGCAGCTATCAGCAGGACGGCTCGTTGACGCCGCGCAAGCTGCCCAACGCGATGATCACGGATCCGGACGCATCCATCAGCCAAGTGCTGCGCATGGTCCAGGAAGGGAAGGTCGCCACCCTGCAAGGCGGCGACGTGGAAGTCCGGCCGGACACGCTATGCATACACGGCGATCAGCCGGGCGCCGTCGTGTTCGCCCAGGCGATACGCAAGGCCCTGGCGCAGGAAAATATCAGCGTACGCGCCGTTGGCGCCCGATGACCGCGTGCACGCTCAGGCCCAGCACCAGGCCCCAGAACGCGCTGCCTATGCCCGCGAAGGTCAGCCCTGATGCGGTGCTGATGAACGTGACCAGCGCCGCCTCGCGGCCGGTCTCGTCGGCCAGCGCCGCCGCCAGCCCGTTGCCTATGGTCCCCAGCAAAGCCAGGCCGGCGATCGCGGCGACCAGCTCCACGGGGAAGGCGGCGAATAGTCCCACGACGGTTGCGCCGAAAACGCCTGTCGCCAGGTAGAACACGCCGGCCCATACCGAAGCCATATAGCGCCGTTCCGCATTGGGGTCGGCGTCTTTGCTCATGCAGATCGCCGCGGTAATGGCGGCGAGGTTGAAAGAGAAGCCGCCGAAAGGCCCGAGCAGCAGGCCCGTGGCGCCCGTCCAGCCGATCAGGGGAGTGGCCGGGGCATCGTAGCCATTCGCGCGCAGAACGGCCAGGCCCGGCACATTCTGCGATGTCATGGTCACGATGAAGAGCGGTATGCCCACCCCGATCAGCGCCGACAGCGAAAATTCAGGTTTCATGAACAGCGGCGCGGCGGGAGTCCAGTCCAGCATTTCCAGGCGCAGCAGGCCCATTGCGCCCGCGCACAGTATGCCCGCGGCAAGCGCCAGCGGCACCGTGTAGCGCGGCAGGAAGAAACGCCCCAGCAGGAAGACGGCGAACATCAGCCCCACCAGCAGCCATTGCGTCTGCATGGATATGAAGAGATCCATGCCGAAACGCATCAATATGCCGGCCAGCATCGCGGCGGCGATATGCCGGGGGATGTATTGCATGAGTTTCTGGAACCAGCCCGTCACGCCGCTCAGTGTGATCAGCAAAGAAGAGAACAGGAACACGCCTATCGCCTGGTTCATGGTGAGGCCCGACAGGCCCGCGACCAGCAGCGCCGCGCCCGGCGTGGACCAAGCGGTCAATATGGGCTGGCGGTAGCGCAGCGACAGACCGATGCAGCTTGCGCCCATGCCTATGCCCAGCGCCCACATCCACGAGTTGAGTTCGGCCGGAGTCGCGCCGGTTGCGCTGGCGGCCTGGAAAATAATGGCCACCGAACTGGTGTAGCCCACGAGGACTGCGATAAAGCCCGCTGAAATATGAGAAATCCTGAACCAATTGCCCACAGAAGAATCCGATTTTTGTTTTGATGCGCCGCGAGGCCGCCGCGGCGTTCGATAAGCGCGCAAGGCGGTGCGCCGGCGCGGCGTTCTGAAACGGCGCAGGGGGCTATGCTAGCACTGTCCGTCGGGGTTTACTTATCGCCGGCGGCCAATTGCATGGCCAGGCCCAGTGCTACGCCTATGCCTATGCCCATGGCGAGATTGTCCAGAATGCCGCCTATGGCGGCGCCTATCGCGATGCCGATGGCGATCCAGCTTGCGGTGCTCATTTGCGCAAGATAACACGGCGGGGCCGAGGCTTGCCAAGGTTTGTGCGCGCCGGGCAAGCCCATGATGACGTAGATGCCGCCTTCGGCGCCGAACCCGGCTTGCGCGGTCACAGCACCCCGCGCGCGGTAGACAGCGCTGCGCGGCGCACAGCGCCCGCTCGCCGCAGGCATTCAATTTGCTGCTTTTTAGCCAGCTCGTCCGTCGGCATGTACGCGTCATGCGCGAGCCGGCGCCGCGCCGGCTTCAGGCGCCAAGCACAGGCCGCGAGCCGCGGCGCTTTATCGGCCGCATTGCCGTACGCGCCCTGACGTCAACCTGAACAGATGCGAGGAATCTCATGCATACCAAACAGCGCAGCGCCGCATTGACTGCGGCTGTTCTCATCAGCGCCATTTCCGGCTTGGCCCTGGCCGCCGCCGGAGCCTGGCTGGCCTGGCTGGGAGGCTCATGGTATTACCTGCTTGCCGGCCTGGCTTTTCTGGCCACGAGCGTCCTTCTGTACCGGCGGGACGCCCGGGCTCTGTGGGCGTATGCGGCGCTGGTGCTGGGCAGTCTATTGTGGTCTTTATGGGAAGCCGGCCTGGACTGGTGGCCGCTCGCGGCGCGCATGGATGTGCTGTTCCTGTTCGGAGTCTTTCTGCTGACGCCATGGGTGACGCGGCCGCTGGTGCATCGCAAGCGCGCCACCCCGCAGGCGCGCGCGCAATATGCGCCGGCCTTGCGCAGGGCCAGCCTGCCGCTGGCCTTGGCCATGGTTCTGTTCGTGGCCGCGGCCATCGCCTCCTGGTTTGTCGATGTTCATCGCATCGAGGGCGAGCTGCCGGCCGCCGGCGCGGCCATTGCAGCCGGCGCCGGCGGCGTTCCTCCGGGAGCATGGTACGCCTATGGACGTACGGCTGAAGGGCAGCGTTATTCGCCCTTGACCCAGATAAACCCGAAGAATGTCGGCAAGCTGGAAGTCGCCTGGCATTACGAGACGGGCGATGAGCGCGGGCACGAGGGCGATCCCGTGGAAACCACCTTCGAGGCGACCCCCTTGAAGATCGGCAACCGGCTGTTCTTCTGCACGCCGCATCAATCGGTGATCGCTCTGGACGCGACGACGGGCAAGCAGGTCTGGCGCTACGATCCCAAGATACAAAGCGGCCTGGCTTTGCAGCACTTGACATGCCGGGGGCTGTCCTTCCGTCCCGCTGCGAAGGATCGCGCCGGCGGCCCCGCGACGGAGACGGCCCGAAAGGTGGCCGCCGCCATAGCGCGGGCGCCGGAGGCCGCGCCGCAGCCGTCCCGTCCGGACTTGCCCATAGCCGCCCAGATCGGCCCCGCGGTGGATGCATGCGACGCGATGCTGTTCATGCCGACGGCCGACGGACGCATCATTGCGCTCAACCCCGACAGCGGCGCGGTATGCAAGAACTTCGGGGCCGGCACGGGCCAGCTCGATTTATGGCGCAATATGCCCAATGTGAATCCGGGCAGCTATTATTCGACTTCGCCCGTGGCGGTCTCGCGATCGCTGATCATCGTAGGCGGCACGGTGCTGGACAATGTCTCCACCGCCGAAGCATCGGGGGTGATTCGCGCCTACGACATCGATTCAGGCAAGCTCATATGGAATTGGGATGCCGGCAAGCCCGATGCGACCGAGCCCATCTCCGCGGACGCAAGCTATACCGCCAATTCGCCCAATAGCTGGTCGATATCGAGTCTGGACGAGGAATTGGGCATGGTGTACGTGCCGCTTGGAAACCAGCCGCCGGACCAGTGGGGCGGCGATCGCAGCGCCGCGGTCGAACGCTATGGCTCGGCGATAGTCGCGCTGGATTTGGCCAGCGGGCGGGTACGCTGGAGCTTTCAGACCGTGCATCACGATTTGTGGGACTATGACATCCCCGCCCAGCCCAGCCTGATTGATCTGACCGTGAACGGCGAGACCGTTCCCGCGCTTGTGCAGCCCACCAAGCAGGGCGAGGTATTCGTGCTCGACAGGCGGAACGGCAAGCCCATCCTGCCGGTGTCCGATGTCCCCGCGCCGCAAGGGGCGGCGCAAGGGGATAGGACCGCCGCTGCGCAGCCGATGTCGCAACTGTCCTACGCCCCCCAACGCCTCACTGGCGCCGATATGTGGGGCGCCACCCTGTTCGATCAACTGGCCTGCCGCATCGCTTTCCGTCAGTTGCGCTACGAAGGGCGCTATACCCCGCCGTCCACGCAGGGCACGCTGGTGTATCCGGGGAATTTCGGGGTGTTCAACTGGGGAAGCATCGCGGTGGATCCGCAGCGCCAGGTAGCGTTCACCACGCCCACTTATCTGGCATTCGTATCGCGCCTGGTGCCACGCAAAGACGACACGAGCCTGTATGTGCAAGGCGGGAATCGCCCGAAGGACAGTTTGCCGGCCTTGAATGAAAATTTCGGTGCACCTTTTGCGGTGCAGCTTAGCGCCTTCACTTCGGCGCTCGGCCTGCCGTGCCAGGCGCCTCCCTGGGGCTATGTGGCGGGCGCCGACCTGAAAACGGGCAAGATAGCCTGGATGCATAAGAACGGCACGGTCAGGGATAGTTCCCCGCTGCCTTTGCCGTTCAAGATGGGCGTGCCGAATCTGGGCGGCCCCATCCTGACCGGGGCGGGCCTGGCTTTTCTATCCGGTACTTTGGACTACTACGTGCGCGCCTACGATGTGGCGGACGGCCGCCAGCTTTGGGAAAGCCGCCTGCCCGCGGGCGGCCAGGCCACGCCCATGACTTATATGGGCGAAGACGGCAGGCAGTACCTGGTAGTGGTGGCGGGTGGGCATGGATCCCTGGGAACCAAGGCCGGCGATGATGTCATCGCCTATGCGCTGCCGAAGGAATGAACCAGCGTTTTCGCAATGTGTCGTAGGCCAGATTGAAGAAGAACGCATAGGGCAGGTAGAAGAGCACCAGCCCGATATCCAGCAGCAGGGCGTGCCACAGGCTGACATCCAGCCACCACGCCGCGAAGGGAATGGCGGCCAGGATGAGGCCCAGCTCGAAACCGCAGGCATGGGCGGCGCGCACCCACAGCGTGCGCTCGAAGCCCCATCGCCTTTGCAGCCTATCGAACAGCCAGTTGTAGAGCATGTTCCATGCAACCGCCATGGTCGCGATGGCGGCGGTCAACAAGCCCATGGAACTTATCGAGTGGCCCGTAAGCCAGGAGGCGAGGGGGGCGGAAATGCCGATGGCAAGAACTTCAAACAGAACGGCATGAAATGCCCTTTCCGCCACACTGCGTTCGTAAACCCGCATTATGTCTTCCGAATGCGGTGTCGTCACCGCGAGAGAAACGTAAAGCGAGGTCGTCCACGCCCGTTGAAAGACTTCATTGTAAAAAAATCGCGGCGGCGGGGCAAATGCCGCGGCCGTTTACGTTTATAAATGGCGCGGCCCGGCGGCCGGCGAACCGGCGGCCGGCGCTCCGGCGGCTATTTGCCGAATTTGGTTTTGGCCTGGGCGATGCAAGCGTCTTTGGCGTCGCCGGACATTGCGTCGCACTTTTCCTTGGCCACATCGTAAGCGGCGTCGCGCTTGGTCTTGGCCGCTTTTTGTTCGGCTTCGGCTTTCTTTTTTCCCGCTTTGGCATCGGCCTTGGCCGCATCGCGCGCGGCTTTGGCTTTTTCTTCGCACACGTCGCGGTCATTGCCTTTGAGAGAGCGGCATTGCTTCATGTCCGCGTCATATCGCGCCTGAACCGCATCCGCCGCCCAGGCTCCGCCGCCGAATAAAGACGCCGCGGCCAGAACAGCGGTTCCACAAGATGCAATCATCCATCGCGTTGCTTTCATTCTATTCATCCTCGATCATGGGGGCGAGGCTGCGCCGCCCATTGCCGCGCCGGTCCGTACGCCCGGCGATGCAAGGCAAGCGCCGTGCCTGCAACCTCGGCAAAAGTGCGTTACTCTGCAAGGACCTCAATCAAGGAGTCAAAACTATGGCACAAGCATCCGCTCGCCACATCCTCGTAGACACCGAAGCCAAAGCCAACGAGCTGAAAGCCTCCATCGAAAACGGCGCGGACTTCGCGCAGCTCGCCAAAGAAAATTCCAGCTGCCCTTCGTCGCGCCAAGGCGGCGATCTGGGTACTTTCGGGCGCGGCCAAATGGTCAGGGAATTCGACGAAGTCGTGTTCAGCGCGCCGGTAGGCGTCGTGCAAGGGCCGGTCAAAACCCAGTTCGGCTATCATCTGGTCGAAGTCACCGACCGCCAAGACTAAAACAGTCGCAGCTGCGGCGGCATAAGCCCGGTCGAGGTGCTAACATCTGCGGTTTCCGCGGGCCTCATCCAAGCGGGGCTGTCTTCATCCCATCCAGAATGCCGCCATGCCGACCCAGTCTGAATCCCATTACCTGCGCACCCTGTATGTAGGCGCCTTCATTGTATTGCTGGCGCTGGGCGTGCGCGCCACCTTCGGGCTCTTCATGCAGCCCATGGGGCTGGAACGCGGCTGGGGCAGGGATGTGTTTTCCCTGGCTTTCGCCCTACAGAATCTGGTATGGGGATTCGGCTCTATTTTCATCGGCATGTTGGCCGACCGCTACGGCTCCGGCCGCGCGATAGCGCTTGGGGCTTTCCTGTATATGCTCGGCATGATGGGCATGCAGTTTGCCCACAGCGAACTATCCCTTTATCTGACCGCCGGCGTCCTGGTGGGCCTCGGGCAGGCCGGCGTCACTTTTCCCATCATTCTTCCGGTCGTGGCGCGCGCAGTGCCGCTGGCGTACCGGAGCACTGCCATGGGCATCGCCACGGCGGGCGGATCCTTGGGCCAGTTTGCGGTGGTGCCCACGGGGCAGTTCCTGATATCCACCATGGACTGGACAGGCGCGCTGTGGATACTGTCGCTGTTTGTCGGCATGGGCATCCCGCTGGCGGCTTTTTTGAAAGGCAAGCCGGCTGCGCATACAGGCAGCCACTCGCTGCGCGCCGCCATCCGCCAGGCGCTGGGGCATGGCTCTTTTCACTTTCTATTCTGGAGCTACTCCGTCTGCGGCTTCCATACGGCCTTCATCACTTTGCACCTGCCGGCCTATTTGACGGACTCCGGATTGACCGCGACGCACGGCGCCATTTCCATCGCCCTGATCGGCTTGTTCAACGTGGCGGGCTCGCTGTATGCCGGCAAGCTGGGCGAGCGCTACAGCAAAAGGACGCTGCTGGCCGCCATTTACTTTCTGCGCGCCTTCGGCATTCTTTTCCTGATCAGCGTTCCACTGACGCCTTGGGTGGCCTATGTCTTCGCAGGCTGGATGGGCTTGTTCTGGCTGGGAACCGTGCCGCTGACGCAGGGGCTGATCGGCCAGATCTACGGCCTGCGCTATGCGGCCACCTTGTCGGGCATCGTCTTCCTCGGGCACCAGGTCGGCAGTTTCGTCGGTGTGTGGCTGGGAGGTTATGTCTATCAGACAACGGGCAGCTATATCACCGTGTGGTGGGCCGGCATCGTGCTGGCCGTCGTCGCGGCCGCCCTGAGCCTGCCGGTCAAGGAAAAACCGCTGGCCAGCCCCGTGGCGGTCTGAGCGGCCGGCCGGTGCTGTGGCGCCGGGCGGTTCGCTGGACACATGTTGGATTGGGCGCATGGGCTGGCTTATCTCGGCTGGGGCGCTTTTCGTACTGATGGCTTTTCGAGCCAAATGTTTCCCGAAATCGGTATTTTCCGAGCCGGGCGTCTTTCTGGCTGGATGCCTTTTGGACTGTATGCCCTTTGGACTGGCGCCCCGCGTCTTGCGGGGCTAGAATCAGGACATGAACTCCTTTTCCCATAAACCAGCCGAGCCGGCAACCATGGTCCGCGCGCCTCGCGTGTGGCGCATTGCCGGCTGGGGCGCGCTTGCCGTCGTCCTGGCGCTTGCTTTCGTCGGCTACCTGACGCCCGACATGCGCGTGCAATGGGCCAACTTCGTCGCTCTGTGCGGGTTTTGACGCGGCGGACGTCAGATTTTGAAATAGCCCGTTGCAAGCCCCTGTGGTTTCTTTTCCGCATATGGCGGATACTGACAAATCCGGCATATGCCCATCTTCAGGAGAATCTCTATGGCAACAGATACCGACAAGGTCAAAGAAGTCATCGACGAAGGGGCCGACATGGCGGAGGAAGCGGTCGATGAGGCCGCCAGCAAAGCACGCTACGCAACGCGCCGCGCCAGGGACGCTGCCCAGGACGCCGTGGATTCCGGCAGCGACATCGTCGAAGGCGCGATCTTGTGCGCAAAAGACATGGTGCGCGCAAGGCCCATCACTACGCTTGCCGTAGTGGCTGCGGTCGCCTACCTTTGCGGGCGTTTGAAATAAGCTTCTGCTGTTCTGAAGAGTAGCGTCTTAGATGGCGATCCTTCTGGCTTCCGCATGGGCATCCGCCCTGCGGGGTCTTTGGTGTATGCATCATCCATAGGGGCATCGTCTGTGCAGGCATCATCCTGGCGGCGTGGCCGCCTATGTGGCTGGCGCCCGGCAGGCCGGGGCGCGCGCTGTGGGGCGCTGCAGGGTGGAATTTTCCGCCGCGGAAGGCGGACGAGGAGTGTTGACGGACGTATGTACGACGCGTGTATGAATTTTATCCAGCCTGGCTCCGGGCCTTGGATTCATGCGGGTCCGAGGGCTTATCCTGACGTTTTCCCTTGTGTTATGCACAAGTAATGGGGATAAGTAGCACGAAGGATAAGCTGCGTGCAAGCAGTCAAAGATGGCCCGCTCCAGTGCCTCGATTATTTGGGCCTTCTTATCTAGCTTCTCTTATTTGGACTTCTTGACTTCTTCTTTGGGCTTCCTCTTTGATCCCATCATTTGGCGTTCCCCTATTTGAAACTCCCTCATTTGAACTTCCTCGGCTTGGCCGCTTCCTCCAGCTCCATCTCGATGCAGCTCTCCAGCAGCGTATAGCTGCCGCCCGTCATGCCCGTGACGCGCTCGCAATGCTTGACGGTATTGATAGGCAGAGTCGGCCAGATGCCCTTCAATTTATCGTAGGCTTCCTGCTCCATATCCATGCAGCTCTTCTTGATCATGGCCGTAGGCCCAGCCCCTATTGCGGACACCTTGGTGCAATGCGCCTCGACGTCATAGCGGGGCGGCGCCTCCGGGGCCGGCGCGGCAAGCGGCGCTGCGCTTGCCAGCATCAGCAGCGCGGCTCGCATTGTCTGCTTGTACATTCCCACCCCTTCCGATAATGATTGATTTGGGCATATGCTAACCGCTGGCCGGAAAAAAGCAATCGGGACGCATAAGCAAGCGGAACCCCGAAGTAACTGGAGCCCCGAAGCGACCGGAATTCCGAAGCAATATCCACGGCGCCCGCCACGCGAAGCCGAGCAAGCCTTCGAAGTTTATGCAATAATTACAGGCTATCGATTGCAACGGGCAACCCCAATGAGGCGACCCCTAATGGGGCAGCCCAAACCGCAGCCGATACGCCCCTCTAGCTCATGCCTGGTTAGAGCAGCGGACTCATAATCCGTTGGTGCCGTGTTCGACTCACGGGGGGGGCACCAGAAAAATCAAGCACTTAGGCCAACTCCTCGGGGTTGGCCTTTTTGCATCAAGGCTTCATGTAAGCCCAGGCATATACCTTGGTGATGGGAGCGGCGGTCATCGGATTGCCCCTCGGTTTTCCGTTCATCGCGTGAGGCGGCGTCAATAGTGATGGAGAGATCGGCCAGGCTGGCAGCTCCCGCCCCGTCCCCATCGCCTCGATCGGCCACTTGCCTTTCAATCAATTTTGTAGTAACGTACCTACTATTATTGATGCTGGAGGTGCTCTATGACCATCACGACCCTATCCAGTCGAGAGTTGAACCAGGACGTGACGCGAGCAAAGAAGGCCACCAAGAGCGGCCCGGTGTTCATCACGGATCGTGGCAAGCCCGCGCACGTGCTGCTCAGCTTCGAGGACTATCAGCGGTTGACAAAGCAGCGGCGCAACATTGCCGACGCACTGGCGATGCCGGGTGTTGCGGACATCGAGTTTGAGCCACCGCGCGTGACCATTGGAGCCCGGCCGGCTGATCTCTCATGATGTATGTGCTCGATACCAACGTACTGTCCGAGCTGCGCAAGGTACGGCTTGGCAAGGCCGATGGGAATGTGGCGGCATGGACGGAAAGCGTCGATGCTGCCGACCTCTTCGTATCGGCCATCACCATCATGGAGTTGGAGCTCGGCGTTCTGTCGATTGAACGCAAAGACGCTGCCCAGGGGGCCATGCTGCGCTCGTGGCTGGAGCAGCAGGTACTACCCGAATTCTCCGGGCGCACGTTGCCTATCGATACCGCTGTGGCGCAGCGCTGCGCTCGACTGCATGTGCCGGACAAGCGCGGCGAGCGTGACGCGCTCGTCGCGGCTACGGCGCTGGTGCACGGCATGACGGTGGTAACGCGCAACGTGGCCGATTTCAAGCCTACGGGAGTGACCATCATCAATCCATGGGAGCCGTCGCCATAACTGCCTACGGGTTCAAGAACGCCTCGGATGGCGGTACTCCAGCTGGAGCACCGTGCCCGCATGCAGCAAAAACGGCTGGAACATTGGCTGCGCGATGCCGGCCGGCTGCTGGTGGTCGAGATCGGCGCTGGGACCGCGATTCCAACCGCCCGCGACTTTACACATCGAATGGCCTTCGACTTTCACGCTCCCGTCATACGCATCAATCCCCGGGACGCATCCATTTACGGCAATTCGAGCCATATCAGCCTGGCGATGGGTGGACTTGAAGCCTTGCAGGCCATAGACGCTTTGCTGACGCAGCCCTGATAGCCGGCGTCTCGGCAGGGCCGAGCGGTGCTTCACGTTTTTAGACTACTTGGCTTTATGCTGGAGCATCCATTGATGCTTCGGTGCATCGAGCGGGGAGATCAATATCCAGTCGCCGGCCGATCCGTAGATCTTCAATTCCTCGCCCGGAACATAATAGCCAGTGACGGGTGCGGCGGTCGAAGGATAAGCGTGAAGTGTTATTTGGCCTTGCTTCTGTCGCTCTACCGGGCGTGCCGGGCGCGCAGAAGAAGCAGGCGCCGAAGGCGCTGACGGTGTTGCAGGCGTGACCATGCGCGGGGCAGTATAAGCTGGTGCGCTTTTCGCACTGCCGCCGGCGATGCGGCAAGTTTTATTGGCGGATATGCAAGTATTGCCGCAGGGTATTCCTTTTCGGCAATTCTTCGCCTGCACCGGAAAGATGAAGAGCGCAAATGCAGCCAGCGAAACGACCATGCATATAGATTTCATGGTTGCACCGGGGATTACGATAGACAACCAAGTGTACGTAAATGTACGACTATCGTGGCTTCGGGTTTACCATGGCAAAGTCCGCGCCGCCGGGGCCGGAGGGGCGCCCGGTCATTGCTCGACGATCTGCTCGGATATCTCAATCAGATTGAGGTCGGGATCGCGCAGGTAGATCGAACGTATGGGTCCGGTCGCACCGGTGCGCTGCACGGGCCCTTCGATGATTTTGGCGTTTTTCCTTTGCAGCTCCGCGATCACATCATCCAAGGGCCGATCGGCGATGAAACATAAATCCAGCGCGCCGGGCACCGGCAGATGCGCCTTGGGCTCGAATTCCGAGCCCTTGACATGAAGATTGATTTTCTGCTGCCCGAAGCCGAACGCCTTGCGCCCTTGGCCAAAACTTACAAGCGTCATTCCTAGCAGGCCGACATAAAAGTCGATGCAGGCTTTTTCGTCTGCGGTGGTGAGTACCAAATGGTCGAGCTGGCGAATCATATGCGGCATCCTGCGGTTAGTGAGCTCGCTATTTTATCCGCTGCCAAATGGCTTGCATTGACCCACAAGCTAATTCTTAAAAACAGCCTGTGCAATTCTTCTTTTGGGAAGGGATCTGCTGGAAGTGCTTGGTCGCGCCCTAGCTGTGCCGAGAACCAGCCAGCGGTCGATATAAGTTAGAGAAAAAAGGCCGCGCGCACAAAGAGCATGGTGGATATCAAGACCAGGAACACGCTGAAGGCAAGGCGGAACGCCGCCTCCGGTAATTGCCCGGCCCACCGGTCTCCAAACTCATGGATGATCAGGCACCCCAGTATGGCAGTGGCAACCAGCGGTACTGTCAACGGCTGCGGCAACCCTTCGTGGGTCAGGATCACGGTGATCTGTATTATTTTGCCTACGCCGAAGCAAAGGTAGAGCGCGAACACCTGCTGTTTTCGTGTCAGGCGGGCGAGGCCGGCGAATAGCACCAGGAAGGGGGCGCCTACATTGAGCGCCGCCTCGGTCAACCCGGCCAGCAAGCCGAATATGGACGCCGCGCGACCCGCGGGAACGGAGAGATCGCGCCGGCTGTGCTGCAGCACTGCCGGCAGCATGACGCTGCCGATGAGCAGCGCAGCGAGGAGATATAGCGCGGCGCGCTCGGACAGAGCAAGCTGCGCCCGCGCGCCGAGCAGCGCGCCCACGATGATACCCGGCAGCACGCGCCATGGTAGCGCTTTGTCCTGCAGCGATGCGCGCTGCCGCCATAGCCATGTGCAAGTCAATGCCAGCATGGGCGACGCAGCCAGCATCACGGCGCCGCGATGGTCCATCATCAGGGCGAGCAGCGGTGTCGCGATCATTGCAAAACCTAGCCCGAATATTGCCTGCACGCAGGCGGAGACGGCGAGCACGGCTAAGCAAAAAGTGAGCTCGATGGCGTTCATTTTGCTTGGCGCGAGGGCATGCCGCCTGCTGCGTGAGGCGTCCAGCGCGTCATCGACGCTATGCCGTGCATCACAGGGCTACGCGTGCGCCGACTCGCTGCGACGCTTCATTCAGTTTCGCTATCGCGGCTTCCGGGTCGACTGTCAGCACCTGGCCGCGATCCACGATGCGGCGACCTTCGACGATGACCTGATCCACATCCTCGCCATTCGCTGCGAGCACCATGAACACGAAGGGGTCGTGAGCGGGAGCCGCCTTGAAGGTATCCGTGCGCAGCAGCACGATGTCCGCCTTGCAACCGGCCGCAAGACGGCCAAGGTCCGGCCTTCCCAAAGCATCTGCGCCGCCCGCCGTTGCCATATGGAAGATATAGCGGCAGTCAATGGCCTCGGGAGAGCGTTCGACGAATCGGCACATGACTGCGGCCATGCGCATGTCGTTGAACAGGTCGAAAGGGAAGGTATCGGTGCCCAGCGACTGGCGAGCGCCAAGTTTGCAGTATTTGTGAATCGAATTGATGACTCCGCCGCGGCGAGCCTTTACCCATGGCAGGTGAACCACGGTTGTTGCAGAATCGCGCAGGACTTGCGCCTCGTCTTTTCCCAGAGAATCAAGATTGCCGTCGGCCGTCATGACCTGCCCATGGCCAATCAGCAGATCGGGGCCGAGCAAACCCGTGTCCTTCAGGTATTCAATCGTTGTGCGGCCATATTCGCTGCGCAGGCGTTCGAACTCTTTGGGCGACTGGCCCGCATGGATTTGGATGGGCAGTCGATGTGCGTTGGCGACTTCCCGCGTTTCCCGTAGCATGGCCGGATCGCAGGTGTCGATTTGACCGGGCGCGAGCATCGTGCGCAAGCGACCTTCATGGCGGCCGTTATACCGGATGCAATAGTCGATGCAACCGCGCATGCGTGGCCGGCCGTCGTTGGGATACGCCTCATACCAGACTCCGCCCGCCGGGCCGGCGCCATAGTGATACTTGCGATAGCGGGGAGCGGAATACACGCGCAATCCTATGCCGATGCCGATTTCGGCCACATCTTCTGTGATGGCGATGTCGCCGTGGCCGCCGACCTCGAAGTCATATCCCATTTCGACCACCGTGGTCGATCCCGTGCGGGCCAATTCCGCGAAAGCGCATTTTGCCGCGGCCAGTTGATCCTCCGGTTCAAGAGCGTGCCTTACCGCCGGAAGCACTTGGTAGAGCGGGCCATAGTTGGTTGTGGTGAGCTTGGGCGTCTCGGTGGTGTTCGCTGCCTCTTCCAGCCGCCCGCGTGTAAATGGCGTATCGGTAACATGCAGGTGGGTATTGACCAGCCCCGGAATCACCAGGCGGCCCCGCGCGTCGATATGCGTATCGCCGGGAAGCTTATGCCAACCCGCGCGGGGCCCGATGTAGACGATGTCGCTGCCCTGGAAAGCCAGCACCGAGTCGTCAGGGAGGACTGTGTGGCGGCCGTCCTGCCAGGCGATGATAGTGCCGTGTTCGATCAGCGTGCGAGGTAGATGGGCGGTGCTCATGAGCTAGAGTTCCTTCAGTGTTCAAGAGTGATGGCGGCCAATACCGGCGGCATGATGGAGAGGTCGTTCATTGCTTCTCTATGCCGGCGGCTTTGATGGTTTTGCCCCACTTTGCGCTTTCCGACTCGATGAATTCGGCGAATTCCTCGGGCGTGCTGCCTACGGGCTGTAGATACATGGACTTGAGTTTGCTCTGCGTTTCGGATGCCTCCAACGCCTTGACGAACTCTTGTTGGAGACGGGAAATTATGGGCGCCGGGGTCGCGGCGGGAGCCAGCAAGCCAAGCCAGCCGTGCGCTTCGATGTCGGAAATGCCGTAATCGCCCAGCGATGGAACATCGGGAACGGTCGGGTCGCGTTGGCTACCGAAAACGACGATCGGCCGGATGGAGTGTGCACCGCCGCTCTTGCCCACATTACCCATGAAATTAGCCGGGTTGGTGACACCGTATTCGACGTGGCCGCCCATCACGCTGGTAATCATTGGAGTCGGACCAGTGAAGACCACATGCGTCGCTTGGAGGCCTATGCGTGGCTTGATCATCTCCATTGCGAGATGCGACAGCGAGCCTACGCCCGGTGTACCGTAACTGAAGCCGTCGGGGTTCGCACGGGAGGCCTGGCCGAGCTGCTTGAAGTCGACCGTGGGGGCGGAGGGGCCGGCAAACAATACGTTCGAATAACGCGCCAATTGCGTGATGGCCGCAAAATCGCCGGGCTTCCAGCGGAGCTCGGCGAACATGAACTGATTGGTGACATGATTGGGCGCTTGCATCAGCAGTGTGTAGCCGTCCGGGGCTGAACGGGCCACATACTCCGCGCCGATATTGGTCGATGCGCCGGCGCGGTTCTCCACGACTATCGTCTGATTGAGGGACTTGGAGACGATGGGCGTGAGCAGGCGGGCTAATATGTCCGAAGTGCTACCGGGCGGATAGGGGACGATCAGCTTGATGACCTTGCTTGGAAACTCCTGGGCCGCGGCCTGGCCGGCAATGCTGAACGAGGCGAATATGGAGACCGCCGCGGTCCACATAAGCCAAGAAAGTGATTTGAGTATTCGGGCGCTGCGAAATTTGGACATGAGAAGGACTCCCTGGATTGTTCCCATCCGGCACTACCGGCCCGGCATGCGTCCATTATCCGAATCCCGCCATCCGCGTACTAGCAAGAAATTGCCACCCGGCGGCGGCAGGGTTTCCGCCGTGAACGGGACTTAGGCTGGCGGCGTCTAGCGCAGTCGTGCCAGGCGGCCGGGTTCTTGCACCACCATGGTCCCGTCGGGACGCTTGGCGATTAGCCCCGCTTCGTCGAATTGGGCCAGCGTCTGGGAGACCCACTGGCGGGTCGAGCCGATGATGGAGGCAAGCTGGCTATGCGATAGCTCGATCACCGGGCCCGATGGGCGCGCCGCGAGCATCGATAGCAGGCGTGCCAGGCGCACCCTCATTGAATGTGTGGCGAGCAGTTGCAGCAGCGCGCAATAGCATTGCGATTTATGCACCAGCGCGTCGCACAAGGCCACGGCGAGCACCGCGGTACGGGCGGCGAGTTCCCGGAGCTCCCCGCCCGGCAGCCATAGGCCCTGGATATCCTGTACGGCCACAGAAGTCCAGACATGCCGGCCTCCGCCGAACATCTGCGGGGCGCCGACGAAGTGGCCAGCGCTCCAATAGCCCAAAGTCAGTTCTCGGGCGTCTTCGGATGTGTAGTAAGAGCGCACGAGCCCCGATTCGATCAATACCAGCCCATCGTGGGTCTGGCCTTGCTCGAAAAGGGTTTCGCCGGCGCGGTAGGAGCGTAGCCTGCCGAGCGCGCGCACCTCTTGGCGAACGGATTCAGGCAGCCGTGCAAGCAAGTCTGGAACCTGGCTGTCCAGGCCGCTATCGGACAGCAGCAGGGCGCTCGAAGGCAAGGCGAACCCGGATCGGATGCGTGTCGTGGGCTTGCTCATTTTGTACTTATATCCGGCACAATTCCATGGTTGTCTCTACAAGGATGCGAGCCCCAATATCTTAGCTCTTGGGAGAGAATCGCACGAGTCATACTTAATAAAAAGTTAAGTATTGCGGTACATAAGATCGGTTGTTGCGGCTATATACCCCGGATAGACTTTTCTCCGTCATGTGGAAATTCAACGGATGGGGGAGGCAAACTCATGGGAGCGGGCAGTAAGGTTTCAGTAGGAGTGGACATAGGGGGAACGTTTACCGATATTGTCGTTACAGACGGCGCCGGTTTCGCCAGAATCACCAAAGTCCCTTCTTCACGTCGCGATCCAAGCGAACCGATTGCGACCCTGTTTGATGCATTGCTCCCATCGTGGCAGGTTTCGCCGGAACGGGTCATGCATTTCATTCACGGAACCACGGTTGCGACGAATGCGGTGCTGGAGAGAAAAGGCGCACGTCTCGGCATACTGACCACTGAAGGGTTTGAAGATGTTCTGGAAATCGGGAGGCAGAATCGCAAAGACATCTATGCATTGATCCAAACGCCCGAAACCCCGGTATTCCTTGCTCCGGGAGCACGCCGGCTTGGCGTGCGAGAGCTGACGGATGCATCAGGCACCGTGGTGGTTCCCCTGGATCTGCAGAGCCTGGATGCGCAGGTTCGCGCACTTGTTGAAGACGGCGTCAATGCGATCGCGATCTGCTTTCTGTTCTCGTTCCTGAATTCCGCAAATGAACAACAGGCAGCGGATTTCATTCGGGCAAAATACCCGGAAATCATGGTGTCCCTATCCTGCGAGGTGGATCCGGCATTTCGAGAATACGAACGCACATGCGTGACCGCCTTCGATGCTTACGTCAAACCAGGCCTCGATACTTATCTGAACGCCATAGAGAACAAGCTGCGCAGGGCCGGTGTGCGATGCGCCATGCATCTCATGCAGTCGCGCGGCGGCACGTGCTCATCGGAAATTGCCAGGCAGCGTCCAGTTCGGCTGTTTGCCAACGAGGGCTGGCATTGCCCAGAGTAAGCCGATGCGATCTCCACCGCTCAATGCTCTCCGCTTTTTCGAGGCGGCGGCCCGGCTAGCCAGTTTTAGGCTCGCTGCCAAGGAATTATGCGTAACTGAAGCCGCGGTGAGCAGACAAATTAAATTGCTCGAATCCCGGCTCGGAGTCGAACTTTTTCATCGCAGCGACCGGCGGGTTACGCTTACAGAGGCCGGACAGCAGCTCTTTCCCGTGGTGAGAGAAATGTTTGTCAACCTTTCCACCACCATCGCAGAGATACTGGCGCAGCGTCAGGTGCTGCGCTTGTATTCAACCACTAGCTTCGCATTGGGCTGGCTTCTGCAGAGGCTCGCGGACTTCGAGCGGTACGATCCCTCTATCAGGGTCAGCCTGGAGACCGGCACCACGCCGGAGCTCAATCATTTTGCGTCGGATAGGCTCGACGCCTGCATCATTTATCTGCTCGATTCGCCGGCGGAGACCGATAAGCGAATTGTTCGAATCGTGGATGAGCAGGTGATTCCCGTTTGCGCGTCTGGCTTCCTGCCCAATGGCAGGCGGATCCCACCTTCGGATATACCCAAATACCGTCTTTTATATAACGAGCCTACGGGTCGGGATTGGCGGCGATGGTTCGCAAGGACGGAAGTAAATCAGGTCAATGAAGAATATCCCATACGATTGGATAGCGATAATGCCGCCATTCAGGCCGCCATAGCCGGCCACGGAATAGCCTTGGCCAATTTGATATTTGTTTCCGCGCATTTGCGATCGGGCTGCCTGGTTCCCGCGTCCGACATTGCGCCTGTTTCCATTGGCGCGCATTTTCTATTTTGCCCGACGGCGAAAGCATTTGAGTTGCAACGGGTTTCGGTATTCAGGCAATGGCTCGAAGAAGAAATTCGCCGTGACCTCGACAGTATCTTCTCGACGGGCTCCAAACGACACATGGGCAAAATTCCGGCATAACGCTCATATTTTCGAGATTGGCTGTTCGCGGACCCACTGCTGACTTGATATTCGAAGAATGGTATCGTGGCCGAATTTCGGGTTGGGAGCGGCGTGTGCAAAGAATCGGAAGAATATTTTTGCCATGGATAGTTGGTCTTGCGTCGGTATGCGCGGTGGCCGTAATGGCGCCGGAGGCGGGCGCTGCGGCTTCGGCGCCGCGTCCGGCGGAGGGCGCCGCGCCCAGGATCACGCAATTCAATCCCCAAGGCCGGGTGGCCAAGGTCGAAAGCATCAAACTGTCTTTCGACGCCGCCGTGGTGCCGTTCGGCGATGGCCAGCTGGAAGCGCCGGTCGATGTCGCATGCAATGATCCGGAATTGAAGGGGGAGGGCAAGTGGCTGGACGGCCGGCGCTGGACCTACGTCTTTGACCGCGAGCCGGGCCCCGGGGTTCAGTGCGTGGCCACGGCCAGGCCCGACTTCCGCGGCTTGAACAACCAGCCGATTGCCGGCAAGACGCGGTTTTCATTCCAGACCGGCGGCCCTGTGCTCAGCAGCCATCAGCCTTACGGCGATACGATAGACGAGGATCAGGTTTTTCTCCTGCGTTTCAACGGCGATGTGGATCCGGACAGCATCCTGGCCCATGTGCATTGCGCCGTGCAGGGGCTGGGCGAGTCCGTGCCCGTCAGATTGATCACCGGCGAAGACCGCAAGGACATATTGCGCGCGGCGTTTTTTTCCATGGCCGACAACTGGGATACGCCGGCCACGCAGTTGCTGCAGTGCAAGCGCCGCCTGCCGGCGGAGGCGCGGGTTCAATTGCGGGTGGGGCCGGGGGTGGCGACGCCCACTATGCCAGGGCGGCCGGCCGTGGCCAATGGCAAGGCGCAGGCGCTGGATTACACCGTCCGCAAGCCTTTCACCGCTGGTTTTACCTGCCTGCGGGAGCGCGCGGGCATGCCTTGCACGCCGGTTTCGTCCATGGCGGTGGAGTTTTCCGCTCCGGTGGAGCGCGAGCAGGCCGCCAGGCTCAGGCTGCGCACGCCCACGGGCGAAGTGCAACCGTCCATCGACGAGCAGGACAGCTATCGCGGCGGCATGACCAGGGTGTCGTTCAAGGGGCCGTTTCCAGAGCTTGCGAAGCTGTCGCTCGTCCTGCCGGAGGGCTTGCGGGATGATGCGGGGCGCGAATTGGCCAATGCCGATCAGTTTCCGCTGGAGATCCAGACGGCGGCGTTTCCTCCGCTCGTCAAGTTCGCCGCCGCGCCTTTCGGCGTGATAGAGCGCTACGCCGATACGCCCGCGGGAGGCGACGAGGCGCAGTCTCCGGCCGCCATACCCTTGACGGTACGCAATGTGGAGGCGCGGCTGAGCACGGCGGAACTGGCCGTCTCGGCCGGCAAGATCAATGATTACGCCACGCAGGACGATCGCGAGGCGCTGCGCTGGTATGCGCGCGTGCAGCGGCTGGAGGACAGCCGCCTGACCGCGAATCAATTGAAAGATGTGATGGCGGACCGGGCCTTGCGTTCCGAGGACCGGCCCTTGGTGGACACGCGGGGTTTTTCCGCGCTCAAAGGCAAGAAGGGCGTGCGGACGCTTGCCTTGCCGGGTGTATCCACCGACGATCCGCGTCCCTTCGAAGTCATAGGCGTGCCCATGTCCGAGCCCGGCTTCCATGTGCTGGAAGTGGAGTCGGCGCGGCTGGGCGGGTCGCTGCTGGAATCGGCCGGGCCCATGTACGTGCGCACTACGGCGCTGGTCACCAATCTGGCCGTGCATATCAAGCGCGGCCGGGACGACATCATGGCCTGGGTGACGACGCTGGACGACGGCAAAGTGGTGGCCGATGCCGCCATCGCGGTGCTGGATTGCTCGGGCAAGCCGCTGGCGCGGGGCAAGACCGGCGCGGATGGGATATGGCATGCGCGGCAAAGTCTCGAAGCCCCCGATTACTGCGAAGACACGGGCTTGTCGGGCTTGTATGTGTCGGCGCGCATAGGGGCCGATCACCCGCTGGCCTATGGAAAAAGCGATTTTTCCTTTGCCTTTTCGACCTGGAACCGGGGCATAGAATCCTGGCGCTTCAATGTGCCTACCGATACGCGCCCGACGCCGACCATGGTTGCGCATACTGTCATGGACCGCACGCTGTTGCGCGCCGGCGAGACGCTGTCGATGAAGCATTTCGTGCGCGTCCAGACGCGCAACGGGCTGGAGGCGCCACCCCAGTCTGGCAGTCGGCCGGACAAGCTACTGATCGAACATCAAGGTTCCGACCAGCGCACCGAATTGCCCCTGGCCTGGAAGGCCACGCCGTCGGGCGGTTTGTCGGCGGTAAGCAGCTATGCCATTCCCGAGACCGCCCGCTTGGGCGTATATAGCGCGACCCTGGCGGACAGCGAGGGCAATTGGTATGGCAGTTCCGAATTCCGTGTGGAGGAATTCAAGCTGCCTTTGCTGACAGGGCGGCTGCAGGTCAATGACGCCGATCAGGCGGGGCCATTGGTCGCGCCGGCCGCGCTGCAGGCCGATATACAAGTGTCCTATGTATCCGGCGGGCCGGCGGGCCGCTTGCCGGTTTCGCTTTCCGGCGTGCTGCGCGAGCGCGCCGTGAATTTTCCCGAATACGATGATTTCGCTTTCTATCCGCCCGATCCCGGCGAGGA
>Ga0182744_1001429_pt1 | contig 20852 bp, 23 predicted proteins | sample eDN3rd30CKraftMG_FD_128525 | JGI IMG/M metagenome (GOLD analysis project Ga0182744, IMG submission 128525) | Enriched Miracle-Growth compost microbial communities from Emeryville, California, USA - eDNA 3rd pass 30_C Kraft MG (version 2) (version 2) ...
CGATCCATGAACAGATGCTCTGGGGTCGCCAGGCGCTCGGGAATCTCCCAGCCCTTGCAGTGGATGATGTTCATCGTGACCTCCACAGATTGCGGCGGGACATATTCCCGTTGCTCCGCTCTCGATGGTCCAGAAATAGGGCGTAGGGCCGATCACGGCAAATCACGAACCCACCAGCCTGCTGTGAACACGGCCCCACTTGTCACCGAAGTGACGCAAAACAGGGTCATGCCCGAGGAAAGGCCCGGTAAAGCATGAGCGAAAGCGGCTTGATTTGGCCGCCCGAGCCGGCATAACTCGCCCGCAAGGCGCAGGAGATCACATGACGAAGGCCATTGTCGGCATCATCGGCGGATCGGGCATTTACGACCTTCCCGGTCTGGAAGACCTGCGCGAAGAGAGCGTGACGACGCCCTGGGGCGAGCCTTCGGACGCGCTGCGCTTCGGCCGCATCGGCGACACCCAGGCGGTCTTCCTGCCGCGCCATGGCCGTGGCCACAAACTGTCGCCCTCGGGCATCAATTATCGCGCCAACATCCATGCGCTGAAACAGGCCGGCGTCACCGATGTCATCTCGGTCTCCGCCTGCGGCTCGTTCAAGCCGGAACTGGCGCCGGGCATTTTCGTGCTGGTCGATCAGTTCGTCGATCGCACCCATGGCCGCGAGTCGAGCTTTTTCGGCAATGGCTGCGTCGCCCATGTGTCCATGGCTCACCCTGTTGCACCGCTGCTGCGCGAGCGCATTTTCCAGGCCGCCCAGGCCGAGAACGTGCCTTGCGTGAAAGGCGGCACCTATGTCTGCATGGAAGGCCCGCAATTCTCCTCCTATGCGGAATCCCTGACCTACAAGGGCCTCGATTACGACGTCATCGGCATGACGGCGATGCCGGAAGCCAAACTGGCGCGCGAGGCGGAACTCTCCTATGCAACCGTCGCCATGGTGACGGACTACGATTGCTGGCACCCGGAGCACGACGCCGTCGATGTCGCTTCGGTCATCAGGACCGTGCACGAAAACGCCGGCAAGGCCGCGACCTTGCTCACCCGCCTGCTGCGCGATTTTCCCGCCGAGCACGAGGCCTGTCCCATCGGCTCCGATCGCGCCCTGGACTTTGCGCTGATCACCGCACCGTCGGCCCGCGACCCGGAAATGCTGCGCAAACTCGACATCTTCCTCGCGCGCAGCCATGGCGCCAAAACCTGATTCGACCCGCGCCGCCGGAACGCCTAACCTCCGGCCTCGCTCTCCGAGTACCATCTGGAACCTTGCAATGAATGCCCCTTATTCGAACGATCTGAAGCAGTCGATCCGCACCATCGTCGACTACCCCAAGCCCGGCATCCTGTTTCGTGACATCACCACGCTTCTGGGCGACGCCCGCGCGTTCCGCCGCGCTGTCGACGAACTGGTGCAGCCCCTGGCCGGAACCAAGATCGACAAGGTCGCCGGGATCGAGGCGCGCGGTTTCATCCTCGGCGGCGCCGTCGCCCACCAATTGTCGGCCGGCTTCGTGCCAATCCGCAAAAAAGGCAAGCTGCCGCACAAGACCGCCTCCATCGCCTATTCGCTCGAATACGGCGTCGACGAAATGGAAGTGCACAGCGACGCCATCCATGCCGGCGAGCGCGTCATCATCATCGACGACCTGATCGCCACCGGCGGCACCGCCGAAGGCGCGGTGAAACTCCTGAAGTCGATCGGCGCCAATGTGGTGGCCGCCTGTTTCGTCATCGACCTGCCCGATCTCGGCGGCGCCAAGAAGATCGAAGCGCTCGGCGTGCCGGTGCGCACCCTGATGACCTTCGACGGTCACTGAGCCCATGCAGATCGGCGGCACGCACTATCGCACGATCTGGCCGGCGGGAGACGGCAGCGCCGTCCTCATCATCGACCAGACGAAACTGCCGTTCGCCTTCGAGACCTGCCGCCTGACCACGAGCGCGGAGGCCGCACATGCCATCCGCGCCATGATCGTACGCGGCGCGCCACTGATCGGCGCCACCGCCGCCTGGGGTGTCGCGCTGGCAATGCGCGTCGATGCGGCCGATGCGGCGCTAGCTGATGCCATTGCAGAACTCGGCGCGACGCGCCCCACCGCAGTCAACCTGCACTGGGCGCTGCAACGAATGGAGGGGCTGCTGCGCCCTCTTGCGCCCGCACAGCGGCCGCAGGCGGCATGGAACGCCGCCATCGCCATCTGCGACGAGGACGCGGCCACCTGCCGCGCCATCGGCGAACACGGCCTGCCGCTTTTGCGCGCGGCCGCAGCCCGCAGGAACGGTGCAACGCTCAATATCCTCACCCATTGCAACGCCGGCTGGCTCGCCTGCGTCGATTACGGTACGGCGCTGGCGCCCATCTATCTGGCCCATGACGCGGGCATCGACGTGCATGTCTTCGTCGACGAGACGCGGCCGCGCAACCAGGGCGCTTCCCTCACCGCTTACGAACTCGGCGCCCATGGCGTCCCGCATACGATCATCGCCGACAATGCCGGCGGCCATCTGATGCAGCACGGCAAGGTCGATCTCTGCATCGTCGGCACCGACCGGACGACCGCGCACGGCGATGTCGCCAACAAGATCGGCACATACCTGAAGGCGCTCGCCGCCTTCGACAACAATGTGCCCTTCTATGTGGCGCTGCCCTTCTCCACCATCGACTGGTCGATCGGCGACGGCGTTGCCGGCATTCCCATCGAGGAACGGTCCGCGCGCGAGGTCACGCATATGACCGGCATGGACGGTGATGGCCGCGTGACCACGGTGCGCATCGCCGCGCCCGGCAGCACCGCCGCCAATCCGGCCTTCGACGTGACGCCGGCACGGCTCGTCACAGCCCTCATCACCGAACGCGGCGTAACCCCGGCGACACAAACCGGCCTCGCCGCGCTTTATCCGCAAAGTGAACGCATCACCGCGTGAGCAAAACGCATGAGCAAAGATAAGGAATTCAGCCGCAGCGACGTGTTGCTGACTGCGATGGCGCTCGATGCAGCCGGCTTCGGGCCGTCGAAATCAGGCAATGTCTCGGCCCGCGCGGACGAGGGGTTTTTCATAACCCCCGCATCCCTGCCCTTTACCGAAATACGCAAGCGGGACATCGTCCAGCTCGACCTCGACGGCAAAGTGCTTGCGGGCAGACGCCGGCCCTCGTCCGAATGGCGCTTTCACGCGGCGATCTATCGGGCACGGCCGGAGGTCAATGCCGTGGTTCACACCCATTCGCCGCGCGCCTCGGCCCTGTCGGCCGCGCGCGTCGGCATTCCCGCCTTCCATTATATGGTCGCGGTGGCCGGTGGCCATGATATCCGCTGCGCGCCCTACGCCACCTTCGGCACGCAAGAACTCGCCGACCATGCCGTTGCCGCGCTCGAAGGCCGCAAGGCCGCCCTGCTGTCGAACCACGGCGTCATCGCCACCGGCGCCTCTCTCGACGCCGCCTGGGCCATCGCATGCGAGGTGGAAAACCTTGCGGGACAATATCTCGACGTGTGCGCGGCGGGCTTGAAGCCGGTCATCCTCGACGAGGCGGAGATGCAGCGCGTGCTGGCGCAGTTCGCAGCCTACGGCCGTACCGGCTGATCCCGCCCGCGCATCGTCATAGCTGATCGTCGCACCAGCGGCTGAAGAAGTGTAGGAACGTGCGGACGCGACGCGGCGTGAAGCGCGCATTGGGTATGACCGCGTAGACCGGTCGCTCACGAATGTCACAAGTGGTCAGAAGCTGTTCCAGCAAACCCGTTTCCAGTTCGGACTTGACGAAATAGAGCGGCAACTGGGCGATCCCGACGCCGGCAATCGCCGCCTGCCGGATCGCCTGCATGCTCGCCGCCGAAAAGCGGCCGGACACTTTGACAGACTGGCCGTTGGCGAAGCGCCAGATGCGATCCGGCGCGAGACGCGGATGCAAGAGGCAATCATGCAATGCCAGGGCCTCGATGTCTTGAGGCCGCCCGGCCTGACTGATGTAGGCGGGCGCGGCGCAGGTGACCCAGCGCATCCAGCCGACCCGCCGCGCCACCACTGCCGAGTCGGCCGGGATATCCCAAAGCCGGATAGCAACATCGACATCGCCATCGACGTCGCCGAAAGAATGCGAAGCTGAATCGCTGAGTAGCATCGTCACCTCAAGGCCAGGTTGCGAGCGCATGAACTCAGCCAGAAAAACAGCGAAGCTGCCGCCTCCGAACGCGCGCGGCACCAGCAGGCGCAGATGCCCCATGGGGTCGGTCTGGCTATCGCGAATGCTGGCCTCGCCCTCGTCAAGATCGGCGATCAGACGCGTGCAAAGATTGAAATACCTTTCGCCGACCTCCGTGAGGGCCAGCCGTCGGGTGGTGCGGCGAAGCAGTTCGGCGCCGAGGCTCTGTTCAAGATCCTGAATATGTTTGGTCACGGCAGCGCGAGATGCGCCAAGTTCCGCAGCGGCGTTGCGAAAACTTCCGTCCTTCACCACGCGCACAAAGGTTTTCATCGCCCGCAATCGGTCCATTCAGGCAAGATTGTTCATATTTCCTGAATTGTCGAATCGTGATTCATCGGCTTGTTCAGGCTCCGCGGCTTCCATAACCTTCCCGAAACAAGCTAGGAAGGACCAGACGTGCCAGCTTATGTCATTGGCGAAGCTGAAATTATTCATCCCGAGCGGATGCGTGACTATGGCGTCGCGGTCGCCAAAGCCGTAGCACTCCACGGCGGCAAATATCTGGCCCGTGGCTCGGTTCCTGAAACACTGGAAGGAACCGATGGCCACAAATTCCTGCTTATCGAATTTCCCGACAGAGAGGCAGCCCGCAATTGGTTCGCTTCCGCCGAGTATCAGGCTGCGAAGAAACTTCGCCTGGGCAATTCGAACCTGCGGCTGCTGCGATCGACGGTTAGAGCGTGATCCAGACCAGTGGAAACCGGCTTTCCGAAAGATCATGCTCAGAATGAGGAGATCGCGATGCGATTGCGCCTGGTCGCATCATGATCTGGACGTCACGGAGATTGGAAACATGATGCATCGACCCGCATATCGCCTCCCGACGCGCGCTCTGGCCGCGCTCGCCGCGATGATCACGCTGGCGCTGCCTGCGCGCGCCCAGCCGGATTTCTATGCCAATAAGCAGATCAACGTGATCATCTCTCACGCCGCCGGCTCGCCCTACGATTCGTTCGCCCGCCTGGTGATCCGGTACTATGGCAAGCATATTCCCGGAAATCCGACGCTGCTGCCGCAGAATATGCCCGGCGCCGTCGGCATAATCGCGCTCAACACGCTCTACAATCGTTCGCCGCGTGACGGCACCACAATTGCCCAGGCCGGCAAGAGCGTCGTTCTGGAGCCGCTCTTCGGCAATGAACAGGCACGCTTCGATCCATTGAAACTGAACTGGATCGGCAGCGGCCAGGCCGACGTCAGTTTATGTTTCAGCCGCCTCGACAGTCCGATCAAGACGATCGAGGACGCGAAGCGCCAGCAGGTTCTGGTCGGCGGCACCGGCCCGACCGGCGACAGCAATTTCATTTCGCACCTGGTCAATCAGCTGCTCGGCACGAAGCTGAAGCCCATTCTTGGCTATCCCGACACTCCCAATGTCGCGCTGGCCATGGAGCGCGGCGAACTCGATGGCGGTTGCGGTTACACGTCGACCACGCTGCGGGCAGCCCGGCCTCAATGGTTTGAGGGGAAGGCCATCAACATTTTTCTGCAGGCCAGCCTGAAGCGCACGAATAACTTTCCCGATGTCCCGTCCCTGGGCGAACTCGTCACCGACCAGAAGGATCGCGAGGCGCTTGAAGTGGCGATCAGCACCGACCCGCTGGTACGCACCTTCGTGGCGCCGCCGGAGGTTCCTGCCGAGCGGGTCGAAACGCTGCGCAACGGCTTCATGGCAACGCTGCAGGATGCCGACTTCATCGCCGATGCGACAAAGGCGCAATTCGACATCACCGCGACCAGCGGCGCGGCTGTGACTGCACTCATCGAAAAGCTTTACGCCAGCCCGAAGGAGGCGGTGCAAAGGATCATCGAAGTTCGCAAGATCGCCAGCAGCGCGTCACCCGCTCCGAAAAGATAACCGGTCCCGCACAGGAGGAACACCCATGCTACCCACCGCGAAGGCTCTCGATTTCTCGGAAGTCCCAGTCATCGATCTTGGCCCGATCGCTTCCGGCGGCGATGAAGCGCGGCGCAACGTCGCCACGGCCATTGCCGACGCCTGCGCCCGCGTCGGATTTTTCTACGTCAAGAATCACGGCGTCTCGAGCGAGGATATCGCCGCCATTTTCAAGACGGCAGAAGATTTCCATAACCTCCCGCTCGATGCGAAAATGGAAGTCTCCGTCACCAAGAACAACCATTTCCAGGGTTATCTGCACGGCAAGACCAAGGGCAATGACCGCAACATTGCCGAAAATCTGCAGGAAGCCTTTCAGATCAAGCGCCCGCTCCCCCCCGACGATCCGGATCTTGTGGCCGGCACGCCGTTGCATGGCCCGATCCCATGGCCCAGCGCCATGCCTGATCTGCAGCCGCGCATGATGGCTTATTATGATAAAGTCGATGCGCTCGGCCGCGAACTGGTGACCTTGTTCGAGATGAGTCTCGATCTGCCGCGCAAGACCTTCAGCCGCTTCTTTCGCAAGGACATGAACTCCCTGCGGCTCCTGCATTACCCGCCGCAGGCGCCCGATGGTCCGGGAGATCATCTTGGCGCACGCGCTCATACCGACACGAATGCGTTCACCATTCTGGCGCAGGATGCCAATGGTGGCCTGGAAATCCGCAACAAGCTCGGCGAATGGGTTGCCGTGCCGCCGATTCCCGGCACCTTCGTCGTCAATGTCGGCGAGATCCTGAAAGTGTGGACGGACGGCGTCTTTTCCTCAACGGTCCATCGCGTCATCAACCGCTCCGGTCGCGAACGCTATTCCATTCCCTTCTTCCTCTACCCCACCTATGACGAGGTGATCTATCCGATCATCCGCAATCCTGATCCGACGAATGTCGCTCCCGAGGATTTGCCCACATCGATGCCGCGCGACCGGCACTTCATCTGGGGAGAGTTCAAAGCCCGCAATTCGGCACGCATCATCCCGCAGAAAGAAGCGGCAAACTGAGACGGTTTGAAAATGAAAGCCGCCTTGCGCTCATGCGCCAGGCGGCGTTCCTCAAGAGCGCGTGGGCCACAGGCTCGAGCTGATATACTCGAACACCTTCTCGCCGTTCTGGTTGATGCCTTCATTGCGATGGAAGGCGATGCCCCAGCCCTGGCGCGAGATGTTGCGCGTTTCCACCGCCGTCGTCGAATAGTTCAGCACATCGCCGACATAGACCGGCTTCAGCCATTTGAGATCGCGGAACCCCGGCGATGGCCCCTTCGGCGTCGGCGGCAGGTTCCTGCGCCGAGACTCGGCAGCATAGGCATCGCGCGTGGCGACCAGATTGCCCATGGCGGCAGCGGCCGTATGCCAACCCGACGCGGCAAGCGCGCCGAACGTGGTCTTCTTCGCCGCCTCCTCGTCGACATGAAACACCTGCGGATCGAAGGCGCGGGCGAAGCGCAGCATGTTCTCGCGGGTAAATTGATAGGGCCCGGTCTCGACGCGCGTGCCGATGACGATATCGTCCAGCCAGCCGGTCAGGAGCCCGCTGTCGTCGGGGATGGACGAAAAGTCGATATTGAAAGCCGGCAGTTCGACCGGCGCCGTTATAGCCGGCGGCCTTGGCCGCGCCGGCTCAGCGCCACGCAGGGAGAACATGATCTGCGAGCGATACCACATCGCTTCCTGATCGTTCTGGTCGAGCACACCGAAGCGAAACTGCACGAAGCCCATATCGGGCCGCGAGCGTGATATGCGCGCGTCCAGCACTTCGGCGCGCACGCGCAGCACATCGCCCGGCCGCACCGGCTTCAGCCAGCGCAACTCCTCGACGCCGGGCGAGCCCAGACACGCCGCGTCTCCGAGCAGGTGATCGACATGCAGGCGCATGGAGATGCTGGCGGTGTGCCAGCCTGACGAGGCAAGCCCACCGAGCAGGCTCTTCTTTCCGGCTTCCTCATCGAGATGAAACGGCTGCGGATCGAACTCGCGGGCAAACTGGATGATGGCGTCTTTGGTGACTTCATAGGCGCCGTACTCGCGCACGGACCCGATCGGAAAATCCTCGAAGAACATGGACGGCATCGCAAAACCTTCTCAGTTCAAGACCTTTTCAGTTGGCGAAGCGGAAGTGCAGCACGTCCCCATCGGCAACGAGATAATCCTTGCCTTCGAGGCGGAATTTGCCGGCCTCGCGTGCTCCGGATTCACCATTGTGGGTGACGTAATCGTTGTAGGCGACGGTCTCGGCGCGAATGAACCCTTTCTCGAAATCCGTATGGATGACGCCCGCCGCCTGCGGCGCGCGCGTGCCGGTTTCGATGGTCCAGGCCCGCGCTTCCTTCGGACCGACGGTGAAATAGGTGATCAGGCCGAGCAGGCCGTAGCCCGCGCGGATGACGCGATTGAGACCAGGCTCGGCAAGGCCCACGGCCTCGAGATAATCGGCCTGATCGGCCGGCGGCAGCACCGCGATCTCGCTCTCGATCTTGGCGGAGACGACGACAGAGACGGCGCCTTCTTCTTTTGCGCGACCCGCGACGAGCTCGGAGAAATTATTGCCCTTATCGGCCGAAGCTTCTTCGACATTGCAGACGTAAAGCACCGGCTTCGACGTCAACAGGCCGAGAGTCGAAAACAGCTTGCGCTCTTCGGGCTTCACCTCGACGAGGCGCGCCGGCTTGCCGTCGCGCAGCAAGACGAGACAACGCGACAGCAGCTCGAGCTGCTCTTTCGCATCCTTGTCGTTCTGCTTGGCGCGCTTCTCCAGCGCCGGCACGCGCTTCTCGAGACTGTCGAGATCGGCCAGCATCAACTCGGTCTCGATGATCTCGATGTCGGCGATCGGATCGATCTTGCCTTCGACGTGGGTGATGTCGCTATCCTCGAAACAGCGCACCACATGGGCGATGGCGTCGCATTCGCGGATGTTGGCCAGAAATTGATTGCCGAGGCCCTCGCCCTTCGAGGCGCCGCGCACCAGGCCGGCGATATCGACGAAGGTCAGCCGCGTCGGGATGATGTCCTTCGACGTGGCGATTTTGGCCAGGGTTTCCAGCCGCGCATCGGGCACGGCGACATCGCCAACGTTCGGTTCGATGGTGCAGAACGGATAGTTCGCCGCCTGCGCCGCCGCCGTCTGCGTCAGCGCGTTGAACAAGGTCGACTTGCCGACATTGGGCAGGCCGACGATTCCACATTTGAAACCCATGAAACAGTCCTGAATGAAGTGTCGAAATCGCCGCGAAGTAGGGCCGCGGCAGCCAATGCATCATCTGCGAGGGATATGCGGGGCGCTGGCGGAAAACGCAAGACCGGGGAAGGAAACCGCGACAAAAGGGGTTGTTTTGGCCCAAAATGAAATCAGCGGCCAGGGAGCGGGCGTTTCAGGACGTGTGAGCTGAGAGGTTGGCCCTCCGGCTAACGCGCTGCCGAAGGCAGGCGCGCTTCGATCCACCCGACGATATCGGCGAAAACGGCCTCCTTGCCGATGTCGTTGAGCAGATCGTGATAATGCTCCTTGTAAAGCTTGAGGGTTTTGTCCGCGGAACCGGCATGCTGGTGGAAATATTCGCTGCCCCGGCAGACGGTCGCCCTGTCGGCCGTTCCATGCAGGATGAGCACAGGCAGGGTGATGTCCTCGAAGGAATCGTGCAGTCGCTCGTCGGCGCGCACGAGCGCGGCGACCGTGGCGGCGGGCTGCGTCTCTCCCTTGGTCAGCGGATCGGCCTCAAGCGCGGCAAGTGCGGCAGGATCGCGCGTGAAGTCCTTCATATGCAGGGTCAGGACGCCAAGACGCGGCGCGACATGGCTGAGCCCCTTGATGGCCGAGAGGACGAAGCCCGGCGCCGGGACCTGAAAGGCGAAGCTTTCACAGATCAGCCCGTCGATGTCTTTCTGGTGGTCGAGAGCATAGGTGCAGGAGACGACTCCGCCGGCGCTATGGCCCAGAAGATAGACGGGCAGGCCCGGGTGGCGCTCCTTGGCGATTCCAATCGCGCCCGAAACGTCCGCGACATAGTCGGCAACGTCCTCGACGAAGAATCTCTCCCCCTCGGACTGGCCGCGGCCGCGAAGATCAAGGGCATAGACCGCGAAGCTGTGCTGTACGAACTGTTCCGCCGTCCAGGCATGCTGCCCGCCGTGGGAGTTCACGCCATGGCAGATGACGACGACGGCGCGTGGCGCGCTCTCAGGCATCCAGGACCGCAGGTGAATCCGGACGTCGCCACTGGTGAAATCTTCTTCTTTCATCTTCCCCTCTTTTGTTTGTGACGCGGCACCTTCTCGCCCCGCACGAAGCCCGGCATTGAACATTCGACGGAGTGACCGCGGCAGCGATTATCGCTACATCGAATGGCGACGGATATGACGGATGGTGCCAAAGCATTGGCCGAAAGCGACAATCATGACGGACAGGTACAAGTCGAATGAGATTGGAATTGTCCTCTATCCGGGCGCGCAGCTTGCCGCGGTGCACGGCCTGACCGATCTCTTCTGCATTGCCAGCCGGCTCTCTGCGAAAATCCAGGAAAACGGCGGCTTGCCTTTTCGCGTCACCCACTGGAGTCCGCACGACGGGGACATCGCATGCGTCTATCGCAGTGAGGCCTTCGACACGCCCCGCCCCGACATATTGATTTTGCCTCCGACGCTGGCGGACCTGCCGGATCCGCACACCCGCGCCGCGATAGGAAACTGGCTGCTGCGCCAGCACGCGCAGGGCGTCAGGCTGGTGACGATATGTTCGGGCGCTTTTCTGGTCGCCGAGACCGGCCTGCTCGACGGGCGCATGATTGCCGTCCACCACAGTTGTGCGCAGGCGCTGACGGATTGCTTTCCCAGGATTGCCGTGGACGCCAAAGAGCCGATGATCGAGCACACCGACATCCTGACTGCCGGGGGCTTCATGGCATGGGTCGACGTCGCACTCCTCCTGATCAAGAGGCTATTTGGCGACGCCGTCCGGGCCGAGACCGCGCGCTTTGTCCTGACCGGCCATAGCGCCGGCGCGCAGCATTTCGCCGGTTTCACCCCTCGCCAGACGCATGCCGACGGGGCTGTGCAGAGGGCGCAGAAATTGGTCCATCTGAGGGACGGGCTGGGTCTGTCGCTGGGCTCCATGGCGGACGCCGCCCGGCTGGAGCGGCGCACATTCCTTCGCCGGTTCAAGAATGCGACGGGCATGACGCCGATCGAATACTGCCACGCCGTCCGTATTGCGCGAGCCCGCGAACTCCTGGAGGCAGGCGACATGCCCCTCAAGAAGATTGCGGAAGCGCTCGGCTATGTGGATGTGAGTTCATTCGCCAGAGCGTTCCGCCGCACATACGGAACGCCGCCCGCAGCCCATCGACGACTGCATGGCGGCGCCATTGCCTGAAAATCCCTGAACGAGGGCCGCTAGCGGATTGCCACCCGCATCAATGCTTGTTCACTTCCGCCGTATAATCTTCCATCAGCGTGCGCGAGATATTGCCCGGCGTGAACTTATAAGGACCAACCTCGGACACCGGCGTCACTTCGGCCCCGGTGCCGGTCAGAAAACATTCGTTGAAGCTCGCCATCTCGTCCGGCATGATCCGGCGTTCGTTAACGCCGATGCCGCGCCGCTTGGCGAGATCGATGACCGTGCGCCGGGTGATCCCGTCGAGGAAGCAATCGGCGATCGGCGTGTGGATGGCGCCATCCTTGGTGAAGAACACATTGGCGCCGGTGCATTCGGCAACACGACCCTGCCAGTCGAGCATCAGCGCATCGGCATAACCCTTGCGCTCGGCCGCATGCTTGGAGATCGTGCAGATCATGTAAAGTCCCGCCGCCTTTGAATTGCAGGGCGCGGTCTTCGGATCGGGCCGGCGATACTCGGCAATATCGAGACGGATGCCGCGCATCTTCTCGTTCACGTCGAACATGCTCGGCCAGTCCCACACGGCAATGGCGACATGGATCGTGGCGTTCTGGGCGGCGACCGCCATCATCTCGCTGCCGCGCCAGGCGACGGGCCGCACATAGCAGCTATCCATGCCGTTCTTGTCGACGACAAGCTGCTTGGCCGCTTCGATCTCGTCGACCGAATAGGGAATCTTGAAATCGAGCAGTTCGGCGGACTTGTGAAACCGCTCGGTATGCTCGCGGCTCTTGAAAATCTTGCCGCCGTAGGCGCGCTCGCCTTCGAATACGCTGGAGCCGTAATGCAAGCCATGGCTGAGCACGTGCAGATGCGCGTCCTTCCACGGCAAGAGTTTCCCGTTCATCCAGATGAACCCTTCACGCTGGTCGAATGGCAGAACTGACATGCAAAGCTCCTCCTGGCGGCAACGAACCGCCATAACCCTTAGGCAAACCGCCCAATTTCCGGCTGGTTTGCCGGCTCTTTCAGCTCTTGACGAGTAGCAATCGACCTGAAATATGTCAATAGTGCTGACTTAATGAACCGAATGGAGCAGACGCTGGACACCAAAGCTCTGAACACCAGGGTTCTAGACCCGAAAGTCCTGCAGGAACCGACGGCTAGCGTCGATGCGGCTGGGCACGGCCCATCGCCTGCCGCAGCGCCGATGTATGATCTGATCGAATTGCTGTTCTTCGCTTATCGCGACTTCGTCGGCGATCCCGACCGGCTGCTGGAAAGCCTGCGCTTCGGCCGTGCCCATCACCGCGTCCTGCATTTCATCCATCGCAACCCCGGCCTAACCATCGCCGAACTGCTGGATATCCTGCGCATCACCAAGCAGAGCCTCAATCGCGTCCTCAAGGAACTGCTCGACGAGCGTTTTGTCGAACAGCGCACCGGCACCGCCGACCGCCGCCAGCGGCGCCTGTTTCTGACGCCCAAGGGCAGCGCGCTGGCGCTCGATCTGTCGGTGCTGCAATCGGAGCGCTTCACGCGGGCGTTGGCGCAATTGCCGGACAGCGCGCGCGAGGATGCCACGCGCTTCTTCCTGGCGATGATCGATCCCGACGAACGCCCGCGCGTCGAGGCGCTTGTCTGGCGCGACCGTGAGGAGAAACAAGGATGAGCGAAGACATGCCGCCCAATGCCGCCGCTGCCGCGCCCGCTTCCACGGCCACGCCGGCACCGGCCGATGACGCCGCGCATATTCTGGTGGTTGACGACGACCGGCGTCTGCGCGAACTGCTGTCGCGCTATCTCGCCCGGGACGGCTACCGCGTCACCACCGCCGGTGACGCCGCCGAGGCGCGCCGCCAGCTCCGCGGCCTCGATTTCGATCTGATCGTGCTCGACGTGATGATGCCTGGAGAAAACGGCATCGACTTCACCCGTTCGCTGCGCGAAGAGTCGCAAGTGCCCATTCTGATGCTGACGGCGCAGGCGGAAGCAAAGGACCGGGTGCTCGGGCTCGAGACCGGCGTCGACGACTATCTCACCAAGCCGTTCGAAGCCAAGGAACTGTCGCTGCGCATCGCCTCGATCCTGCGCCGGGTGGCGCCGAAAGAGACGGCGCAGGCGCGTCTCGTCCGCTTCGGCCCCTTTGTCTTTCATTGCGATCGCGGCGAATTGCGCCAGGGCGACGAGATCATCCGGCTGACCGATCGCGAACGTTTCATGCTGCAATTGCTGGCCGCCACGCCAGGCGAACCGGTGGCGCGCGAACTGCTCGCAGGTTCCGCCGCAGCCGCAAATGAGCGCACCATCGACGTGCAGATCAACCGCCTGCGCCGCAAGATCGAGCGCGATCCCGCCAATCCGGTCTATCTCCAGACGGCGCGCGGCGCGGGCTATCGCCTGCTGCCGGAACGCTAGGATTATTCGATGAGCCTGGCGCTGCCCACATGGTTCGACAGGCCGCTCGGTCTCTGGCGCGGCTTCACGCGCTGGCTCGCCGGACGCATGCCGAAGGGCCTTTATGCCCGCTCGCTGCTCATCGTCATCGTGCCCATGGTGCTGCTGCAATCGGCCGTCGCCTATATTTTCATGGAACGGCACTGGCAATTGGTGACGCAGCGCCTGTCGGCCGCCGTCGTCGCCGACATCGCCGCCGTCATCGACATCCACGAAACGACGAACGATCCCGCCGCTTTTGCCCGGATCGCCCGCATCGCCGGCGAGCGTTTCGAGATGGACTTCAAGCTGCTGCCGAAGGAACCGTTGCCGGCGGCGCTGCCGAAACCGTTCTTCTCTTTGCTCGACAGCTCGCTGGCGCAGGAAATATCACGCCAGATCGCCAAACCGTTTTGGATCGACACGATCGGCAGTTCCAATCTGGTTGAGATCCGTATTGCGCTGGCCGATTCCAACATGCGCATCATTGCCGCGCGCAACGCCGCCTATGCATCGAATTCGGGAATCTTCCTGTCGTGGATGATCGGCGCCTCCCTGGTGCTACTGGCTGTCGCCATCGCCTTCCTGCGCAATCAGATCCGCCCGATCCTGCGGCTGGCGAAAGCGGCGGAGAATTTCGGCAAGGGCCGCGAGGTCGAATTCCGCCCCCACGGCGCGCGCGAAGTGCGGCAGGCGACCTTCGCCTTCTTCGAAATGAAGCGCCGCATCGAGCGGGCGAGAGATCAGCGTACCACCATGCTGAACGGCGTCAGCCATGACCTGCGCACCATTCTGACACGGTTCAAGCTGTCGCTCGCCATGATGCCGGAAGCGCCCGACAGCGAAGCGCTGCAGAAGGATGTCGACGAAATGCAGCGCATGCTGGAGGCTTATCTCGCCTTCGCGCGCGGCGACGATGGTGAACAAGCCGCGCCGACCGACATGAGCATGCTGCTGGAAGAGTTGAAGGCCGACGCCGAACGTCACGGCCATGAGACGATCGTGTCATTTCACGGCGATCCCATGGTCACCGTGCGTCCTGACGCCTTCAAGCGCTGCCTGACCAATCTCATCGCCAATGCGCAGCGCTACGGCAACCGCATCGCCATCGAGGCGCAGCGCGAGCAGCGCTTCCTGACCATCCACGTGGACGATGACGGGCCAGGCATTCCACCGGAAAAGCGCGAAGACGTGTTCCGGCCCTTCTATCGCCTCGATGAGGCGCGCAACCAGGACAAGGGCGGCACCGGGCTTGGTCTTGCCATCGCCAGGGACATCGCCCGCGCCCACGGCGGCGACATCACCCTGGCGACAAGCCCGCTCGGCGGCCTGCGCGCCAGCGTCCGCATTCCGCTCTAGCTTTCAAGCCTCCAGCGGCAGATCGACACCGGCCACGAAACGCGCGTGCATGTTGTAGGTCCCGATCAGGACCATCAGCTCGACATACTGTCGGTCATCGAAATGGCGCTTGAGTTCCTTCGCGAGCGCCTCCGGCAGCATGACCCGCAACGTCAATTCATCCGCCGCGGCCAGCGCCGCTGTTTCGGCTTCGCTGAAACACTCCGGAGCATCCTTCTGCAGCGCTGCGCACTCTGCTTCCGAGACACCGGCAGGAAGCGCCAGCAGCGGCACATGCTGCTTGAGAATATAGCGCGAGCCGAGCCGCCAGCCGACGCGGATGATGACGAGTTCCCGCAGCCGATCGGACAGCGACGTACCCCAGCGCACCGTGTTCAGATGTTCGAACCAGGTTCTGGTCATCTGCGGATTGTGCAGCAGGGCGCGGTAGATGCCGAGCAGGCTGCCGCGCCGGCCTTTCTTGAGGGCCTCGATCAACTGCTTCGCATCGGCGTCCGGCGCGTCATCCAGGAGAACGACATTAGCCACGGGCAGCTCCCGCCTTGCGTTGCGCCAGCGCGTCCGACATCTTCACGAACATGTCCTCGATATCCATGAGGGCGTATTTGCGGTTGGCGATGGCGATGTGCGGCGTGATCAGCACATTGTCGTACCCAAACACCGGATCGTCGGAACGGGCCGGACGCTCGTACCAGACGTCCGTGCCGTATCCCGCAAGGCGTCCGCTATCAAGCGCCTTGAACAGCGCCTGGCGTTCCACCAGTTCCGGCCGCGCCACGTTGATCAGGAAGGCGCCCGGCTTGATGGCCGCGAACTCGGCATCGCCGAGGATGTTGCGCGTCTGCTCGGTGACGGGAAGGTTGACGGTGACGTAATCGCTCTGCGACAGCATCTCGAGCCGCGAAGCGTAAGTCACCCCCAGGGCCTGCTCTTCGTCGAGAGACAGACGCGTGCGCTGGTTGTAGACAATCTTCATCTCGAAGGCGCGGGCTCGCGCGGCAATCTCACGGCCGGCTTCACCGAAACCCAGAATACCCAGCGTCATCCCCTGGAGAATGCGCAGGCCCGGGATGCGCGCGAAATTGCTGCCGCCCGTATAGCGCTGATCGTAGCGGCGGATCCGAAAACCCTTCTCCGCCAGACGAGGCGCGTCGATGACCTTGTTGTAGTCGAACAACTGCTTGCCCAGCGCGGACAGCAGTGCGAACGCCAGTTCAGCCAGGGCGACATTGACGCGGCGACGCTGGATGCGCACGGCGACACCATGCGCCGCGCACGCCGCGCTATCGATATTGCGTGTCAAAGCGCCGTACTTCTGCACCACCGCAAGCCGGGGCGCCGCAGAGAGCTCTTCTTCTCGCACGAGAAGGCTTTCCACCAGGCATGCATCGGCGGTCTCGAGGTAGGCTTTGAATTCCTCCGGCCCGTCGGCAAAGCGCACCTGGGCCGGATAAAGCGCCGGGATGCGCTGGCGCACGCGACCGACCCATTCGGCAAAGTTCGGCTCATCGTGCGCGAAGAAATCCGCCACCGCATCGAAATATTCCCGTGATGCAGAAGGATCGAGAATAGGCGCGAACATGCGCATGAACGCATCCTGTTCGATAACAACTTGGACGGCCATGACTTCAGTTTCCTGCAATCGCTGTACGAAGTTTCTCAACGAGGGCGTCCGGCGCGTCATCGATGACTTTCAAGAGCTTGGTGACAGTCTCCGGCGAAACCATGCCGCCCGACACCCGCATCATCGCAATCTGGCGTAGATACTCGGGGTCTTTCGCCGTCTGCGCAAAAGCGTTCTGCAGGATCTTCGCCTGTTCAGCCGGTACGTCCGGCGGCAAGACGATTGGATAAGCGGCCGTGAACTTGATGCCATAGAGCCGCAGCATATCCTTGGTCTCACGATCGGCCGCCAGCTCGACGGCAGTCGGCACATCCGGCAGGTCCGAAATGCGATCGGTTCCGAACTGCGCCAGAACGCGAATTTTCTTGTCCCGGAACCAGTCGGGACGCGCCGTCATCATGGCGGCATAAGTTGTCACCGCACCTTCGATTTCGCCACGCTCGAACGCGACGATATATTCGGCGACGCCCTTGTAGCCCGAGACAACCTTGATCTTGGTGCCGAGCAGCTTGTTGCAGAAATTGGCGATGATCGTGCTGTCCGCGCCCGCTCCCGTTGAGCCAAACGTCGCGCCTCTCGTCCGCAGATCCTCAAATGACTTGACGGGCGAATCCGCGCCCACCCATGCAATCGCCGGATCCGAGCCGGGCGTGCCGATCCAGGCCATGCGCGACAGATCGAACTGCGCATTGCCGCTGGCGCCCGATATCAGCTTGAGCGACGGCTCAAGCAGGACGGTGTTCATCGGAAAGCCGATCGCCGTGCCGTCCTTTGCAGCACGATTGTAGAGGAAGTTCATCATCGTCAGGCTGCCGGCGCCCGGCATGTTCTCGACGATGATCCGCGGATTGCCGGGAATGTATTTGCCGAGATGCGCGGCGAGAATCCGTGGCGCCAGGTCATAAGCGCCGCCGGGCGGAATGCCGACATAGAAATGCAGCGTCTTGCCGCTGAAGTAATCGGCAGCCAGCGCCTGCTGGGCCATCGGCAGGGTGACAAGGCTGCTGCCGGCCATGAACACCCACTCTCGTCGTGTAAACTTGGTCATCGATCCTCCCCACATTCCAATTTGGTGCAGATTGAGGTAACGTCGTTACCAATAGAACTCCCGGTGTCAAGGTAACGGAAAGCGGAATGAGCCAGGAAATAAGCAGTGCAAAACAGAGCTATGAAAGCCAGGAGGGCGTGTTCCTCTCGGCCGTGGCGCGGGCGTTCGCGATCCTTGAAGACTTGTCGGTCGTCGGCGAGCGAAGCCTGTCCGACATCGCCCGCAAGCTCGCGGTCAACAAGAACATCGCCTTCCGTCTGCTGCGCACCCTGGAGCAGCTCGGATACATCTACGAAGACCCCGCGAGCCGCTGTTTCCGGCTGACCTACAAATTGTCGAATGTCGTGCGCATCCAGTGGCTGAGCGACGACGTGCTGTCGCAGGCGCAACCCTTGCTCAGGGCGCTGGCGCGGGACTCGGGAGAACTGGTGCGGCTCGCCATATGCGGCGGCGACCGCCTTGAATGGGTCTTCGCCGAAACCGGCTCCAAGCGCCTGCTGCGTATCGATCCGGCCTATCCGGGTCCCATCATCCCGCACGTTCACGCCACCAGCAAAGCCTGGCTCATGACCCTGGATCCGACCGCCTTGGATCCTCTGGTGAAAGCGATGAAGTTTGACGCCTACACCCCGCACACATTGACGAGCGCGAAGGCGCTGCGCCAATGCCTCGATATATCGCGGCAGCAGGGTTTCGCGCTGAGCTACGACGAGCGCGATCTCGGCATCGCGGCCGTCGCAGCGCCGGTCATGGCTGGGGGACAGCAGCATCCGTCACCACGCTGCGCAGCCGTCGTCAGCATTTCCGTGCCCACCTCGCGCGTCAGCAACGATCAGCTTGCTGCGGAGTTCGGTCCCATGGTCATGCGCGCGGCCGACCGCTTGTCGACGTTCTGGCCGGCGACAGCGCCGTCAAGATGAAGCACGTGCCTTGCGCGCGACGACCTCTTCATAAGCCGCCTGCAACTCGCCCAGCACTGAAGGTCCTCTACGCGATGCATCGAGATGCAGCGCGCGCAACTCGTCCATGAAGGCTTCCCACATCGGCGGGCCGCCCTCTTCCAACAATTGCGCGCGGATCGACAATTCCTCCGAGACCGGCGTATGACGGCGGCCCCAGGCGCCCATCTGCGCCAGCAGCGGCACAAGCTCGATGGAGGCTTCCGTCAGGCTGTAGATCGCCTTCTGGCGATGGCTGGGATCGTCGCGTTTCGACAGCAGGCCTCGGGCAACGAGACGCTTGAGGCGATCGGCCAGGATATTGGAGGCGATGCCCTCTTCCGATTTGGTCAGCAGTTCCCGGTAGTGCCGTCGATTGCCGAACATGACATCGCGGATGATGATCAGGCTCCAGCGGTCACCAAGTATTTCCAGCGTCAGATTGATCGGGCAGCCGGATCGCAATCCCCCGTCCATGAAGCATCTCCAAAAAAACCACTTGCAATATAGGATCGGTCTGGCTAGAAGCAACCAGTTTTAAATTGCAATCAGTTTGGAGAGGGTGATGGCGAAACTGGTTCTGGCGATGTTCACCAGCCTGGACGGCTATATCGAGGGGCCGAACGGCGAGTTCGTGCCGCCTGCCTGGTCGGACGATCTCGAAAAACATTGGTCCGGATATGGCCTCGGCCGCGCCGGCCATCTGCTCTATGGGCGCAAGAATTTTCTCTTCAACAAGGCTTTCTGGGGCCCGGCCGAGACCGATCCGACGAGCCCGGCGGCCGGCATCGCCTATGCCGGCACCATGAACCGCCTGCCCAAGACCGTTTTCTCCAGAACGCTTTCGGGGGACCCCGGCTGGAACGGCACGCTTGCCGGCCCTGACATCGCCGCCACGATCAACAGCCTCAAAGCGAGTGCGCCGGGCGATCTCCTCATGTTCGGGGGTGCCGGCATCGCCAACAGCGTCGTCGCTCTCGATCTCGTCGATGAATACCGGCTGATGGTGACGCCGGCCCTGCTCGGCGACGGCAAGCGGCTATTTGAACCGGGCCGCCCGCGCCTGGCGTTGAACCTCATCGAGACACGTCCGTTGAACACGGGCGCCGTTATCCTGCATTACCAACGCGACCGGAACGCTTGAGGAGGTCACAATGGCTTTGAAGCTCTACGCGCACCCGTTCTCGTCTTATTGCCAAAAGGCGCTGATCGCGTTCTACGAGAACAACATTGCTTTCGATTATTGCCGCCTCGGCGCGAGCGACGGCAAGGCCGATGCGGAGCTGGCGGCGCTCTGGCCGCTCAAGCGTTTTCCCATTCTCGTCGATGGCGACCGCAGCGTGCTGGAAGCCAGCATTATCATCGAATATCTGAGCCTCCATTATCCGGGCCCGGTGCGGCTGGTGCCGGACGATGCCTGCGCCGCGATCGACGTGCGGATGCTGGATCGCTTCTTCGACAATTACATTTCAACGCCGCAGCAGACGATCGTCTTCAACAGTATTCGCCCGCCGGAGAATCGCGATCCTTACGGTGATGTGCAGGCGCGCGCCATGCTGGACACCGCCTATGCCTGGCTCGACGACCGGATGAAGACACGTGAATGGGCGGCCGGCGACAGCTTCGGCCTTGCCGATTGTGCCGCTGCGCCAGCGCTTTTCTATGCCGACTGGACGCACGCGATCGATAAGCGCTTCGCCAATGTCCATGCCTACCGGCAGCGCCTGTTGGCGCGGCCCTCCTTCGCGCGCGCCGTCAATGAAGCAAGGCCGTATCGCTCGTTCTTCCCGCTCGGCGCGCCGGAGCGCGATTGAGGCTTAGCAGGCCGTCACTAAAACCGGCAAGGCCCGCAAAAGCGCCATCGACGCGCGCACCACGCGACATCCGGGCTATGGCATGTCGCAGTCACGCCGGGCGATGATCGAATGCATCTTCGGCTGGGGCAAGCAGTACGGCACCATGCGCAAAACCAAACATCGTGGGACCGCTCGCGTCGCCGTCGACTTC
>Ga0182744_1001430_pt1 | contig 20841 bp, 21 predicted proteins | sample eDN3rd30CKraftMG_FD_128525 | JGI IMG/M metagenome (GOLD analysis project Ga0182744, IMG submission 128525) | Enriched Miracle-Growth compost microbial communities from Emeryville, California, USA - eDNA 3rd pass 30_C Kraft MG (version 2) (version 2) ...
AGTCCGACGGACAGCGCCAGAACGGCCAGCGTCCCGGCCAGCAGCCAGAGATGAAATGGATCGCCCTCGCGCACCAGATATGTGTAGAGACCGAAGATCGTCAGCACGTAGATGCCCACCGGCACCGCCACGGTCAGCATGGTGGCGACTGCGCCGATATGCGCCTTGTGCTCGATGTAAAGCCCCGCGACATGCAGACCGGCGCCCGTGGCGGCAATGGCCGCGAACGTGACCATGTGGCCGTAGCCCCAGACGAAGCAACGGTCGCGATGGGCATGCAGGACATGTCCCGACGGCACGATGAAATAGACCCACCACATGCCGAAGGTCAGGCCGGTACCGGCCACGCAGACGAGCATGACGTCGAGGCTCCAGCCCTGCGTCTCGACCACGGCGGACATAGACGCGACCGTCCCAACCACGCCTTCACCAAGCGCGATGATCGCGAGCAGGCCATAACGCTCGGCGATGTGATGGGCGTGCCATGGTGTCCCCTCCCCCTTGCGCTCGGCGATGTAGGGACCCAGCATTTCGACGGTGATCAGCACCGCGCCGCAGACGAATGTCACCAGCACCGACGTATCGGCCAGCATCAGCGCCACCCAGCCGAGTTGCGCCACCGTGACGGCGCCGGCATAGGCCAGGCAGGCGCTGCGCCCCCGGCGATCCTGCAAGGCCGCACGCAACCACTGGAAGATCATCGCCACGCGCATGACGATATAGCCCAGCACCATGATCGTATTGTCGAGATGGGCGCCATGCTCGATCGACTTGAACATGGCCGGCAGGCCGAGCGCCAGGATCAGCACGCCGATCATCTGCACCATGGTGGTGACACGGAATATCCAGTCGTCATTGTCGTAGGCGGAGGCGAACCAGGAAAAGTTCACCCACGCCCAGCACACCGCGAACATGGCGAAACCGAAACCGATGAGGCCGGCAGCGAAATGGCCTTCGGCCAGTTGATGCGCGAATTGCACGCCGGCGATGCCGAAGGCGATCACGAATGTCAGGTCGAACAGCAGTTCGAGCGGCGTCGCGGCGCGATGCGCCTCATGCCGGTCGCGCCCGCTCAGCGCCGCAGCGCGGTGAGCAGGTGCTTCGATCGTGCTCGTAGGTTGTCCGCTCATAGAGATCGCCCCTGAAAATGCCGGCGCGGCACAGGCCGCGCTCGTTCCATAGCATCGATCAGAACCGATAACGCAGCAACCGCACTATTCTCCCAGCGGGGATCGCGCGTGGCGCCAAGCCTCTCCCATCGACGATTCAAATAGGCCAGAACGCTTTCGCGAAATCTAAACCTCATCCATCGAATCCCTTTGAACTCACGACCGGCCTGGCGATCATCGGGGGCGAGCCGATCCCGACTGGCTTCTCGATGGAGAATACGATGTCAATCCGAACTTACCTTTCGATGACCGGTAGTGCGGTAATGATGGCATGGCTTTCTGCTGCACCGGCGCACGCTTTGAGTTCGAAGGAATGCGGCGTGAAATATGAGGCCGCGCGTTCCGCCGGCACCCTCAATGGCATGAAATGGAAAGCTTTTCGTAAGGCCGAATGCGGATCCGGCGCCGCCGCTGCGCCTTCCGCAACCGGATCAGCTCCGGCAATTGCTACACCGGCGGGCGCTGCCGCAGTTCCTTCCACTGCGGGCACGGCATCGGCACGCGCTTTGAGCCGGAAGGAATGCAGCGTGAAATTCGAGGCCGCGCGTTCCGCCGGCACGCTCAATGGCATGAAACGGAAAGCCTTTGGCAAAGCCGAATGCGGACCCGGCGCGGTCGCGGCTGCGCCTTCGGCGACCACCGGACCAACTCCGGCGATTGCCCCATCGGCAGGCGCTGCTGCAGTTCCATCCGCCACTTCTGCCGCAGCCCCTGCAACGGCGCGGTCGCACGGTCCCGTGGTCCACAGTGCCATATCGATCGAATGCTCGAAGGAGGCAAACGCTCAGAACCTCCATGGCAAGGCCCGCAAGAGCTTCCGCGAGAAATGCATGCGCAAGGAGGCGGCGAACACGGGTCAGCAGTGATCAGAACCGATAGCGCAGCAACCGTCCCATTTTCCCCAGCGACGGGATCGCACGGAAGAGATCGATCGTGAGGCGCGCCGGCCACGACATGCGCGCCACCTGCTGCGGATCGTAGCCTTTGGGATCGTAGGCCGGAAAGTCGTCGAGCAGTTTCAATTTCGGAATTTGAACTTCGAGATCCTCCGGGTCTTCCAGGCTCCAATGCACGCTGGCCCCTGTCGCCAGGATCGACGGATTATATTTGAGCATCCACAGACCCAGCCCGCTGTAGGCGTCGAATGCGAGCTCCCCGTGGGAAAAATATTCCGCGAGCACGCCGAGGAGTTGCGGTGCGGCATCCTTTTCCAGATAGGGCATCAGTCCTTCGGCGATGATCAAGGTCGGCTGCTCCGGCGGCACGGCGGCGAGCCAGTCAGGCTCTGTCACCGACGCGCCGATCAACATGCAGCCGTCCCGCGCCGGATAGACACGCCGATAGAGGTCCATCACCTGCGGATAATCGACATCGAACCAGCGCACGCTCGCCGGCGGATCGATGCGGAACACACGGGCGTCGAGGCCGCAACCCAGATGCAGCACCGTCGCATCGGGGTGGCGCGCGATGAAATCGCGCGTCCAGCCGTCGAAAATATGGGCGCGCATGGCAATGCCGATCATCAGGTCGTTCGTGACCTTCAGCTTTGCAAAATCATAATCGAGCCGGCTCACGGCCTGCGCGGCAAACTCATCACGCAGCAGGGAATCCGCCAGGCGGCTCTCGCCGGCCTTGGCGTAGAGCGTGATCAGGAGCGTTTCCTTCTCCTGCGTCAGCGAAATTGTCTCGGTCGACATCAACCCTCCAACGCTATAGCGCATTTTCGAGCGAAGTGGACGCCGGTTCGCGTGAAGAAAATGCGCTCTTTCAATAAACGAGGCGCATTTGGCAGCCTGCGCGAGCCCTGGTCGGAATACCTCAGATTATCTCGGCGGTATCATGACGATTGTTGCACATCGCAGTCGATACGCTGGAAAACCGGAGCCTCCCTTGCCCCGCTCGCCTGAAACATGGCAGATGAACCCATCTTCGCCTTGTCCTTCTCTCCCTTCCTTCCGTCAGTTCCCGCAGCGATGGCTCCCAAGAAAAGCAAGCCCTACACCAGGTCGGATTTTGCCGGCGAGGCATTCACCGTCGCCGTCGGCGCGGCCGGCGGGCTCGCCTTCGTCCTGCTGCATATTCCCGGCGGCGCCATGTCGGGATCGGTCGTCTCCGTCGCCATCCTGTCGATTTTCGGCCTGGCGCACGGCGTCAGCGCGCCGCTGCGCTATCTCGCCATGGGCATCATCGGCACCGCCATCGGCTCGGTCGTCGGGCCCGACACATTTGCCCATATCGCCGCCTATCCCGCCAGCATCGCCTTGATGGCGACCTGCGTCGTGCTGATGACCTTGGCCTCCACCGCCGTATGGGTCTGGCTGATGGGCTGGCCGCGCTCCATGGCGATGCTCGCCTCGGTACCGGGTTCGATGAGCTATATCGTGTCGGTTTCCATGTCGATGGGCGCGGACGCGGCGCGCATTGCCGTCGTGCAGATGTCACGCGTGATTTTTCTTGCCACCGTGCTGCCGTTCTTCATCGTCCACGAAGTCGGCAATCCGTTGACGGCGATGGCGGCGATGACGCTCGATCCGCCGGCGATGGTCGTGCTGTCGCTGGCGGCGGGCTTCACGGTCGGCGGCCTGTTTGCCTGGTACAATATCTCGGGCGGCATGATCCTCGGCGCCATGATCGCATCGGGCGCTTTGCATTTCTTCGGCGTCGCGCCTGGCCGCTCGCCGGCCTGGCTGATGAGCGGCGGCCAACTGCTGCTTGGCGCCTGGGTCGGTTCCCGCTTCGTCGATTTCGACTGGACCTTGTTCGCGCGCATCTGCCTTGGCACCGTGCTTGCGCTTGGCGCCATGCTGGCGGTCTCGATCCTGTTCTCCCATACGGCCGCCGCGGTGCTCGGCGTGCCCTTCGGCGCCGCGCTCATCGGCTATGCGCCGGGCAGCCAGGAGGTTATGGTCGTTCTGGCGCTGACCCTGGGGGTCGATCCGATCTTCGTGGCGGCGCATCATCTGGCGCGCTACTTTTTCATCAGTATGAGCCTGCCGTTTCTCGTCGCCTGGATGCGCAAGAGCGAAGGCAGAACCGAGGCGTAGAGAATTGGGAGGACAAGAATGCTGCTGCGGACAACGCTGACATCGCCCTTCGGCCGCAAGGCCAGGCTCGCCGCCCTGCGGCTGGGGCTGATGGACAGCCTAAAGATCGACACGGCGGCCGATGCGCTCGTTCCCGACAGCGCGTTGCGCCAGGAAAATCCGCTCGGCAAAATCCCCGTGCTCACTCTCGACGACGGCCGCAAGATTTTTGACAGCAGGGTCATCCTCGAACATTTCGATCATCTCAAGGGCGGCGGCGTCATTCTGCCGAAAGACTGGGACGCCCGCCTCGACGCCATCACCCTGCAGGCGCTCGGCGACGGCATCATGGATGCGGCGATCCTCGTCGTTTACGAAGGCCGCCACCGGCCCAAGGAAATTCATCACGAGCCATGGCTCGCCTATCAGCGCGGCAAGATTGAGCGCGGCCTCGCAGCGCTGGCGAAATCACCGCCCGATGCGAAGAGTTTCAATGTCGGCACCATCGCCGTTGCCTGCGCGCTCGGCTATCTCGACTGGCGCAAGCAGGTCGACTGGCGCGCCAGCCATCCGTCGCTCATCGCCTGGCTCGATGCCTTCCGCGCCAACGTGCCCGAGTTCGACGCCACCCACGTCGAAGGTTGATTCAGCTCCCTTTCGCGACAGGAGATCACGATGACAAAGCTGATCCAGGCGTCCGCATTCGCAATCACTGTTGTTTTGTCGAGCCTGCCCGCCGTCGCCCAGCAGACGGCGTGGCCGGAGCGCAGTGTCCGCTTCATCGTGCCGTTCCCGGCCGGCGGTCCCACCGACATCATTGCCCGCGTCGTCGGCCAGAAAATGTCGGAGCGCCTCGGCCAGACCTTCGTCATCGACAATCGCGGCGGCGCCGGTGGCGTGACCGGCACGGACGCTGTCGCGAAATCCGCGCCTGACGGCTATACGATGGCGTTGACCAGCGCCGGCGCTCTTGCCATTTCGCCGGCCCTGCAGCGCATGCCCTATCAGCCGGTGAAGGATCTCAAGCCGGTTTCGCTTGTCGCCAAGGTGCCCGAGCTTCTGGTCGTTCCGCCGGACTCGCCCGCCAAGGACGTCGCCGGTTTCATTGCCCTGGCAAAATCCAGGCCCGGCGTGTTGAACTATGCCTCGACCGGCCTCGGCAGCATGCCGCAGCTTGCCGCCGAACTGCTCAAAAGCACCGCCGGTCTTTCCATCGTCCATGTCCCCTATACGGGCGCGGCGCCGGCCGTGAACGACCTGCTGGTTTCACGCACCGACATGCTGTTTGCCGATATTCCGGTGCTGCTGCCCCATGTGGAAGCCGGTAAATTGCGGGCGCTGGCCGTCGGCAGCGCCGAGCGCGCGCCCTCGATGCCCAATGTTCCCACCTTTGCCGAACAAGGCCTGAAACAGGTCGAGGCCGAGAACTGGTATGGAATCGTCGTCGCCGGGGCAACGCCCGCGCCGATCGTCGCCAAATTGCATGCCGCCATCGTCGAAGCCCTGAAGTCTCCGGATGTGAAAGACAAACTCGCGCCACAGGGCGCGATTCTCGTCGGCAACACGCCGGAAGAATTCACCGCCTACATTCTGGCCGAAACGGCGAAATGGGGCGCGGTCGTAAAGGCCTCCGGCGTCAAACTGGAATGATTCAGCACCATTTCGGGAACGCGGACTGGGGCTTCCGGTCCAAATCGATCGGAAACCGCTATGCACACGCTGATTTCAAGTGCGATAACCCTCCCGCCTATTGACGCGCCATGCCCCGCCCTGTTCCGTTGAGTTCATGACCACTGCATCGACACCCGGCCGCAGCAAGCATTTCAGCCTGCCCAACCTGCTGACCTACGGCAGGGTCGTGGCCGTCCCTATCGTCGTCGCCCTGCTCTATTGGCCGGAGAAGGACTGGGCGCGCTGGGCGGCGCTGGGCGTCTTCGCCGTCGCCGCCATCACCGACTTTTTCGACGGCTATCTGGCCAGGGCCTGGCAGCAGCAATCGATGATGGGCCGCATGCTCGACCCCATCGCCGACAAGCTCATCGTCTCGGCCTGCCTGCTCATGCTCGCCGCCGACGGCGCCATCGGCGGCTGGTCGCTGGCGGCGGCGGTCATCATCCTGTGCCGCGAAATCCTGGTGTCGGGCCTGCGCGAATTTCTCGCCGGCCTGCGCGTGTCCATGCCGGTCTCCGCTGTCGGCAAATGGAAGACGACCGTCCAATTGCTCGCCCTCGGTTTTCTCATTGCCGGCCCCGCCGGCGAAAAGGTTCTGCCCGGCACCGAATTGATCGGGCTCACCCTGCTGTGGATTTCCGCCATCCTCACTATCTATTCGGGATGGGATTACCTGAAGGCCGGCCTCAAGCATGTCGCCGAGGACTGAGCGGGCCCTGAGTACACGTCATGAGTAACGCAAACCTGAAACTGTCCTACTTCGCCTGGGTGCGCGAACGCATCGGCCGCGCCTCGGAAGATGTCGCGCCGCCGCAAGGCGTGCGCACGGTCGGCGAGCTCATCGCCTGGCTCGGCGAACGTGGCGAGGAATATGCCTATGCCTTCGAGCGCCCAACCGTTATCCGCGCCGCCATCGATCGCGTCCATGTCAAGCACGACACGCCGATCGCCGGCGCGCGCGAGATCGCCTTTTTTCCGCCGATGACGGGCGGCTAAAGCGTTTTCCGGAAAGACACGTCTTTTTAGAGGTAAGCCGATGGCGACGGTCCGCATCCAGCACGAAGACTTCGACGCTGCGGCGGAATCTGCGTTGTTGACGCGCGGGCGCACGGACGCCGGAGCCGTTGTTACCTTCACGGGCCTCTGCCGTGACGAACAGGGCGCGTTGAGCGCGCTGGAACTCGAACATTATCCCGGCATGGCGGAAGACGAGATCGCCAGGGTGGCGGCTGAAGCTGAACAGCGCTGGCCACTGCTTGGCGTCACCGTCATCCATCGTTATGGCCGCGTCCGCCCCGGTGACAACATCGTGCTCGTCGTCACCGTTTCTTCACACCGCCAGGCGGCCTTCGCCGCGGCCGACTTCCTGATGGACTATCTGAAGACCCGCGCCCCGTTCTGGAAGAAGGAAATCCACGCCGACGGCAGCGAGGGCCAATGGGTCGAGGCCAAGGATGCCGATGACAGGGCGCTGGAGAAGTGGCGGGAATAGCCCGCTCCTTGAAGCATCCGCGGCCATTGCCTACTTATGAGGCGAGGACGACCTCACCATCCGGGACAGCATTTGGGACGGCCCATTCCTGAATGAAGGAGGCCGTACTATGGCCTGGCTGCTTCTTTTGATTGCCGGTGCGCTGGAAATCGTCTGGGCCTTCGCGATGAAACAATCCGCGGGCTTTACCCATCTCGGCTATAGCGCAGTGACCATTGTCGCGATGATCGCCAGCGTTGTTCTCCTGTCGTTCTCCATGCAGACCCTGCCGCTGGGAACTGCCTATACGGTGTGGACTGGCCTTGGCGCCGTCGGCGCCTTTGTCGTCGGCATTGCCGTCTTGGGGGAAGCGGCCACGATGCAACGCATTCTGGCCGCGGCGCTGATCGTCGCCGGACTGGTCCTGATGAAACTGTCGTCGGAAGCCTGAGATAAGCAGATCGCCAGCGCCCCACTTGCCTGGAAACCGTTTCCTATGCATCCTGACCGCTGAACAAGCGACAAGCTTGAGCGAAACCTTCGCAACAGAAGGACGCAGAGGGGAACTGGGGGGAGGCGTCAATCAGCACAGCAGATGCTTGCTGTCCGTTGGACAGCACAATTGCGCCCGCGCATCCGCCGGCGGCAACGCCTGATCGCACCGCCCGCGCGGGCTACGGGACGGCTTTCGCCGCGTTCGTGCTGGCCTGGGTCATCCTGTGTTCGCCGTGGCTCAGCGGCGAATTGACGATCCCTTATGATGCAAAGGCCCATTTCCAGGCGCAACTGCAGTTTCTCGCCAATGCATTGCACACTGGCCAGTCGCCATTCTGGACGCCCAATGTATTTGCAGGCTCGCCACAGATCGCCGATCCGCAATCGCTGATTTTTTCGCCGGCGATTTTCATCGCCTATTTTTTCCCCCAGCCTACCTTCCTGCTGGTCGATACCTATGTGCTCGCCCTGCTTGGCTGCAGCGGATTGGCCATCCTTTTATTCTTCCGCGATCGTGGCTGGCATCCGGTCGGCGCTATTGTCGCCGCCCTTGCCTTCTCGTTCGGCGCTTCGGCGGCATGGCGGATTCAGCACGTCGGGCAGATCCAGAGCTTTGTCTTCTTCGCTATCTCGCTGTGGCTGTTGTCGCGGGCGCTCGACAGGAAATCCACCGGCTGGGGGATCGCTGCAGGCCTCAGCGTCGGCCTCATGGTAGTGAAGCCCGATCAGGTGGCGTTTCTCGCCAGCTATGTGTTGATCGCGTTCGCCGTTGTGGAAGTTCTCCGCAGCGATTCCCCTGCCCGATCGTTTCGCGCGTTCACGCCGATTCTTGTTTCGGCGGCAGCCGCCGCGCTCGTCGTCGCCGCCGCTCCGTTGATCCTGACCTATCTGTTTCTGGAACAGTCCAGCCGTCCTGAGGTCGCGCTTGCGGAAGCTGTACGCGGATCGCTTCATCCCGCATCGCTGCTGACCGGTCTCGTCTCGGACCTTTACGGCGCTTTCGATCCGAAGGTGGAATACTGGGGTCCATACAGCATGGCCTGGAGCCCAGACAATCGCACCTTGAGCCAGAATATGGGCCAGATATACGTCGGCGCCACTCCCATCGTGCTTATCCTGACCTTGGGTCTGGCGCGCGGCATGATGTGGGAGCGCGAAATCCGCTTCTTCTCCGCGGCCTTGCTGGCGATGGTCGTTTATGCACTTGGCGCGTTCACGCCGCTCTTCCACTATATCTATGTGCTTGTTCCCGGAGTGGACCTGTTTCGACGGCCGGCCGACGCCACGTTCATGATCGGCGGTCTCATGGCGATCGTCGCGGGTTATCTGGTCCATCGCCTTCTCAGCGGATCGCTTCGCAAGGCCGGCCGCTGGCAACATGGCGTCGAACTCGTCCTGATCCCCTGCCTGTTTGCCGTCAGTTTTATCATCGCCATCCGCCTCGGTCATACAGCCGATGCCATCAAGCCGCTGGCCACGGCAGCCATTTTCATTGCCGCCGCATTCGCCGTGCTGTGGATTATGGGCCGGCTCCGTTCAACCAATCCAACTGCAACGCTGGCGATCGTCGTGGCGTTGATGGTCTGCGACCTGCATGTCAACAATGGCCCGAATGAATCGACCGCATTGCCGGTCGCACGGTTCGAAATCCTCAAACCCGACAGCACCAACGAAACCATCAGGCTGCTCAAGGCGAAACTGCGCCAGCCGGCGCACTCGCCGCGGCGTGACCGTATCGAACTTCTAGGCCTCGGATTCTCCTGGCCGAACCTGGGCCTCGTGCACGGCTTCGATCATATCCTGGGTTACAATCCGCTTCATCTGGCTTCGATCACGCGGGCCATCGGCGCCGGCGATACGATCGCCGGTTGGGATCAGCGTATATTCACCCCGCTGTTCCCATCCTACAGGTCGATGCTGGCCGACATGCTGGGCATTCGATATGTGGCGTCGGCCGTTCCCATCGAGCAGGTCGACAGGAAACTGAAGCCCGGCGACCTGATCCTCTTTGCCCGAACGCGTGACGCTTACGTCTACGAGAATCCGGGCGCCCTGCCGCGCGTGATGTTCGTGCCCGAATTCAAACTGGCCAACTTTGCTGAGTTGATCGACAAGGGAAACTGGCCGGCGTTCGATCCCAAACAGACCCTGCTGCTTGAACATGAGCCGCCCCTGATGATGCGGCCGCTTTCCAGGTCGTCGGCAGACAGCCAGATGGAGGCTTCGGCTTCGATCGTGTCCTTCAAGAACACCATTATCGAGGTCGACGTTTCCGCCCCGCGGCCAGGCTTCGTGCTGTTCAACAGCGCCTGGTACCCGTGGTGGCGGGCGACGGTGGACGGCGCGCCCGTGGACGTGTTGAAGGCAAATGTGCTGTTCCGCGCGGTGCAGACGCCGGCCGGTAAACATCGCATCCGGTTCGAATTCGAGCCTTTCGTGGGGGCGTTCACGGAGATCGAAGGGAAGCTTCATGGTGTCGACATGGCCGGCAGAGTAAAAGCCCCCCGTCGTCCGCGAAGCTGACGGTTTTAACCTATTGCGCCGACCTGCCACCGGAGCTGCCCTCCGGCCTTGCATCCAGCGGCCCGGCAGGCCATGTGAAGCGCCAGAGCATGATCCGGAGAAGCGGAAACCGCTTTTCCGATAAGGTTATGCTCCAACAAGCCCAACATGGAGTGTCCCATGCCCCAGACGCGCGGTCCCATTTTCGACGATCTCGCCCGCTTGATGACGGATGCCGCCGGCATGGCGCAGGGCGTCAAGCGAGAGGTCGACACCGTCGTCAAAACCCAGATGGAACGGCTGCTGTCGTCCATGGACGTGGTCACCCGCGAGGAATTCGAGGCGGTGCGCGACATGGCAGTCCTGGCGCGCGAGGAAAACGACAAACTCGCCAGGAAGATCGCGGAACTGGAAGCCAAGCTGGCGGAGAAATAGGCCAAGCTCTGCTTCTTGCGGGTGCCGCACGGAATTGTCGTAATGGCGTGCGACATTCTGGCGCGGCAAATTGACTCAACCCCCTCCGTCTTTGTGGACACGATCTGTTTACCAATGGACGGATTCACGCGAATCCCGCACCTTGCACGGCGTGGTGAATCGTCGGCGAAATTGAATCGTTCTGGAAATATCTCGCTGATTCGTCACCGTTTCTGGCTGGCACACCGGTTTGGACTGCCTGGATGAAGTATGGCGCGCGAGCGTCCGTTTAAGTGTCGTCGCGTAGTATTTCTCCCTTTGGGTCGTGAATGATGATGATTGAAACCGAAGCTAGCCGTTCCGAACATCCCGTCGACGTCATCGAGCGTGTCGCCGCCGTCCGCGCCTGGACGTTCGCCCGCGACGACGAAGACGAAATCTGCATTTCCGTCGACGGTAGCTGGTCGCCTTATCAGCTCTCCTTCACCTGGCTCGAGGGCGTCGAGGCGCTGCATCTGGCCTGCGCCTTCGACATCAAGATCAACGAGCGACGCCGCAACGAGCTCAACAAGCTCGTCTCCCTCATCAACGAGCAATTGTGGGTCGGCCATTTCGGCATCTGGGAAAAGGAAGGCGTGGTGATCTTCCGCCACACGCTCATTCTCGCCGGCGGCATCGAGCCGACGACCGAACAGTGCGAGGCCGCCATCGAAGCCGGCGTCCAGGCGTGTGACCGTTATTATCAGTGCTTCAATTTCGTCCTCTGGTCCGGCCGCACCGCCAAGGAAGCGCTGGACACAGCCCTGTTCGATACTGTGGGCGAGGCATGACAAGCGGCACAACGAGCAAGGGGGGCCTTCCCGCCTCTCTGGTTCTCGTCGGCGCCGGCAAGATGGGCGGTGCCATGCTGCATGGCTGGCTGGCGCTTGGCATGGATGGCAAGGCCGTCACCATCATCGATCCATTTCCCTCGCAGGACCTGACGGCGCTCGCCACGCAGCATCAGATCCGGCTCAATCCGGCGCCTGCCGACGTCGCCGCGCCGGAGGCTTTGGTGCTCTCCATCAAGCCGCAGACGCTTGACGCGGCTGCAGCCGATATCGCACCGCTCGTCGGCCCAGGAACATTGGTTCTGTCGATCATGGCGGGCAAGACCATCGCCAATATCGCCGCCCGCCTGCCGTCCGCGAGCGCCATCGTGCGCGCCATGCCGAACACGCCAGCCGCCGTCGGCCGAGGCATCACCGGCGCTGCGGCAAGCCCCGGCGTCGATACGCAACGACGCGCCATGGCGAGCGCCCTGCTATCGGCCATCGGCGCGGTCGAATGGCTCGATCGCGAAGACTGGATCGACGCCGTCACCGCCGTCTCGGGCTCAGGCCCGGCCTATGTGTTCTGGCTGACCGAATGTCTGGCGAAAGCCGGTGAGGCAGCGGGCCTGCCGGCAGATCTCGCCATGCGCCTGGCCCGCGCCACAGTCGAAGGGTCGGGCGAACTGATGTTCCGCGATCAGCAGACGCCGGCCAGCCAGTTGCGCGTCAACGTCACCTCGCCCGGCGGCACCACCGCCGCCGCACTCGACGTGCTGATGGCGCCGGACGGGCTGGAGCCGCTGATGCGCAAGGCGATTGCAGCGGCGAAAAAGCGCGCCGGCGATCTGTCGGGTTAACTACCCTTTTTGACTTTGCCCTTTTGCCTTGGAACTGCCGTGTGCGGGCTCTAGATTGGACTGAGGTTCAATCCTGGAGCGCGCCATGACGACGACACTCGAGACCGGAAGCCCCGCCTCCATCCCTGCGGACGTGCGCACGCGCATCATCGACGCCCTGCTGACCCTGGCGGGCGAGCGCCGCTGGGAAGAGATCACGCTGGCCGACGTCGCCGCGCGCGCCGACGTGACGCTGGGCGATTTCCGCGATCATTTCCCCTCCAAGGGCGCGGTGCTGGCCGCCTTCTCGCGCAACATCGACCGCAAGGTGCTCGACGGCACCACCAGTGATCTTGCCGGCGAAAGCGCCCGCGACCGCCTGTTCGACGTGCTGATGCGCCGCATCGACGCCATGGCGCCCTATCGGGACGGCATCAGAGGCATCTCCGAATGGGCGCGGCGCGACCCGGTCAGCGCGCTGGCGCTGAACGGCATGGTGCTCAACTCCATGCGCTTCATGCTGGAGGCCGCCGGCCTCGACAGCGAAGGACCCGCCGGCAATCTGAAGCTGCAGGGCCTGGTGATTGCCTGGACGCGCGTGCTCAACACCTGGTTCGACGACGAACCCTCGTTCGACAAGACCATGGCGACGCTCGACCGCGAACTCACGCGCGGCCAGACGCTCGTCAATCGCCTTGACGATGCGACGCGGTTGACCGCGCCGCTGCGCTCGCTGGCCGGCGCCATCTTCGCCAACCGCCACAATTTCGGCAGCCGCATCCGCGAGCGCTGGAACGAGCAGAGCTCCGGCAAGCGAAGCCCCGACCCGAGAGACGACGTAACGTCTGTCTGAAAGTTAGGCCCACTTTTTTAAAATACGCGCCGCATTGTCGTGGCCGATCGCGCGCGCCACCGATGCTTCGAGTTTGGCCTCATCGAGTTCGTGCACGCCCGTCGTCGTGGGCCCGAACGGTGCGTCCGAGCCGAACAGCAACTGGCTTGAAGGCACGAATTTCAGCAAGGCCGCGATCATCGGCGGCGATGAGGCGCTGGCGGTGTCGTAGTGCAGCTTGCGCAGCGCGGCCATGGCGCCGTCGGGATAGAACTCCCTCACCTCCTTGCGGCGTCCCATCTCCTTGGTGACTCGCTCCGCCAGCACCGGCATCACGCCGCCGCCATGCGAGAAGATCCAGGTGATGTCCTTGTATTTGGCGAAGGTGCCGTTCATCAACATGCTGGTGATGGCGCGCGTCGAGTCGAACGGATATTCGACCGTCTGCGGCAGCAGGTTGGGCAGCACGCTGCCGCAGCATGCGGCGGACGTCGGATGGAAGAACACCACGGCCTTGCGGCGGTTCAATTCCTCGAACACCGGCGCAAACGACGCATCGCCGGGATATTTGCCGTCGTAGGTCGTCAGCAGGCCGATGCCGTCGGCCTTCAGCGTATCGAGCGCATAGGCGATTTCCTTGAGACTGCCTTCGGTGTCGGGCAGCGGGATGGTGGCGAACAGGCCGAAGCGTCCCGGGAACGCCGTCATCTGCTCGGCGGCATAATCGTTCCACGAGCGCGCAAGCCTGCGGCCCGCGGCGACATCGCCGAACCACACGCCCGGCGTCGAGATCGACGCGATGGCGGTCTGGATGCCGGCCTTGTCCATGTTTTCAAGCGTCTTCTGCGGCGTCCATGACAGCAGCGTGTCGGCGCCGAGATTGTGCGAGAAGCTGAGGCGCTTGTGCTCCTCTTCCATATATTTCGGCGGCAGGAAATGATGATGCACATCGATGCGCCAGTTCTTTTGCGGTTCCGCCTTCGGCTGCGCAAAGGCCGGCGTCATGCTTGCAGCCAGCGGCACGCTCGCGGCGCTGGCGAGAAAACTGCGGCGGCTCATGGGCGCGCCACGCCCCAGAACAAGCGGCGGACAACAGTTGCAATCAGCAGATGAAAGACGATGCAAATCGCTCATGAGGCTTCCTCCTGGATGTCGACGCGCTTGTTCGAATGAATGCGCTTTTTATCTTGGCTTTGAGAGTGGCACAGTTTTTTGCCCGCGCAAAATAACGCGCAAGAGTACCGCATCATGAGACAGTGCGTTTGCGTCTCCAATGGCCTGACATGCCTTCGCGCGCTGTGCTGCAGCAAAAATGAACACGTCCAAGGCGAACCGCTCTGTGGTCTTTGCAATTGACAGCACGCTGACGTTTGATGTGTTAAGGACGTCTGGCTGCAACGAGATGAGGCATGCCATGAACGCCGCCAACCCGCTGGACCGGCACGCAGCATCGCCATTGGCGTCGCTCCCAACCGCGATGTTCCCGGCGCCGGCAGGCGAAAATGTTCGGCTGAAAATGCCGCCGCCCGGCACTGTCCACAGGGCCGCGGCGATGGACATAAATTGGACCTGACTTTGCTTCAATATCTGCCAGTATCTGTCATATTGGCCATGAATCGTCATGTAAGACGCTGAAATTCATGGGTTTGCAGAACAAATATGATTCGGACGGCTGGGTCGGCTTGGTTTCAAGCTGGCGCTTCGATTGCAGGCAATAGCGTAGGATGGTGTGGGTTGGTCGTACAGAAGAAACATTCGGGCCGGTTTGGTGCGCGGTCCGTTGAGCCGCCGCCCCCGCCGCCGCCTGGTCTCACTGCCCGCCTTTCGGCATCCAATGCGCTCGCGGATATCTTAAGCAGCGCCCATTCCATCGAAGACCGGCTTGTCGCTCTCAAGAACAGTGATCTCGATCCGCGCGACAAGGCGCTGGTGCGCTCGATCCTGACCGCATCCCTGCGCCATCTCGGCTCCATTCGCACGCTGTTGGCGAAATCGCTCGAACGCGGCCTGCCGAAAAAATCCGGCGCGCTCGAATGGTATCTGGTCACGGCGGCGGCGCAGATTCTCTACATGGACGTTCCCGATCACGCGGCCGTCGACCTTGCGGTCCATGCGGCCAAACGCGATCCGCGATCCGCGCCGTTCGCCGGCCTCACCAATGCGGTGTTGCGCAATATCGTGCGCGCCAAGGACGAACCAGGCGCCATCGTCGATCCGTTCATCGACACGCCGCAATGGCTCGCGGCGCGCTGGACCAAGACCTACGGCCGTGAAGTGGCCGCGCAGATCGCCCATATGCACGGCCTCGAGCCGACGCTTGATCTGACCGTGAAGTCGGCTCCGGCCGAATGGGCCGCGCGGCTTGGCGGCAGCGTGCTGCCGACCGGATCGGTGCGGCTCGCGACGCACACACCCATCGACGCGCTGGAAGGCTATGAAGACGGCGCCTGGTGGGTGCAGGACGCAGCCGCGGCCCTGCCCGCACGGCTGTTGAATGTCCATGCCAGCGAACGCGTGGGCGATCTCTGCGCCGCGCCTGGCGGCAAGACCGCGCAACTGGCGCTGACCGGCGCCCATGTGGTCGCTGTCGATCGCTCAGCCGAGCGCATGAAAAGAGTCGCCGAAAATCTGACGCGTCTCGGCTTCAATGCCGAACTGCATGTCGGTGACGCGCTCAGCTTCGATGCCGCGCCATTCGACGCCATCCTTCTCGACGCGCCATGTTCCGGCACCGGCACGATCCGCCGCCATCCCGACCTCGCCTGGATCAAACGCACGAGCGATATCGCCGCGCTGGCCGCCCTGCAGGCCAAAATGCTCGATCGCGCCTGCGCCATGCTCAAGCCCGGCGGCCGGCTCGTTTACTCGACCTGCTCGCTCGAGCCAGAGGAAGGCGAACAGCAGATCGCCACCTTGCTGCGCCGCAATCCCGATCTCAAGCGCCTGCCGATCAACGCCGACGAGATCGGCGGCATCAGCGAATGTCTGACCCCGGAAGGCGACATCCGCAGCTTGCCCGCGCATCTTGCCAATGGCGATCCGCGCCTCGCCGGCCTCGATGGCTTCTTCGTCGCCCGGCTGCAACGGAAATAGCCGTCGCAACCAATTCGCTCAAAATTTACAATCATTTACTTAAACTGATAATGAGATTGAAAGACAGGCGCGGACGCAGCGGCCCCGCGGCTCTGCAAGATATGAGGAGGCCAAGTGCGGTGACGACCGTAACTGTCGCTGAACACGTGACGATCTCACGGCTAGCTTTGGCGCTCGCGGTTCGCTCGACCCGCAGGACGCTGGCATGGCCATGGCGTTTTGTCGCCGACTTCAGCGCGCGCGGACCGCGCTCGCTGGCGATCGCGCCGCAGGACATCCGCACCAGCGATCCCACCGTCGCGGATGATATTTACGCCGGTCATTTTCATTTCGCCGGCAAGGTCGTCGACTCGCACGGCATCTCTCCCTTCGCCATCGCCAGCGGCTCCGCCGAATGGGAGGCTTCCCTCGTCGGCTTTGCCTGGTTGCGCCATCTGCGCGCCGCCGAATCCGAACTGGCGCGCGCCAATGCGCGCGCGCTGATCGATGAATGGATCAGCCTGCAAGGCAACAGGACCAACACCATCGCCTGGCAGCCCATGGTGGCGGCGCGCCGGCTGATGGCCTGGATCAGCCATTCGCCGCTGGTGCTGGAAGGCGCTGATGCCGCCTTCTACCGGCGCATGATGAAGAGCATCGGCAAGCATGTGCTGTTCCTCAAGCGCGCCGTCGCCGATGGCCTGCAAGGTGAAGCGCGCCTGTTCGCCGTGCTGGCGCTGACACAGGCGGGCCTGTGCGCCGTCGGCCTGGAAAGCTCGCGCCGCAAGTTTGAAAAGCTGCTGGTCACGACCTTGCAACAGCAGATCCTGCCCGATGGCGGACATGTGTCGCGCAATCCGCAAATCCTGATCGATGTGCTGCTCGACCTGCTGCCGCTGCGCCAGGCCTTCGCCGCGCGCGGACTGCCGATCCCGCAGGAGCTGATCAGTTGCGTCGATCGCATCCTGCCGATGCTGCGCATGCTGCGCCATGGGGATTCGTCCCTGGCTTTGTTCAACGGCATGGCCGTCACCGCACCCGACACCCTGGCGACTGTGCTCGCCTACGACGACGCGCGCGCCCAGCCGATCCTGAACGCACATTATTCGGGCTATCAGCGGCTGGAGGCCGGCCGCACCATCGTCATCTGCGACGCCGGGGCGCCGCCGCCGCCGGTGTTCTCGGCCAAGGCACATGCCGGCACCCTGGCCTTCGAAATGTCGTTCGAGAACCAGCGCATCTTCATCAATTGCGGCGCCCCGGCCCAGGCGCGCGGCGCGCTGCGCGAGGCCGCCCGGCTGACGGCGGCGCACTCGACCCTGGTTCTCGGCGACACGTCGTCATCGCGCTTCGCCGGCGATGGCCTTGCCGGGCAGGTCGCCGAGGGCCTGATCGTTACCGGCCCGTCTCCGGTCGAGACACGACGACAGGATGCCGATGGCGCTACCATCATCGAGGCCACCCATGACGGCTATGTTGCGGCCTTCGGCGCGCTGCATCGCCGAAGCCTGAGCCTGTCCGCCGACGGCCAGCGGCTGCAGGGCATCGACACCTTGCTGAAGCCCACCAAGGGCAAAGGCAGCGGCAAAGCCATGGCAAACGCCGACTATGCGATCCGCTTCCACCTGCACCCCCTGGTGCGCGCCGGCATCATCGAGAACGGCCAGGGCCTGCTGCTGGCCCTGCCGACCGGCGAAGCCTGGATTTTCCACGCCTCCGGCCTGCCGCTGTCGCTGGAGGAAAGCATCTTCCTGGCGGCCGCCGACGGCCCGCGCACGACTCTGCAGATCGTCATCCACGGCAATACGGCGAGCCAGCCGGAAGTCCAATGGGTTCTCGACCGGTCGGCCTAGAGCATCGCTCTAGGATTCAGGCGAAATCCCGGCTAAATAATATGGCCAAGCTTCCCACGCTGCCGCGCGCGTGCTAATCGCGCGCCAGCTTTTAACGTTCGGGCTTTCGAGCCCATACCCGAGACCATCCTCATGCCCCGCGATCTCCGCCGCGTCGCCCGCGCGCTCATTTCCGTTTCCGACAAGACCGGCCTCATCGATTTCGCCCGCGCGCTGAGCCAGCGCAACATCGAGCTGATCTCCACCGGCGGGACACGCAAGGCGATCGCCGACGCCGGCATACCGGTGAAGGATGTGGCCGACGTCACCGGCTTTCCCGAAATGATGGACGGCCGCGTCAAGACTCTGCATCCCAAGGTCCATGGCGGTCTGCTGGCGATCCGCGAAAACCCCGAGCACGAAGCCGCCATGCTGGCGCACGGCATCACCGCCATCGATCTGCTGGTCGTCAATCTCTATCCGTTCGAAGCGACCATAGCCAAGAACGCCAGTTATGACGACTGCATCGAGAACATCGATATCGGCGGGCCGGCGATGATCCGCGGCGCGGCCAAGAACCACAACGATGTCGCCGTGGTCGTCGACGTCGCCGATTATGCGGGCGTACTCGAGGCGTTGCAGAAGAACGACGGCGCCACCGACCTCGCCCTGCGCAAGCGCCTCGCCCAGAAGGCCTATGCCCGGACCGCCGCCTATGATGCGGCCATCTCCAACTGGTTCGCCGCCGAACTTGGCGAAGACACGCCCGACTATCGCGCCATGGGCGGCGCACTCGCCGAGAAGATGCGCTACGGCGAGAACCCGCACCAGTCGGCCGGCTTCTACCGCACGCCGGAGAAGCGCCTCGGCGTTTCGACCGCCAGGCAATTGCAGGGCAAGACCCTGTCCTACAACAACGTCAACGACACCGATGCGGCCTTCGAATGCGTCGCCGAATTCGATCCGGCCCGCACCGCCGCCGTCGCCATCATCAAGCACGCCAACCCCTGCGGCGTCGCCGAAGGCGCCTCGCTGCGCGAAGCCTATGAGAAGGCGCTGCGCTGTGACCCGGTCTCGGCCTTCGGCGGCATTGTCGCCCTCAACCGCAAACTCGATGTCGACGCCGCGCGCGAGATCGTCAAGATCTTCACCGAGGTCATCATCGCGCCGGAAGCGGACGATGAGGCCATCGCTCTCATCGCCGCCAAGAAGAACCTGCGCCTGCTCGTCACCGGCGGCCTGCCTGATCCGCGCGCCAAGAGCCTGACCCTGCGCACGGTCTCCGGCGGCCTGCTTGTGCAAGGCCGCGACAATGCGGTCGTCGACGACATGGAATTGCGCGTTGTGACCAAGCGCGCACCGACGCAAAGCGAACTTGTCGACCTCAAATTTGCTTTCAGAATATGTAAACATGTGAAGTCGAACGCGATCGTCTACGTCAAAGACGCCGCCACTGTCGGCATCGGCGCAGGCCAGATGTCGCGGGTCGATTCCTCCCGCATCGCCGCCTGGAAAGCCGCTGAAGCAGCCAAGGCCGCCGGCTTTTCCAACTCGTTAGCGAAGGGTTCGGTCGTCGCCTCCGATGCCTTTTTTCCCTTTGCTGACGGGCTCTTAGCAGCAGCTGAAGCCGGCGCCACAGCGATCATCCAGCCCGGCGGCTCGATGCGCGACGACGAAGTCATCAAGGCGGCCGACGAAGCCGGCCTCGCCATGGTGATGACCGGTCATCGTCACTTCAGGCACTGATCTTTCTCGGGTTGAATTCAGCCCTGGTTCATCATCGAGATTTTATAAGACACGAAAGCGTGCGCCTTCGCACTGAATGCGGACGCAAACTTGCCATTAATGGGATCGAAACCTGCGGAGACTAGAGCAGGCGTAGATTGCAGGAGTAGACGACGTGCAGGTCAGTACCAATCACGAGATTCAAGGTAGCCGTGTGGTTCGCGAGATCGGGCGTATTTCGGCCGCGACGGGTTGGCATGGCGCCATTAACGGTTCAGCAGAAGAGCTGCGCGCCCATGCGCTGCAACGCCTGATCGCCAAGGCCAAGGATTATGATGCCGACGCCATCGTCGATGTGGATTATTCCATCGATGGGGTACAGGCCTGCGACCTGTCCACCGTCTCTCTCAAGCGGGTCGCCGTCTCCGGCGTCGCCGTCAAGCTCGCTCGCGGCTGAATCCTTCTCCCGTTTACGGGAGAAGGATTCGCCACTCACCGTCCATCACTATCGGCCAGCAGGTCCGCCTGATGCTGGGTGATCAACGGATCGATGATTTCATCGAGCGCCTCGCCCGTCATCACCTTGTCGAGCTTGTAGAGCGTCAAGTTGATGCGGTGGTCCGTCACGCGCCCTTGCGGAAAATTATAGGTGCGGATGCGTTCTGACCGGTCGCCGGAGCCGACCTGCGAGCGCCGGTCTGCCGCCCGTGCGCTATCGAGCTTCTGGCGTTGCTCGTCGTAGATGCGCGAGCGCAACAGCGCCATGGCGCGGGCGCGGTTCTTGTGCTGCGAGCGCTCCTCCTGCACGAAGACGATGGTGCCGGTGGGGATATGCGTGATGCGCACGGCCGAATCCGTCTTGTTGACGTGCTGGCCGCCGGCGCCCTGCGCGCGCATGGTGTCGACCTTGAGATCGGCTTCGTTGATATCGACGTCGACCTCTTCCGCCTCCGGCAGCACCGCGACGGTTGCGGCCGATGTATGAAT
>Ga0182744_1001435_pt1 | contig 20812 bp, 21 predicted proteins | sample eDN3rd30CKraftMG_FD_128525 | JGI IMG/M metagenome (GOLD analysis project Ga0182744, IMG submission 128525) | Enriched Miracle-Growth compost microbial communities from Emeryville, California, USA - eDNA 3rd pass 30_C Kraft MG (version 2) (version 2) ...
ACGCCGGCGCCGATGGTTTCGGCGAGCCGCACCATGTTCTCGAAACTGCCGGCGCGGCGGCCGGCGTAATCGGGCATCAGCAGCGGCTTGTCGGCGGCGAGCAGCTTGTCGGCGATCGTCTCGATCGCCTTCGGGTCCGGCATCATCAGCGCCGGTGTCGCCACCGCCTCCTTCGGCGGCAGCATGATGTCCTTGGTCAGCGGCGCTTCCTGCAGGGCCGCGTCGTAGCACATGTAGATGGGCCCCTGCGGCTGTGTGGTCATCACCGAATAGGCTCTCGCGAAGCTTTCCGGCACGCCCTCGATGGCGGTGGGCTGATAATCCCATTTCACGTAATCGCGCACAGCATTGCCCTGCACCAGCGCCGTATGGGTCCAGTCGATATGCGGACGCCGCTTGCCCTCGTCCATCGGCCCGGTCGCGCCCATGATGAAGATCGGCACGCGGTCGATATAGGCGTAGTAGATCGCCATGCAGGAATGCAGCAGGCCGACCAGGTTGTGCAGGATGACGGCGCCCGGCTTGCCGGAGGCCTTGGCGAAGCCATGGGCGATCTGCACCGCGATCTCCTCGTGGTTGCAGAGCATCATCTGCGGATCGTTCCTGCCGTAGTTGATCAGCGAATCATGCAGGCCGCGAAAACTGGCGCCCGGATTGATGGTGATGAATTCGAAGTCATATTGCTTGATGAGATCGACGATGACGTCCGACTGCCAGCCCCGGTAATTGGGAACAATATTCTTCGAACGGTCTTCCTTGGTCTGCCGGTCTTCCTGGGCCTGCTCCTGGCTGCCGCTCATTCTGCCGTTCCTCCCAAAGAGACCGGGCTTGTGCCCGTGTGATCCGCTACCGCCTAATGCCTTCGGCCAAGCTATGCAAGGTCCCACCCGGAGGTTGGGCCATGGCCGGCGGGATCGCGGCGCCATCGGGACGTCCCGCCTGTGGGATTTTCCAAACATCGGCAGATTCGCTCGCTTCGCGAGGATTTGGCGAGGATCTGGCTTCGCCTGCGAAATCGTCGCATAGCCCCGCCCAGGGTCCGCACGCCGATTGCCCGCGCGCGGCAATTCGGTTACATCCGGATCTGAAATCTCAACTTCGCAGGGGACATTATGGCCGACAATCACGCCGAGGGCGGACATCCGGATATGGACTATGCCGAGCACGAGCGCACCTATGCGCTGTTTCTGAACTTGACCAAATATGGGGCGCTCGCCTGTGTCGCGCTCATCATTCTGTTGGCAATCACCACGCTCTGACCCCTCGTGTCCGGGCGGCCCCATCGGGGCGGCTCACGACGGCACGTCGGCATAACTCTCGCCAATTCAGATTTTGCCAATCGGTGCGACGGGTCCGCCGCGCCGCAATTCAAAATCAACACATTTCCGCGCGGGCGGACCTGACCGCCTCGAACATCGGAGCCTTGCATGCGCATAGCTGTTCCAGTTGAAACCGAGGGCCAGGAGACGCGGGTCGCCGCCACCCCGGAAACCGTGAAGAAATTCATCGGCTTTGGCGCCGATGTCACGGTGCAGAGCGGCGCAGGCGTGGCATCCGGCATTCCCGATGCGGATTACGAGGCCGCCGGCGCGAAAATCGCTGCCAATGCAGCGGATGCCCTGGCCGATGCGGATATCGTGCTGGCGGTGCGGCGGCCGCAGGCCGCAACGCTTGCCGGCGTCACCAAGGGTGCCGCGGTCGTCGCCACCATGGATCCCTATGGCAATGAGGCGGCGCTGAGCGGCCTCGCCGGCGCGGGCGTCAGCGCCTTTGCCATGGAATTCATGCCGCGCATCACCCGCGCGCAGTCCATGGACATTCTCTCCTCGCAAGCCAATCTTGCCGGCTACCGGGCCGTCATCGATGGCGCCGCCGAATATGGCCGCGCCCTGCCGATGATGATGACCGCCGCCGGCACCGTGCCCGCCGCCCGCATCTTCATCATGGGCGTCGGTGTCGCCGGCCTGCAGGCTATCGCCACGGCGCGGCGCATGGGCGCCATCGTCACCGCGACCGACGTGCGGCCGGCCACCAAGGAGCAGGTGGAATCGCTCGGCGCGAAATTTCTGGCCGTCGAGGACGAGGAGTTCCAGCAGGCGCAGACCGCCGGCGGCTACGCCAAGGAAATGTCCAAGGAATACCAGGCGAAACAGGCGGCCCTCACGGCCAGCCATATCGCCAAGCAGGACATCGTCATCACCACGGCGCTGATCCCGGGCCGGCCGGCCCCGAAACTGATCTCGGCCGACATGGTCAGGTCCATGCGGCCCGGCTCCGTCATCGTCGATCTCGCGGTCGAGCGCGGCGGCAATTGCGAACTCGCGAAGCCCGGTGAGGTTTTCGTCACCGACAATGGCGTCAAGATCGTCGGCCACCTCAACGTTCCCGGCCGGCTCGCCGCCACCGCCTCCAGCCTTTACGCGAAGAACCTCCTCGCCTTCGTCGAAACCATGATCGACAAGGAGAAGAAGGCGGTCGCGATCAACTGGGACGACGAACTCGTCAAGGCGACCCTGCTGACCAGGGACGGCGCGGTCGTGCACCCGAATTTCCAGCCCAAATCAGAACCGACGGCGTGAGGGTAATCCGATGGCCAACGAAGCAAGCAAGCAATTCCTCGACACCGTCACCGCCGCCGCGCAGAACTATGCCGACACGCTCGCCGCCGCCGCCGGCAGCGCGGCCCATGCCGCCTCGGGCGGCGCCATCGATCCGTTCGTGTTCCGGCTCGCCATCTTCGTCATGGCGGTCTTCGTCGGCTATTACGTCGTCTGGTCGGTGACGCCGGCCCTGCACACGCCACTGATGTCGGTGACGAACGCAATCTCGTCGGTCATCGTGGTCGGCGCGCTGCTGTCAGTTGGCGTCGATGCCTCGACGCCTGGCGACGATGGCCCGCTGTGGGCGCGCATCTTCGGCTTCATCGCGCTGATCCTGGCCTGCGTGAACATATTCGGCGGCTTCCTCGTCACCGAGCGCATGCTCTCCATGTACAAGAAGAAGGGCTGAGCGCATGAACGCCAATCTCGCCGCCCTCCTCTATCTCGTCTCGGGCATCCTGTTCATCCTGTCGCTGCGCGGCCTGTCGTCACCGGCTAGTTCGCGCCAGGGCAATCTGTTCGGCATGATCGGCATGGCCATCGCGGTCGTGACGACGCTCGCCTACAAGGTACCGTCGGGCCTTTCGGCCTGGGTGCTGGTCATCCTCGGCATCGCGATCGGCGGCGGCATCGGCGCCTGGCGCGCCCGCACCGTCAAGATGACCGACATGCCGCAACTGGTCGCCTTCTTCCATGCGCTCGTCGGCCTCGCCGCGGTGCTGGTCGCGGCCGGCGCGCTCTATGCGCCGCAAGCCTTCGGCATCGGCACTGTCGGCGCCATCCACGGCGCCAGCCTGGTGGAAATGTCGCTGGGTGCCGCCATCGGGGCCATCACTTTCACCGGCTCGATCATCGCCTTCGCCAAGCTCGACGGACGCATGTCCGGCAAGCCGATCATGCTGCCGCAGCGCCATGTCATCAACATTGCGCTGGCGGCCGCAGCGGTCATCCTGATCGGCGTTTTCATGACGACGGAAAGCCATGTCGCCTTCTGGCTGATCGTGCTCACGGCTTTCGCGCTGGGCGTCCTGCTCATCGTTCCCATCGGCGGTGCCGACATGCCCGTCGTCGTGTCGATGCTGAACTCCTATTCGGGCTGGGCGGCAGCCGGCATCGGCTTCACCCTCGGCAACCTGGCGCTGATCATCACCGGCGCGCTGGTCGGTTCATCGGGCGCTATCCTCAGCTACATCATGTGCAAGGGCATGAACCGCTCGTTCATCTCCGTCATCCTCGGCGGCTTCGGCGGCGAGACGGATGCGGCGGCGGCAGGCACCGTCGAGACGCGCCCGGTCAAGCAAGGCTCGGCGGAGGACGCAGCCTACATCATGAAGAACGCCGGCAAGGTCATCATCGTGCCGGGCTACGGCATGGCGGTAGCGCAGGCGCAGCACGCGCTGCGCGAAATGGCCGACCTCTTGAAGAAGGAAGGTGTCGACGTTTCCTACGCCATACATCCAGTGGCAGGCCGCATGCCCGGCCACATGAACGTGCTGCTGGCGGAAGCCAACGTGCCTTACGACGAAGTGTTCGAACTGGAAGACATCAACTCGGAATTCGCCCAGGCCGATGTCGCCTTCGTCATCGGCGCCAACGATGTCACCAACCCGTCCGCCAAGACCGACCCGAAATCGCCGATCTTCGGCATGCCTATCCTCGACGTCGAGAAGGCGAAGACCGTGCTGTTCATCAAGCGCGGCATGGGCTCGGGCTATGCCGGCGTCGAGAACGAGCTGTTCTTCAAGGACAATACGATGATGCTCTTCGCCGATGCCAAGAAGATGGTCGAGAACATCGTCAAGGCGCTGGGGCATTAAGCGGGCCTGATGCGCTGGCTCAGATGGCTGCTTTACATTGTGATCGCAGCCTATGTCGGGGCGTCGGGGTACCTCTACGTCAGCCAGCGGAATATTCTCTATCGTCCCAATGTCGCGGCGGCGGCCGTTCCGGTTGCCGCCCTGCCGGGTGTCACGGCGAAGCAGATCAAAACCGCCGACGGTGAAACACTCGCCGCCTGGTTCGTGCCGCCGCGCGAGGGCAAGCCGATCCTGCTCTATCTGCACGGCAATGGCGGCAATCTCGCCAGCCGGACCCGCCGCTTCGCGCTGATGACAGCGCAAGGCGCCGGACTGCTGGCGATCGACTGGCGCGGCTATGGCGGCTCGACCGGCTCGCCCAGCGAAGACGGCCTCATGCGTGACGCGCAAGCGGCCTATCGGTCGGCGCTCGAAGCGGTGGGAACGCCAAAGCGCATCGTGATCGTCGGCGAATCCCTGGGAAGCGGCCCGGCCGTGATGCTCGCGGCCACTCTCGACTGCGCCGGGCTCATCCTCGATTCGGCTTATTCGTCGATCCTCGATGTGGCAGCGGAGCAGTACTGGATGTTTCCGGTGTGGCTGCTGCTTAAGGATCAATACCGGTCGGATCTGCGCATCGCCAAGATCAGGGCGCCGCTACTGGCCCTGCACGGCGATCAGGATCGCATCGTGCCAATCAAGTTCGGCGAACGGCTGTTTGCGCTTGCCCCGCAGCCGAAGGAGTTCATCCGCGTGCCGGGCCGCGGCCATCTGGTGCTGGCGCTCGACGATGTATGGCCGCGCGTCCGCGCCTGGATCGACGGGCTGCCGGGGCGATAGGCCGGCTTACACCCGGCCGACGCGCGACTGGCCTTCCTTGGCGAACTGATTGCTCGGGTTGACGATGAGCGCGCGAGCATAGCTCTCAGCCGCCTTCTGCTTGTCGCCCTTGCGCTCATAAGCAAGGCCGAGCCCGGCCCAGGCATCGGCGTTCTCGTTGTTGATGTTGAGCGCCGCGTTGAAATCCTCGATTGCCGCGTCGTATTTGCCGACAATGGTCAGGCTCTGGCCGCGCGCCTGATAGGGCGGCGCGTTGAAGGGATCGCGGTCGATCGCATTGTCGAAATCGGTGATGGCCTTAGCGTGGTCGCCGTTGCGCTGATAGATCAGGCCGCGCGCGTGAAAAGCCTGTGCCTGTTCGGGGTTGAGGCGGATCGCATTGTTGAGGTCGTCCATCGCCTGGTCGAGCTGGTTTTGTGTACGCAGCAGATTGGCGCGCGCCAGGTAGGCCGGCGCATGACGCGGATTGACCTCGATGGCGCGGGTGAAATCCGCCAGCGCCAGGTCGTTGCGGCCGATCTGCCGGTAGGCGAGACCGCGGTTGGTATAGCCCGGCGCGTGCTGCGGATCGATTTTCACCACCTGGCTGAAATCGGCGATGGCTTCCTGATAGCGGCCGCAGCGCGCATAGGCGGCGCCGCGCGTATTGTAGGCCTGGGCATCCGTGGGGTTGCGCTGGATCACCTCGCTCAGCGAAGCCACGTTGGTCTGGATCGCGGCGCAGTCCTCACTGAGCTTGGCCGTGGGCGCCCCGCGCGAACCAAGACTACCGACGCTTTCGCAACCCGCGAGAGCCAGTGCGGCAACGGCTGCAACCGCGAAAAATCCCAGGCGCCGCAGGCCCGGCGCATGTTCAGCTTGTGCTATCGACATGGCGCTGAAGTACTTTCTTTGAACCGACCCTTGAGCTTCCGCCCAACCGACCAGACCCTTCTTTGGCCGCGTAACACGGCGTTAATGAGACGGCTGGTTTCGGCCTGGCGTTTTCCGATCCGACCGGATCGGGAAGACAAGTTAGAAAACATCACGGCGCCCGGACGGAACGAGCCGCGGGCGCCATTGATAAAAGCCGCACAAATGCCTAACGCGGCGTTAACCGTGTCAGCGGGCACCCATCACGGGCTTCGGCTTCATGGGAATGAGCCCCTCGCGCTGCATTTTCTTGCGGGCGAGCTTGCGGGCGCGGCGAACGGCTTCGGCCTTTTCGCGGGCGCGTTTCTCGGACGGTTTCTCGTAATGGCCGCGGAGCTTCATCTCGCGGAAAATTCCTTCCCGCTGCATCTTCTTCTTCAGGGCCTTCAGCGCCTGGTCAACATTGTTATCACGAACGAGAACTTGCACTCGCTGATCCTGTCTCGATGAACCCCTTGAAACGACAGCGTGAAACCGCGGCTTCGGGCTCGGCTAAGGGAAAAATCTGCGTCGGCGCGACGGGGCGCCGAACCGTGGCGGGCGGATTACCAGAATCACCCTGCGGTGTCCAGCGCAACCAGCGGATTTTCACGGCGGAATCCACCCGGAGGGGCGATCCTTAACTGTCTTTTTCCGGCAGGACGCGGGTGACATGCCCCATCTTGCGGCCATGCCGTGCCTCGTGCTTGCCGTAGATGTGCAGCGAGGCCGCGCCGTCTCCGAGGATGTCGCGCCAGCGATTGGCATCCTCGCCGATGAGATTGTCCATTTCGATCCGGCCGTGGCGGCGCGGCGAGCCGAGAGGCCAGCCGCAGATGGCACGGATATGCTGTGAAAACTGCGACGTCACCGCGCCGTCGATCGTCCAATGGCCCGAATTGTGGACGCGCGGCGCGATTTCATTGACGACCAATTGCTCGACCGACGCGCCTTCGATCTGCCGCTCCTCGACAACGAACATTTCCACCGCGATGACGCCCACATAGTTCAGGGCATCGACAATCCTGCGTGCCAGCGCCGTCGCCTCCCTGGCCGTTTCGGCGGCAATGCGCGCCGGCACCAGGGTGCGGCTCAGAATATGATGCTCGTGCTCGTTTTCGCAGACATCCCAGGCCGCAAACGAACCGTCGCACCCCCGCGCCGCGATGACCGAAATCTCGCGCACGAAGGGAACCACACCTTCCAGGATGCAGGGATGGCCGCCGAGGCTGCGGAACGCACTGGCCAGATCGGCGCCTTCGCGGATCAGCGCCTGGCCCTTGCCGTCATAGCCAAAGCGGCGGGTTTTCAGGATCGACGGGCGGCCGATCTGCGCCACGGCGCGGGCCAGACTGCCACCGTCCTCGACCGCCCGATAGGGGGCGGTGGGAATGCCGAGGCCATTGAGAAAGTCCTTTTCGACCAGGCGGTCCTGCGTGGTCGCCAGCGCCGTGCTGTCCGGCAGAACCGGCAGCCGGGCCGACAGAAAGGCGGCCGTATCGGCCGGCACATTCTCGAATTCATAGGTCACGACCGAAACCGCCGCAGCGAACGCCGCCAGCGCCGCCGTGTCCTCATAGGCCGCGATCGTCGAACGCGCGGTGACATCGCAGGCCGGCCCGCTTTCGGGCGCATAAATATGGGTTTTCAAGCCGAGGCTGGAAGCGGCCATGGCCAGCATCTGTCCGAGCTGGCCGGAGCCCAGAATGCCGATGGTTGCGCCGGGCGCGATGGCCGGCAAGGTTATTGTCTGGCGAACCATTCCACTCTCAATGCTGTCCGGCTGGCTTTCCGGCCAGCAGCGCCGAATCATCGGGAATTTCGGCCACCGACGCACTCTGGGCGGCCCGCCAGATATCGAGCCGGCCGGCGAGCGCCTCGTCGTGGAGCGCCAGAACGGCGGCGGCCAGCAGCGCCGCATTGATCGCCCCGGCCCGGCCGATGGCGAGGGTGCCGACTGGAATGCCGCCCGGCATCTGCACGATGGATAACAGCGAATCCATGCCCGACAGCGCCTTGGATTCGACCGGCACGCCGAAAACCGGCAGCGGGGTCATGGCTGCGGTCATCCCGGGCAGATGCGCGGCACCGCCGGCACCCGCGATAACGACCTTGAAACCACGCTGTTTGGCGCCTTTGGCGAAAGCCACGAGCCGGTCCGGTGTCCGGTGTGCCGAAACGATCAGCGCCTTATGTCCGATATCGAGCGCCGCGAGGGTATCAGCCGCATGCCGCATCGTGTCCCAATCGGATTGGCTTCCCATAATAATGGCGACCGGTGCAGGTTTCTGAGCCAATGATCTTCCCCGTGGGAGGGCGTGAAAGCGGTTGAGAGAGCAGGTGAGAAAGCTGGCGGAGATAGACGAAGCACCTCTGCCCCGCAAGCCAAAGTGTCCAACAGGATGGAAAACGGCGATTCAGGCGATGATATCCGGTGTAATCTGGTCCTCAAGCATCTGTATGCGGTCACGAAGCACGAGCTTGCGCTTTTTCAGGCGCTGAAGCTGAAGCTGGTCGAGGCTTCCAACCGACTGCAACGCGACAATGGCGGCATCGAGATCGCGATGTTCCTCGCGCACCCGGTCGAGTTCGGCTTGAAACGCCGCGCGATCCTCATCATTCATCTTGCCCGGCATGGTCTTCCGTCGATCGCAAACGCTGTACGCCATTGAGCCAGACCTGGGGTCCGGGCGCAACGCACATGAGTGCGCGCAATACAGGATTTTGCGCGAATCGGCGAGCCCTGCCAGCGAGTACATTTTCAAGCGGAACGGACATCGGTTTGCGTGCAGAAAATGCGCTCTTTTTAGGAAAAAGCCACAGTCATGCCTGTGTCTTGCAGGCGTCGCGCGGATGTCATCTTTTGTGAAACGATAAATGACGATTCTGCTTGAGGCTCCCGAAATCTGTGACACACTCGTATGTCCGCAACACCGAAAGGAGATGCAGGATGTCAATGGCAAGCCACATCGCTGAACTAGAACGCCGACATACGGTGCTAGAGAAACAGATCGAGGCCACCAGCCTAAGCCCAGCTTCCGACCCCCTGAAGATCGCCGAACTCAAACGAAAGAAGCTCAAGCTTAAAGACGAGATCGAAAAGCTTCGCTTGATCAGAAAGCCCCCGACCGTCCATTAAGCATCCGCCGTACGGACGAGCGGCAGTGTGCCGCTCCCTGCGGAAATTCACTTCCAAACGCAGAGATCAAACAGGCTTTTCGGCAGGTCTTCCTGCCGAAAGGTCTTTTGGAGATTTTTGGGCAAACTTTTCCTGCGGGCGAAGGTTGTCTTGTCAGTGCTGCCCTGTCAGTGATGGCTTCCCGCGGGAGGCTCCATGCCGGGCCAGGCAACCCCGCTCAGCAGCAAGTCGACCTGACCGTTTGGCAAATGCTTGACCAGCATGGCCAAGCCGGCAGCAACCTCGATCTGGGCATTGGCCATTTCGCGGATCATCGTGACCTGGTCGAGGTGCTCTCCGCTCGCCGACGCCGACGCAAGCCTGAGCTCATCCACAGCCCGCGTCATTTCTTTGGCCGCGCGTTCCAGATGGTCGCTGGCCATGCCGAGCGCCTTACTGCAACCGTCCAACATTGGCCAAATCTCCAATCCCTGTGCGACCGCCGCATCAGCCGGAAGAAGTGTGCTTCAAAATCAGTCTATTACCTAAGCTCCAAGAGTTAGTCACCTGCTAGCGGCTGCGAAATGCCCCCGCACGTTAGGTGGCGCTAAATTAAGACTCTCAATTTATTTCGAAATGGCCCATAATACGTTATACGATGAACTAACGTGCTAAATCCTCGTAAACATGGCCGATAGTCCCCTGCTGCGACCTTCCGCTGCCGAATCCTCCCGCCGGGAGGTCGAAGCCGTTTTATCGGATGTCCTGGCCCATCCGGATTTTGCTGCATCCAGCCGCTTGAGCTCGTTTCTCAAATTCGTGGTGACGGAGGCGCTCGAAGGGCGCGCCGACCGGCTCAAAGCCTTCAGCATAGCCGTTACCGTTTACGGCCGCGACGAGACCTTCGACCCGCAGGCCAACTCCATCGTACGGGTGGAAGCGACGCGGCTGAGGCGCATGCTGGACCGGTATTTCCGCGACGAAGGCAAGGATGCGCCGGTTGAAATCCGTATCCCCAAAGGCCGCTACGTTCCCGAATTCGTCCGCAGGGAAGAGGCCGACCCGAAGCCCGCTGCGGCCGCGGCCGGTCCGGAACCCATTCCAGCTCCCGCTTCCCGGCAGCGATCGCCGCTTCGCCTCGCCCTGATGGCGCTTGTTCCGCTCATTCTGCTGACCGGAGGGATTCTCGGCTGGCTGTACTACGACGGGACGGACAGCAAGCCCGCAGCCAAGACGGCCGAGATCGATATCAGCGATTCCCGGGATTTTTACCGGTCGACGGAACCAACTGTCGCCGTCGCGGTCCGCGAGACCGCGAATCCGGCGTTGCAGCGCCTGGCGAACCGGATCAAAGATATGATCGAGCATGAATTCGAACGCGCCGACGACGTATCGATCATCGAGCGCATCGGCGACGGAGCGACCCAGATCGACTACCGGGTCGACCTCGGGGTGGAAGCGGCCGGCGAAAACATGGCTTCGCTGCGCGTCCGCGTCACCCATGTGGCCAGCGGCGAACTGATCTGGTCGCGCAATCTGAAAGATTTCTCGCTCGATCCCCAGGCGCTCGTGAAGGATCGCCGGCCGTCGGACATCGGACTCGCGATCTCCAGGCCGCACGGCCTGATCTTTTCCGATTTCCGCATCCGGGCCCGTCAGCAGACGGGCGCCAAACCGCCCTATTTCTGCATCATCAAATCGTTCGATTATTTCCAGGATCCCACAATCGCGAATTACAAGGACGCCCTGGGCTGCCTCGACCAGGCGCTGATCCTGCGGCCCGAATACGCCAACGCCGTCGCGCTGCGATCGATGATCCTGTCGGACGAATATGTGAATCGCCTCTACGGCGCCGACAGTAATCACGCTCTCGACGATGCTCTTGCCGGTGCCCGGCGCGCGGTTGCGCTTGATCCGCAACACTCGCGGCCGTTTTACGCATTGGCGATGGCGCAATTTCTGTCCCAGGACTACGACGGCTGCAAGGAAAGCCTTCGTCACGCGGTCGAACTCAATCCCGCCGCGACCTACGCCGTGGCGCGGCAGGGCGCGGTGCTGGTTCTGCGCGGCGACATCGACAAGGGCAGTGAAATCCTCAATGCCGCAATTCTCGAGAACGAAGTGCTGCGCGACAGCTACGCCTTCTATTTCTTCCTGGTGGCGCTGGTGCGCGACGACCGGGTCGGCATCCAGAACTGGGGCCGCGCAGCCGCGGCCACACAATATCCGCAAGCCATGCTGGCCAGCATTATCGCGGCCCACCAGCGCGGCGATCTCGCCACGAAGAATGAGTGGGTAGAACAGCTCGGCAAGCGCTTTCCCTATTTCGCCAACGACATCAAGGCCGGTCTTGACCGCATGGGCATGGCCGAACCGTTGAGCGAACGCCTTCTCGGAGATCTTGCCGACGCCGGCGTCAACGTCGGCATCGTCGACCCACCCAAGAACTAGAAAACCTCGAGCTGACGCAGCCCGTCCCAGATCAGTTTGACGCCGACGCAGAAGGTCAAGGCCTGGATGATCCTGTAGAACCCTTCGGCGGGAACTTTCCTCACCACCCATACGCCGGCCATGGTGGCGACGATGGCCAGAGGAAACAGGACAGCGGACGTTGCCAGGTTGGTGGCCGAAACCTGGCCAAGGTAAATGAAGGCCGGGAATTTGATGTAATTGATCACGGCGAAGAAAATCGCCGACGTACCGGCATAGACACGCGGCGACAGTTTCTGCGGCAGCATGACGACCTGGTAGGGCGGCCCTCCCGCATTGGCGATGAAGCTGGTGAACCCGCAGATCGTCGACCAGAACGAGGCCTTGATGAAAGGCGGCTGGACAGGCGCCACGTTCACGCGCCGCTTCCGCAGCATCTGATCGAGGACGAAGACCACGCCGATCAACCCGACCATGACGAGGACGAAACCTCCCGGCACCCGCGCCGCCGTGAAATACCCGATGAACATGCCAAGCATGCCGCCGGGAAACATCAGTTTCAGATGCTGCCTGGAAACATCATGGCGGAATGCCCAGACGCCGACGATGTCCTGCACCATCAGGATCGGCAGCAGGATCGCGGCGGCCTGCAACGGCGGCATCACCAGTGCCACCAGCGGCAAGGCCAGCATGCCGATGCCGGCGAAGCCGCCCTTGCCCAGGCCGAGCAGGATGGTGCCGGGAATCGCGGCAGCGTAGAAATGCCAGTCGGTTATCATCTTGCGGTGATCATCTTGCGGGAGCGACCGGGATCATCGTCATAGTCTATGACGCGCGAGTTCCGGCGGCACCGGTCTGGCAAAGGCGAAGAATTTCGACAGAACGAAATTAAGGACGGCGGCTGCGCCCGAGCCGGCCACCATGCCGATGGCGATCGACAGGCGATCCGTATCCTGGGCAATGCCCTGATAGGCCAGCGCCGCGAGCACACCGCAGAAGATGGCATAGTTGAAGACCGACGTAATCACGCTCGCGAGCCCGTAGCGCGCGAACTCGCTGAGCACGCGCGGGTCTTTCGAGCGGAACGTCCAGGTGCGATTGAGGAACCATGTCGCGACGACGGCAACGACGATCGCCGGCACGCGCGCCACATAGCCGGAGACGCCGAACACATCGGCGAAGATCATGGTCAGGGCGGTATCGACCAGGAATCCCGTGGCGCCGACAACCGAGAAAACGCCGATCTGCTGCATCAACGGCGAGCGCCGCGCCCACCTGCCGCGCAGGTCGAACTGTTCATCATCCACGGCGCGGCGCACCACGAGCGACATGAACGCGAACATCGTGAGCACGCCAACGGGGATGAAGGTCACTTCGGCGATGTTGCGTGCGACGATGGGTATGATCCAGACCAGCGCCAGCAGCGACTTCTCCCACGGCCGGAAGCCTTTCTCGACGCCATAGGCCACGACGAAAGCAAGCGCCGGCCCGAGCAGCATCATGTCGTAGTCGAGCGCATAGGGCGTGGAGAGCAGCGCCCCCGTCATCAGCGCCGCTGCCGCGAGTCTGCGGTCGGTGCGGCCGTACCAGAGCACGGCGACCAGACCGGCACAGATCGCTGTCGAGACGAATTGGAAGCCGTAAGCCAGTGGGATGGAGCCGCCGAGCATGCGGACGGCGGAGAAGACCGTCTGAATCTTGTGCCAGCCGGTCGCGCCCTGTTCGGAGATCACCTCGCGCGAAAAGGTCATCATCGCGAAGAAGCCGCGCCAGGCGTCGCCGCCGAAGGCCCACCATGTGCCGAGCGTCATCGCAACGATGGTGGCGGCCGCGGCAAACGCCGTGCGCCAATATCCGCCGGCAACGAGCGCGACCGGAATCAGAATGCCGAATTGCGGCTTATAGGCGAGAAGCCCAAACAGGACGCCTGCGAGCAGCGGCCGCCGCGGCAGCGCCAGCAGTCCGAACGCCATCAGGCCGGCGGTCAGAAAGCCGTTATGGCCATGGCCGATGTTGACGAACACGGCGGGAAAGGCCGCCGCCGCGAGCAGCCCGTCACGAAACGGGGCGATCGACCGCACGGCTGCGAGATAGATGGGCAACGTCGCCGCCTGCCACAGGATCAGCGACAGCGCATAGGGAAACAGCGCGAAGAAGGCGGCGACGACGAGAAAATACGGCGGATAGCCCCAATGGAAAAAGCCCGAAGTCGGGCTGAAATATTCGCGCTGACGCTTGTCGTGGGCGATGTTGTCGTAGGGCTTTTCCGGATGGCCTTCCAGCACGAAACGGCCGGCGGTCCAGACCTGCGAATAATCCGTGCCCAGCGGCCGGTCGAAGCGGTCGACCCTGCCGTTCGAGGTCGCGAACAGGAAGACCGTCACGACGACATAAAAAGCCAGCAGCATGACCGCAACAATGCGCACCCTTTCGCGGGTCAGCCAATCGCCGGTGCGCAGCATTTCGATCATCGGTCGGTTCCGGCCGCCGCGAGGACAGCGGGCGACCGACCCTGCGTCCTTACGGCTAATATTTGGTTGACGGGGCCACCCGCCTGCTGAAAACAAAGTCTAATGAACTCGGTCACAAGGGTTCGGCTATATACTGTCAGGCGGTGGGTCAAGCATCGCAGCGAGAGACGGGGAGAAATCCATGGCAAGCGGCTATGGCGACGTTTATTCCGAGTGGAAGGCCAATCCTGAAGCATTCTGGGCCGAGGCCGCTCGCGAGATCGACTGGATCAAGCCGCCGTCCCGGATTTTCGACGCCGACACCGGCGTTTACGGGCGCTGGTTTCCCGACGCGACCTGTAACACCTGCTACAACGCGCTCGACCGCCACGTGGAGCGCGGCCGCGCCGACCAGACGGCGCTGATCTATGACAGTCCGGTCACCGGAACGCAGCGCAAATTCACCTATCGCGAATTGCGCGACGAGGTGGCGACGCTGGCGGCCGTGCTGCACGAATATGGCGTCGGCAAGGGGGATCGCGTCATTCTCTATATGCCGATGGTCGCGGAGGCAGTGATCGCCATGCTCGCCTGTGCCCGCATCGGCGCGGTGCACTCGGTCGTTTTCGGCGGCTTTGCCGCAAAGGAACTCGCCACCCGCATCGACGACGCCAAGCCGAAAGTCATTCTTACCGCGTCGTGCGGGATCGAGCCCGGACGTATCGTCAGATACAAGCCTTTGCTCGACGGCGCCATAGACCTGGCGACATGGAAGCCGGAAGCGGTCATTCTCCTGCAGCGGCCGCAGGAGCAGGCGGAGATGATCGCCGGCCGCGACTACGACTGGAACGAGCTGACCGACGCCGCGAAGGGCGCCGGCGATGTCGCCGATTGCGTCGAGGTGGCAGCGACCGATCCGCTCTATGTTCTCTACACCTCCGGCACGACCGGCGTTCCCAAGGGCGTGGTGCGCGATAACGGCGGCCATATGGTCGCTCTGCAATGGTCGATGAAACACCTCTATGGCGTCGAACCGGGTGAAGTGTTCTGGGCGGCGTCCGATGTCGGCTGGGTCGTCGGCCACAGCTATATCGTCTACGGACCGCTGCTCTACGGCGCGACGGCGATCTGCTTCGAAGGCAAGCCGGTCGGGACGCCCGATGCCGGTACCTATTGGCGCGTCATCGCCGAACACAACGTGTCGGCCCTGTTCACAGCGCCAACGGCCTTCCGCGCCATCCGGAAGGAAGACCCTGACGCATACCTGTTGAAGCAATACAACCTTTCGAAATTCCGCACGCTGTTCCTCGCCGGTGAACGGGCCGATCCGGCAACGCTCGAATGGGCGGAGAAGACACTCGGCGTCCCGGTCATCGATCACTGGTGGCAGACGGAAACCGGCTGGCCGATCATCGCCAATCCGGTCGGGCTCGGCCTGCTGCCGGTCAAGCACGGTTCGCCGACAGTCCCTCTGCCGGGCTGGGACGTGCGTATCGTCGACGAGGCAGCAAAGCCTGTCGACGATGGCACCATGGGCTCGATCGTCATCAAACTGCCGCTGCCGCCCGGTGCCTTGCCGACCCTGTGGCAGGATGATGAGCGCATGCGCGAGAGCTATCTGCGCGAATATCCCGGCTATTATAAAACCGCCGACGCCGGCTATCGCGACAGCGACGGCTATTTCTACATCATGGGCCGCACCGACGACATCATCAACGTGGCGGGCCACCGGCTTTCCACCGGCGGCATGGAGGAAGTGCTGGCCTCCCATCCCGACGTCGCCGAATGCGCCGTCATCGGCGCGAAGGACGAATTGAAGGGCGAAGCGCCGCTTGGCTTCATCGTGCTCAAGGCCGGCATCAATCGCGAAGCCGCAGTGATCGAACGGGAGATCGTCGCCCTGGTGCGCGAGAAAATCGGCCCGGTGGCCTCCTTCAAGACCGCCGTGACCGTGGACCGCCTGCCGAAGACCCGGTCGGGCAAGATCCTGCGCGGCACCATGAAGAAAATCGCCGACAAGGACCCATGGTCGATGCCAGCGACCATCGACGACCCGGCGATTTTCGGCGAGATCGAAGGCGCGCTGAAGCGGAAGGGGATGTGAATTCGGTGATAGGTGTCACCGCTTCAATCTTCCAGGAGCCCTCATCCTGAGGAGCAGCGCTTAGCGCTGCGTCTCGAAGGACGGGGGCGTCAGGCGAGCACGAGAAATCAGCCACTGTGCGGTATGAAGAGGCTTGTGCATCGACTTATACGCAAGATGATTCCGGCGACGCTGTCGCATTGGCTGCGGCGTGTCGCCCTCGTCCTTCGAGACACGCCTTTCAGGCGTTCCTCAGGATGAGGGCTTCTTTGCTGATCGAAGCGAGTTAGGAGCGCACTACCTTTACCCGCCAGCCCCCGCATTGCCCGCGCCCGCCGGACGCTTCATCGAGAAAAAGCTTTCGATCGCTGTGTAATCCATGTAACCGCAGCGCGCGATCGGCTTCATGCGCAGCACGTCAATGCGTCCATCGACGATGTAATCGTCGGCGACATGGATGCAGACCACCTGCCCCATGACAAGCCAGCGATCGACCGCCGTGCCTTCGATGTTGGTGAGCTGGATGATCTGCGTGACCTTGCATTCGAGTGCGCAGGGCGAGGCCGCGACCCGCGGCGGCCGCACGAATTGCGACGGCGCGGTTGCCAGTCCGGCATGGCCGAATTCGCTCTCGCCGCGCGGCAGAGGCGCGGAGGAGGCGTTCATCTCGTCGCGCAAATCATAGGTCGCCATGTTCCAGACGAATTCGCCGCTATCGGCCGCGAAGGTCTTGCTGTCCTTCTCCCCGTCACTGCAAAAGCCGACGATTGGCGGGGCGTCGCTGAAGGCGTTGAAGAAAGAATAAGGCGCGAGGTTGACCTGGCCCGCCCGGTTCATGGACGAAATCCAGCCGACCGGACGCGGCGCGATCATCGCCTTGAAGGGATCGTGGGGAAGCAGCTTGCGGTCGCGCTTGTGCGGCTCGAAGAACATGGACTGAAGGCTCCGGTCAGAAACGGGTGACGATGTCAGCGAGCGCCGGGCGCGGCCGATCCTCCGGCGCGCCCTTGCTGCCGCCGATATGAATGAACCCGGCGAATTTCTCGCCCGGCTTCAGGCCGAGCCCCGCCGCAGCCGCCGCATCGTAGGCGTACCATTGCGTCAGCCAGGAGGTTGCAAAGCCCATCGCATTGGCGGCGATGGTGAGGTTCATGCACACGGCCCCGGCTGACAGCACCTGCTCCCATTCCGGGATCTTGCCATGGGCGACCGGCCGCGAAACCACGCCGACCACCACCGGCGCGTGCAGGAAGCGCTTGCGCTCGATCTCGCGGCGGCTTTCGTCGGCGCCCGGATTGGCGGCATCGAAGGACTTGAGGATGATGTCGCCGGCGCGGGCGCGGCTCTCGCCTTCGAAAACGATAAACCGCCAGGGCGCCAGCTTGCCATGGTCGGGCACGCGGGCGGCAAGCGCCAGCAGGGTTTCCAGATCGGCGGCATCGGGTCCCGGCCCGCTCATCGCCAGCGGCGGCACGGAGCGGCGGCTCTTCAACATATCGATGGTAGCGTTCATGGCTGTTCCGGATGACAGATATCAGGCCTTCTACAGGAAGCGCAGGCGGCCAGAAAGGGCGGACATTCCGCGAACGAGCCGTGCCATGGCCCGGCCGCAATTTCGCGCAAGTTGACGGCCTGAGCCGTTTGGGCGATGTCCGGACGGGATTTTCCCTGGATTTCCGAATGAATCGACCCACCCTTTCTCTGGCAGCGGCTTTGCTTTTTGCCCCCCCTGCAGGCGCCCAACCTGTGCCGGCAGCACCGCCGAGCGTCACCGCGCCGGCGACGACCACACCGGGGGGAACGGGGCCTGCCGTTACCACGCCGGCATCAGGCGCGTCGCTGACCTTGTCGGCGACGTTCCCGGGCGACAATCAGCGCAACCTTTCGGGCGTTATCTGGCGGATCTTCCGGGAACGCGCCGACGACGACGGCAGCCGGCCCGAACAGGCCAGTTCAAGCGATCCCAACCCGACGTTCAATCTGGCAAATGGCGACTATATCGTGCATGCCGCCTACGGCCTCGCCAGCGCCACGCGCCGCGTGTCGATCAACGGCAGCAATGTCAGCGAGCGCATTCCCATCAGCGCCGGCGCCATGCGCATCATCGGCATGCTCGGCGACAACCGCATTCCGCCGGAACGGCTGACGCTGTCCATCTACGTTCCCGACGGTGGCAATCCGCAGGCAAAGCTCGTCGCCCGCGACGTCAAGCCGGGACAGACCGTCCGCCTGCCAGAGGGCACCTATCACATCGTCTCGACCTATCTCGACGCCTCCGCATCGAACACGCCCTCGACTGCCGCGACCTCGGCGAACGCCACCAATTCGGTGGTCGAAGCCGATGTCCGCATCCAGGCGGGCAAGGTCACCGTCACCACGCTGAAGCATCGCGCTGCGCTCATCACGTTGAAACTGGTGAATGCGCCGGGCGGCGAAGCCCTGGCCAACACCAGTTTCACCGTACTGACCCCCGGCGGCGACGTATTGCGGGAAATGATCGGTGCGTTTCCCTCGCTGGTTCTCGCCGAGGGCGAATATGTCGCCATCGCGCGGCGCGACGGCAAAACCTACCAGGGAACGTTCGCCGTAAAAGCCGCACGCGACCGGGACGTGGAAGTTTTGGCAAAATAAGTTATTCAGGCATACGCCATACGTTGCCTTCAGGAGACAGGGATGCAGACCTTTTTCGTCGAGATCAAATGCGCGCTGGGCAAGACCTATGCGGTCGCAAGCGCCCTGGCCGAGGCCGAGATCGCATCGGAAATCTATTCGATCGCCGGCAACTACGACATCCTGGCCAAATTCTATGTGGAGAAGGATGTCGATATCGGCCATTTCGTCGGTGAAAAAGTGCAGCCGATCGCCGGCATCGTCGACACGCGGACCATCATCACGTTCAAGGCTTTCTGAACGCGCGGCCGGGGCCGATCATGCGAAAACGTCTCACGCGACTGTCGGTGCTGGGCTTGTCGGTGCTGGGACTGGCCGGCGCGCTGGTCTGCGGAAGCGCTTTCGCCGCGGATGAGTATCTGTTCGACGCGCTCAAAAAGCCTGCCTATCGCAAGGCCTGGAACGCGATGCTGGCCCGCGAAAAGAACATCCCAGCCTGGATCACCACCTTTAGCAGGACCTACAACGGTGTCGCGTCACCGGTGCAGACCGTGACCGTCAGCGGCAAGGCCTATCTCTCAGGCTATGTCTGCAAGCCGCACGATTGCGCCGACAATGCCTTGCAGGTCTTCTTCAGCGAGAATGCCGCCGGCGCCACGGCCGTGATCCGGCAAGACGGCAAGCTGCGCTACCTCGGCGCGCCGGACGCGGCCATCAAGGCCGCGCTCGACGACGCTATCGGAAAATAGAGCGTTCGGTCACCCCCATCCGGCCCTTGCCGCGCAAGGCCGGATGAGGGCGGGGAGCTTCACTCGCCCCGCGCCACGTCCGGCGCCACCGCCTCAGCAACAAGCAGGGCCAGCGCCTCGGTCAACGGCATCGACTTCTGCTCCTGCGAGCCAAGCCGGCGGATGGAGACCGTCTTCTCGGCCGCCTCCTTGCGCCCGGCGACGAGCATGACCGGCACCTTCGCCAGCGAATGCTCGCGGACCTTGTAGTTGATCTTCTCGTTGCGCAGATCGCCCTCGACGCGCAGGCCGAGCTTGCGCGCGGCGGCAATGACCTCCAGCGCATAGTCGTCGGCTTCCTGCGTGATCGTCGTCACCATCACCTGCAACGGCGACAGCCAAAGCGGCAGATGCCCTGCGTAATGCTCGATCAGAATGCCGGTGAAGCGCTCGAGCGAGCCAAACATGGCGCGGTGGATCATCACCGGCGTCGTCTTCTCGCTGTTGGCAGCGATGTAGAAGGCGCCGAACAGGCCCGGCATGTTGAAGTCGACCTGGGTCGTGCCGCATTGCCATTCGCGGCCGATGGCGTCGCGCAGCGTATATTCGAGCTTGGGCCCGTAGAACGCGCCCTCGCCCTCGTTGATGCCGGTCTTGATGCCCGTCTCGGCCACCTTGTCGAGCACGCGCTGCAAGGCAGCTTCCGCCTTGTCCCAGACTTCATCGGCGCCAACGCGCTTCTCCGGCCGCGTCGAGAGCTTCAGCACGACATCCTCGAAACCGAAATCCCGGTAGACGGACATGATCATGTCATTGATCTTCATCGCCTCGTCCATGATCTGGTCTTCGGTGCAGAAGATATGCGCATCGTCCTGAGTAAAGGCGCGCACGCGCATGACGCCGTGCAATGCGCCCGAGGGCTCGTAGCGATGCACCATGCCGAATTCGGCGATCTTCAGCGGCAGGTCGCGGTAGCTCTTGAGGCCGTTCTTGAAAATCTGCACATGCCCCGGACAGTTCATCGGCTTCAACGCGAAGACGCGCTCGTCCTCCGTCGTCGTGATGAACATGTTCTCGCGATATGTCTGCCAATGGCCCGACGTTTCCCACAATGCGCGATCGAGCACCTGCGGCGTGTTGACCTCGGTATAGCCGGCCGTGTTCTGGCGGCGGCGCATATAGCCGATGAGCGTCTGGAACAGCGTCCAGCCCTTGGGATGCCAGAAGACCGTGCCCGGCCCTTCCTCCTGGAAGTGGAACAGGTCC
>Ga0182744_1001436_pt1 | contig 20796 bp, 14 predicted proteins | sample eDN3rd30CKraftMG_FD_128525 | JGI IMG/M metagenome (GOLD analysis project Ga0182744, IMG submission 128525) | Enriched Miracle-Growth compost microbial communities from Emeryville, California, USA - eDNA 3rd pass 30_C Kraft MG (version 2) (version 2) ...
GCGATGGTTCCGCCGTGCAAGCGGATTGCATTCGCTGCAATCGCCAGCCCCAGGCCGATCCCGTCGCGGGATTCGTCGCGCACGAAGGCCTGAAAAATCGCCTCGACCTGCGCGGGTGCCACGCCCGACCCCCTGTCCGCGACGGTCAGTTCGGCGCGCGTTCCGGCAGCGGCAAGGTGCACTTCGACGCGGGACCCCTCCGGTGCATAGCGCAGCGCGTTTCGAATGATATTCTCGATTGCCCGGTGCAACAGTTCGGGATCACCAAGGATCGGCAGGTGTTGCGGGCCGGAATAGTTCAGACCGATCCCGCGCGCCTGTCCTTCGAGTTCGGCATCGCGCAGAATAGGGTCGAGAATGTCGACAAGATCGATACGGACGCGCTTCATCGTCTCGCTCGCCCGGCGTTCGGTGCGGGCAAGGGTCAGGACCTCGTCGACCAGCTGGTCGATCCGCTCAATGTCGCCATCCATGCGGTCAAGCATCGCGGGCAGTCGCGCGGGATTGCGCCTGAGCAACGCGGTCTGCGTCTGCAGGCGGGCCAAGGGCGAGCGGATCTCGTGCGAGATGTCGTGAAACAGCCGCGAACGGCTTTCAGTCAGTTCCTGCAGCTTCGCCGCGGCGACGTCGAATGCACGTCCCACATCGGCGATCGCGGGCTCGGACCGGTCCAGATCCTGCCCGATGCGGCGGTCGAGATCACCCCGCGACACCGCCGCCAGCCCTGCCGCGATTCGGCGTATCGGCCGCACGAAGCGGCGCGCCAGCAGCATCGCGCAGATCAGGCTGACGACAAGGCCAATGCCCAGCGGGGTCAGAATGGGCAGGAAGTGTTCCAAGCCGCCCAACTGGGCGAGGGACGGCGGAGTGCGGATGCATTTCCCGCCGGCGAGGCGCAACACAAGTTCGGGACCGTCGCAGGCTGCGCCCTGTGCCACGATCACATGGGCGCTGAGATCGGGATTCCCGGCGATCAATGACGCGACCTCGACGTCCCACCCGGGAACCGCGGTGGCTTGAACCAGTTCGCGCACCGTCTCGACCGGAATATGACCGGGGGGCTGCAGGTCCAGCCGGACCGTCAGGACCAGCATCAGGAGCGAGGTGCCGATGATCGCGCCCCAGATATACCAGAAGAAACGCAGGACCATCTGCCTCATGCGGCCACCAGCTGGTAGCCCTTGCCGCGGACGGTCATGATCGGGGCGGCATCGCCCGAGATGGCGGCGAGCTTCTGCCGGACCGCCGAAAGATGCACGTCAATTGCGCGGTCATACGGAGCGAGGGGACGACCCAGCCCCTGCTCGGAAAGCTCCTGTCGCGACACGACCCGGCCTGCATTCAGGACAAGGGTTTCGAGCAGGTCGAACTCGGCCCCGGTCAGCGGCAAGGGCACGCCACGCCAATGGGCGCTGCGGGTCTGGCGGTCCACGATGAGGCTCCCGACCGTCAGCGGCGCGGCATCGGCTGTCATCCTCCCGCCCAGACGGCGCAGGATCGCGCGCAGTCGCGCCGCGAGCTCGCCCGGAGAGCAGGGCTTCGCCAGATAGTCGTCCGCTCCCAGATCCAGCCCCGAGATGCGGTCGACCTCGTCGCCGCGCGCGGTCAGCATCAGCACGGGAATCGAGCTTTCGCGGCGGATGCGGCGCAGGACCTCGATGCCGCTGATGCCGGGCATCATGATGTCCAGAACCACGATCTCAGCCCGGGTTTCGGCGATGGCCTCGAGGCAGCGGCGGCCATCGGCGAGATGGGTCACGCCAAAGCCCTCCTGTCCGAGAAACTCGGCCAGCAATTCGGCAAGTGCAGTGTCGTCGTCGATCAGCAGAACGGAAATCATCAGTGCCTCCATCTTGCGTGATAGCGCGTCCAGGAAGGCCCGGGAGAAAAATTACCCTTCTTTGCACTCTCTTTACACATCTTCACAAAGCGGCAGGCCACAACCCCGGCATGACCCGCAAGATATCTCCCCTGCGTCCGTTCCATGGCCGCTCCGTCAGCGCTGCTGCACGGCTGGCTCAACGTCACTGCCGAAAGGACATGATTTGAAAACGCTCCTGCCGCTGATCCTTCTGGTCATGGTGTCCGCATGCACGTCCGACGAGCCATCGGAGCGCATCTATCGCTATCCCGACGGCAGCAGCGTCGCCACGACCTATCAGCCCGGCATGCGCTATCCCGCGGGAGGGCTCGTCGTCGATTACCGCAATCACGCCTTGGAAAAGCCCAAGGAGGGCCAGCGCTGGGTTCTGGAAACCGGGGCGTTCCTGCTGGTCCAGGCCGATGGCACGATCATGTCAGTCGTTCCCGCGCGGTATGTGAAACACCGATAATATTGCTCAAGAACAATTACTGACGCATTCGAAGTACGCGGGGGTTCTCCGGGTCGTTCATGTCCCAGATACAGTTTGCAATTTTAGCCGCATATGTGCGGTCATCCCCCGATCACCGAAAGACGGCCTGCGCGATCGCGCGCGCGAGGTGGTTTTCAAGCTCTTGGCCATTCAGCATACGGTACCAAAACGCGCCGTGGATCATCGCAGAGAGGATGGCGGGATCGGCCTCTGGTGGCAGCTCTCCACGCTGTTGGGCTTCGGCAAGTATCTGTGTGACCATGGCTTCCCGTGGGGTGACGAACCGCTCTCTGAAGGCGGCGCGGAAATCATCGTCCTCCTGCGCGGCCGCTATCAAGGAACGCAAGGTGTCCCCGTCAGCCGCCAGATGGCTGAATATCGCCGCAAGGAATTTTTCCAGTTGGACGGCGCAGGGGATGTCAGGTGTCGATGCCGGCTGCGCGACATGACGCCCTGCCTCTTCGAATACCGCGTCCAGGATCAGATCCGCTTTCGTGGGCCAGCGATTGTACAGGGTCTGCCGGGCGACACCTGCCTTTTGGGCTATCGCTGCAATCGTCACGTTCCGGTAGCCATGCTTGCGTACCAGTTGCAACGCTGCCTGTTTGATTGCCTCGGCCGCGGATTCGTCCCGCGGGCGCCCGGGTTTGTTGTGCTCTTCCTGCATTTACGCCGTTCTTTTCATCTGTCCAGGCATTTATGGTTGATTTGCAGACTGAAGTCTAATATTAAATAAATGTACATCAGTCTATAAAATGTTCCGCGCGTGTTTCGCTCCCCACAAGACAGGACTACTCAATGCAAAAACGCTCTGCCGCGCCGTCTCATGTTGGTGCTTTGACAGCAGTCCTCGCCCTGCTCTCGATCTTTCCTCCATTGGCGACGGACATGTATCTTCCGGCAATTGGCATGTTGGCGGATGATCTTGGGGCTAGTCATGCGGCGACCGAGCTTTCCCTTTCGTTGTTCTTCCTTGGGCTATGTGTCGGACAGCTCATCGTCGGCCCGCTAATTGACGGTTTCGGGCGTAAGATGCCTTTGCTCGTTGGAACGATGCTATTCACTGTCACATCCGCCGCACTGCTGCTGGTAAATGACATCGCGATCTTCAACGCCCTGCGCTTTCTTCAGGCGATCGGGGCCTGCGTGGGGATGGTCGTCGGTCGCGCCATCGTCACGGACCTCTATTCGGGGCGACAGGCGGCCAAGGTGATGACGTTGCTGGTGATGTTGATGACCGTTGGCCCCGTCATCTCGCCCACGCTCGGCAGCCTGCTGCTGGGGGCATTCGGATGGCGGTCCATCTTCATCGCAATGGTGCTTGTCGGCCTGCCTGCCTTTATCCTCTCGAAAGTTGTGGTCCCTGAGACCTTGCCAAGAAACCAACGGACAGAGCGTCCCTTCCGGTCAGCGGCCCGGACCGGCTTTCGGCTGTTGGGGCAACCGGCGTTCCTTGTGCCGGTTCTGGTAACCGGACTGGTGCAGAGCGGGATGTTCGCCTTCATCACCGGGTCATCGGGCGTTTTCCAAGGAGTCTACGGCATGAGTGCGATTGGCTACGGGCTGACATTCGCGGCCATCGCTGCGGCGCTCTTTGTGTTCGGTCGCATCAACAGCATGCTGCTCGACCGCTTTTCGCCGGCCGAAGTGCTGTATTGGGGCCTGCCGGTCTATGGTTTGGCGACCCTGCTGACTGTTCTGCTGTCCAGCTCGCCCTCGGTTTGGCTGTTCGTCATTCCCCTGTGGTTCGCCATCGGAATGGTAGGGCTGCTCTCCGCTAATGCGATGTCCCTTGCGATGGCCAGTGCAACTTCGGCGGCAGGTACCGGATCCGCGCTGCTGGGAGCTGTTCAATTTGGCATGGCCTTTGCCGTCTCCAGCTGCGTGGCCCTTGCCGGCACCGACAATGCGCTACCGATGTCGCTGGGGCTATTCGTTCCCGCTGTGGCGGCGGTCGTTCTTTGGGCGGCTATAGGAACAACTCCGGTTGCCCGTGATGTTGGTCACCTTTCGTAAGATGGCGCCGATGATCTCAACGAAGCTGTCAACGCACAGTAACGAGGTAGCAGCCAACCAAGTGACCCGCTTTTGGCGATCCCCATCGGCCCGCAGCCATGGTCCTTTCCATTGAAATAGAGGTCCGGAATCCGCTTTGTGGCTGGGACCCGGATCCTTTGTGACAAAGTGTTAACGTCGCCAGACCCGCAACAATTCGTCACAAAACCTCGCTTTTCCCGCGACGAGGCAGATGCGAGGTACAATATTCGTGGAACGCATCGCCGCTTGGAAATGAGCGGGTATGGTGGCCGTTGAGACTGGTCCGGCTGTGGTAACCTCGTCTTGGTAGGGATGGCATGAGCAGGCCAGAGTATCCGGCCGCGCTGTCATCTGCCCATGCGAATTGCCGCAGAAATATTGAGGTAACAGAATGAAAAAACGTCATTTTGCCCTGTTCGCATTGGCTTGGCCGGGGTTGCTCCTTCTTTCGACACCAAGCGGGGCGCTTGCGCAGATGCCCACGGCCCAAGGCGAAATTGCGGTCGGTGTAATGACGGTTCAGTCCGAGGCCGTTCCGTTGATATTCACGCTTCCCGGCCGTGCGGTCGCACAGAACATGGTCAGCATCCGCCCGCGCGTCGATGGCTTCGTTACCGAAATTCTTTACACTCCGGGCCAGCCGATCACGGTGGGCACGCCCATGTTCAAGATCGACCCCACGACCTATGAGGCCGAGGTCGATGAAGCCCGGGCCAATCTGGCATCGGCCAAGGCCGCAGTGCCAAAGGCGCAGGCCGCATATGACCGCAGCCAGAAGCTGCAAAATTCGGGGTCGACCCGTGCCGAGCTTGAGGAATATCAGGCAGCGCTGGAACAGGCCGTGGCCGCCGAAAAGGCCGCCGAGGCGGCGCTGAGAGTCGCCGAAACCCAGCTGTCTTGGACCACTGTCGCCAGCCCGCTGGACGGGATGCCCTCGGTTGCTGCGGTTTCGCCCGGAGACCTTGTCACCTCGGGGCAAAGCGACGCCATGGCGACCGTCACACAGCTTGATCCGATCGATGTCGATATGTACGAGCCCTCGGCCCGGATGCAGCGTGTCCGCAACAGGGTTGAGGCAGGCGAGATCAAGGCCTCGGACAGCCTGAACGCTACGCTGACACTGGAAAACGGCGTCAGCTATGCGGCCAAGGGTGAGATGGTGGCGCCCGGCTATTCCGTTTCGACCTCGACCGGAACCATCGACTTTCGGTTCCGGTTCCAGAACCCGGAATATCGCGTCCTGCCCGGCATGTTCGTGCGCGGCCAGCTTGAGGTCGGCCAAATTCAGGCCATCCTTGTGCCGCAATTGGCCGCGACGCGTGGGCGCGACGGCGTTTTGACGGCGTGGGTCGCGCTGGACGGCAAAGCGGTGAAACGCAGCCTGACCGATGAGGGCGTCCACGACAACAGGTGGATCGTCACCGCCGGATTGAAGGATGGCGAGCAGCTGATCGTCAACGGCACCACCAACCTGATCGACGGTGCCAAGATCACAGCAACCCCGGTCCAGCTCGACAAAAACGGCGTCGTGCAAGACGAAGCTGCAACCGCCGACCCGATTGCGGAAACGGAGTAACGCGACATGGCCCGTTTCTTTATTCACCGCCCGGTTTTCGCATGGGTGCTGGCTCTTGTGACCATGCTCGCCGGGGGCTTTGGCCTGTCCAGCCTGCCCATCGCGCAATACCCCGACATCGCGCCAACCACCGTGCGGATCAGCGCCACCTATACCGGTGCCTCGCCCGATATCGTCGAAAATTCGGTCACCACGATCATCGAGGACGGCATGACCGGCCTTGATGGGCTGATCTACATGACCTCGACATCGTCGCAGGGGTCTGCCTCGATTTCGCTGACCTTTGACGATAGTGTCGACGCCGATATCGCGCAGGTTCAGGTGCAGAACAAGCTGCAGCTTGTCACCTCGCAACTGCCGGACGCGGTGCAAAGCCAAGGCGTCTCGGTCACGCGGTCAACCTCATCCATCCTGCTGGTTGGCGCGCTGACCTCAACCGATGGCAGCTATGATTCGATCGAATTGGGCGATCTGGTCGAACAAAGCATCAAGGACCCGGTGCAGCGGACCTCGGGCGTCGGATCGATCAATACCTTTGGATCGGGCTATGCGATGCGGATCTGGCTGGATCCGGTCAGAATGCTGCAATATCAGGTGACCGCCTCGGACGTGGTTTCGGCGGTCTCGGACCAGAACACCAATGTCACCGTGGGTAATCTTGGCTCTCAGCCGACGACCAAGGGGCAGCAGCTGACAGTCCAGCTTTCGGCGCAATCGCAGCTAACCTCGGTTGCCGAATTTGAACGCATCTTGCTGCGCACCGAAACCGACGGGTCGACGATCTTCCTGGGCGATGTCGCCAATATCGAGATCGGTCAGGAAGAATACGGCACCGATGCCCGCTTTAACGGACATCCGGCGGCTGGCTTTGGCGTGAACCTTGCGACCGGTGCCAACGCGGTCGATACCGCCGCAGCGGTGCGCAGCGTGTTGGATGGGCTGCAAACCTCGCTGCCAGCGGGTGTGCAAATCGTCTATCCCTATGACACCTCACCCTTTGTCGAGGAGTCGATCAACCAAGTCTATCACACGCTGATCGAGGCGGTGGTTCTGGTCTTTTTCGTCATCCTGATCTTTCTGCAAAGCTTGCGGGCGACTTTGATCCCGACGCTGGCGATCCCGGTGGTGCTGCTGGGAACCTTTGGCGTGCTGTCCTTTGCTGGCATGTCGATCAACACGTTGACCATGTTCGCATTGGTGCTGGCGATCGGTCTGCTGGTCGATGACGCCATCGTCGTGGTCGAGAACGTCGAGCGCCTGATGGAGGAAGAGGGCATCGGCCCGGTCGAGGCGACCGAAAAAAGCATGGACGAGATATCGTCCGCGCTGGTCGGCATCGTTCTGGTGCTGTCGGCCGTGTTCCTGCCCATGGCCTTCATGTCCGGCTCGACCGGGGTAATCTATCGGCAGTTCTCGATCACCATCATCAGCGCCATGGTTCTGTCGCTTGGCGTTGCCTTGATCCTGACCCCAGCACTTTGCGCGACGCTGCTGAAGCCGCGCCAGCATGGCGATGGCATTGCTCCAGCGCGTTGGTTCAACCGAAATCTGGACCGGGCGACCAATGGCTATGCCGCCACCGTGGGTACATTCGTCAAGCGGCCGTTCCGCTTCATGATCGTGCTGCTGGCCTTTGGCGCGGGCGCCTATCTGCTTTATCAAAAGCTGCCCGGTTCGTTCCTGCCATCCGAGGATCAGGGTGTCCTGATGGTGATGGTCAAAACCCCCGAAGGATCGACCTCTGAAAGAACCAAGGCCTTGGTCGCCGAGGTCGAGAAATTTGTCCTGCAAGAGGAAAAGGACACTGCCGAAAGCGTCTTCGCCGCCATGGGTTTCGGGTTCGGCGGTTCTGGTCAGCGCAATGCGATGATCTTCGTCAAGCTCAAGGATTTCAAGGCACGCGAGGGCTTGGACGCCGCCTCGATGGCGACGCGCGGCAATATGCGCTTCATGTCGAACAAGAACGGGCAGGTCTTTTTCATGCAGCCGCCCGCCATTCAGGGCATGGGGAATACCGCCGGTTTCACCATGCAGCTGATCGATCAATCCGGGCGCGGACAAGAGGCCTTGGCCAAGGCCGCTGATGAGCTGGTCCAAAAGGCGACGCAGGACGGTCGCGTGACCAACCTTCAGGGCAATGATGCGCCGTTCGAGACCTCGCGCCAGATCATCATCGATCAGCAGAAAGCGGCGGCCTATGGGCTGGCCATTTCTGACCTGAACGACACATTGTCCATCATCTTTGCCAGCGCCGATGTGAACGATTTCGCGCTGGGGAACGAACTGCGCCCGGTGATCGTGCAGGGCAGCGCAGACGCCCGGATGCAGACCGAAGATATCGAGAAGTGGTATGTCCGGAATGAGGATGACGACATGGTGCCCTTTACCGCGTTCACGACGCAGGAATGGGGCCAGCAGGCGCAAAGCCTTGCCCGTTACGGTGGCACCCGTACGATGGAGATTTCGGGCGCAGCGGCGCAGGGCGTGTCATCCGGGACCGCGATGAACGTGATGCAGGAACTGGTTGCAGATATGGACGGGGGCTACGGCACCGCCTGGACTGGGCTTTCCTATCAAGAGCGGCTTTCGGGCAATCAGGCACCGATGCTATTCGCGCTGTCTGCCTTGGTCGTCTTTCTCGCGCTGGCCGCGCTTTACGAAAGCTGGTCGGTCCCGCTGGCGGTGATGATGACCGTCCCGATAGGGATCGTCGGCGCGATGACCGCTGCGCTGATCTTTGGCCAATCAAACGATGTCTATTTCAAGGTGGGGATGCTGACCACCATCGGTCTGGCTGCTCGGAACGCCATCCTGATCGTCGAATTTGCCGAGATGCTGCACAAACGGGGAACGCCGCTACTTGAGGCCGCAATCGAGGCCTCGCGGATGCGTCTGCGCCCGATCCTGATGACCACGCTGGCCTTTATGCTGGGCGTGTTGCCACTGGCGCTGGCCAATGGTGCCGGCGCGGCTGCGCAGAAATCCATCGGCATCAGTGTGTTGGGCGGGATCGCCGCCTCGGCTGCGATCGGCATCTTTCTGGTCGCCGTCTTTTACGTCGTGATCCTTCGGATCGTGGCATATTTTACCCGCAAGAAAGCCAATCCATGAAAATAACCTCTCGTTTGCTTGGCCCGGCGCTGCTTTTGCTGGCGGCGGGCTGCACCGCCGTCGGCCCTGATCCCAACGTCCGGCCTGAAATCAACCTACCCACTACCTTTGCCGAGGGCGGAACCGCAACCGCGGGCAAGGTGGTGAACCACGCCTTCTGGGCTGAATACCGCGATCCAATCCTGAACGATCTGATTGCGCGGGGGCTTAAACAGAACCTAGACGAAGCCGCCGCGCGCGAACGTATCCGCGCGGCTGCTGCCGACCTGCGCGGTGCAGGTGTGTTCGCCGCCCAGACCTCTGGGACGGCGGATACCTCGCGTGAACGCGGCGTGACCTCGGGTGGACCAGTGCAGTCCGCCAGCACATCAAGCCTGGACGCCAGCTTTGTCTTTGACCTGTTCGGCGGTGCAAAACGCGAAAGACAGGGGACCGCTGCCAGTCTTGAGGCCGCCAAGGCAGATCTGAGCACCACACGTCTGGCCTGGATCGCCGAGCTGATCGACGCCTATTCCGACGCCCGCTATTATCAGCAGTCCTTGGCCTTGACGCGCCAGACCATCACCAGCCGCGAGGAAACCGTCCGCGTCACCCGCGAGCAGCGCGAATTCGGCGTGGTCAGCGAATTCGATCTGGCACAGGCGCTGGCCCTGTTGGCTGGCGCCAAAGCGGAACTTCCGGGCTATGAGGCGCAGTTCAACGCGCAAGCCTATCGCATTGCGACCCTACTGAACGAGCCGGCAGCGGGCGTTCTGCAACAGATAAAACGCGGCTCGGGCCAGCCCCGCATACCCGCCACGGGTCGTGCTGGTATCCCCGCGGATCTGCTTCGGAACCGGCCCGATGTGCGGTCGTCCGAATACGATCTTGCAGCGGCATTGGCGACGGTCGGGGTGGCGACGGCGGACCTGTTGCCGTCGCTGACATTGACGGGTTCGGTCAGCGACAGCGCCGGGGCGAAAAACTGGGGTTTTGGCCCGGCGATTTCCTTTCCGGTGCTTACTCAGGGCGCGCTGCAGGCCACCCGCGCGCGGCGGATCGCTGAGGCGCGCGAGGCCGAAATCACCTGGCGGGCCGCTGTTTCTCAGGCGGTCGAGGATGTGCAGACAGCGCAATCGAACCTGAACCGGTACCGGCAACAGGCGACAGCATTGGATCAGGCGGCGACGGCCTATGACCGGGCCTATCAACTGGCGCGGCAAAGCTATGCGGAGGGCAGCATTGCTTTGCTGGACCTGCTGGATTCCGACCGATCGACCGCCTCGGCACGGCTTTCCGCGGCTTCTGCCAGAAATGACGCCGCCAAGGAATGGGCCGCCTTGCAGATTGCGACCGGCGCCGGTGCGGGTGAGGTCATATTGTCCACCCACAAATAGTGCCGAGCGAGATGGTCGTGGCGTTGGTAGGCCAGAAAAACCACCAGGACGGCTTGATCGCCCCTCTTTGTGCGGGCCAGTTAGGTTAAAGAAAAGAGAGGCGCCGCTGCCGAGCCGGAACCATTGAGCTTATTTGGATCGAGCAGTCGCGTCATGGAAGAAGTCATCGATCATGCCCACTCCTGAGATGTCGTGCGAAATCGGAAAATGGAAGGATGTCGCCGGCCGCGAGATCGCATAGACGAGCGCGTCGGTGAGTTCCTGAACCGCCCGCTGACCGGGGAATGGCCCTATGTCTGGCTCGACGCCACCTACCTCAAGGTCCGCTAGGGCGGGCGCATTTGCCCGTCGCGGCCATAATCGCCGTCGCCGCCACGGAGGGGCGGCGAGAAATCAGCGGCCTAGGCATCCGCCCCTCTGAAGCCGAGACCTTCTGGACCGAGTTTCTGCGCGTCCTAAAGGCCCAGGGTCTCGGGGTGCTCGGCTGGTGATCAGTGACGCGCATACCGGCCTCAAAGCGGCTATCTCGCGGGTGACCGGACAGTAACCTCCGTTCACAACCATATGGTCAAATACGGTCGTTTTTGTCCCAATGCTCAAGGCGACGAGACATCAGAAGCTTGACCAGGACAGAAACGTAGGACAAAACCCAGATAGTTTTGGGAGGTTTATGTCCGTGCTAATAGGCTATGCGCGCGTCTCGACCGAGGATCAGAATTTGGATGCGCAACTCGATGCCCTTGGGGGAGTGGGGGCAGATCGTATATTCTCCGACAGGATCAGCGGATCGCTGCGTAACCGGCCGGAGCTGGGCCGGCTGATCGATCAGCTCCGTGACGGTGACGTGGTGGTGGTGACTAAATACGACCGGCTGGCGCGGTCGCTCCGTGATCTGCTGGATATTGTCGCGGCGATTCAGGCTCAGGGTGCCGGGTTCCGGTCTCTGGCTGAAGACATCGACACTACGACACCGGCCGGGCGGCTGGTGTTCCATGTATTCGCCAGCATCGCTCAATTCGAGCGCGAGCGGATTTCCGAACGAACCCGCGAGGGGCTGGAAGCCGCGAGGCGGCGAGGACGAGTCGGAGGTAGGCCTCCGGCGCTGACCGCGGCGCAGCGGATCGAGGTTTGCCGGATGCGTGATGACGAACATCGGCCGCTGGCGGAGATTGCCGCGTTGTTTCGGGTCAGCGTGAAAACGGTTCGGCGTGTATAACTTTACAGCTGGGTGTCTTTACTGTATGTCCTTAGGACATACAGTAAAGACACCCATATGATACAGGCTCAAGAGCCTGTATCATATGGGATGCTGTTGACATGATGCCATCTATCCCCCTATGTCCTAAGGACATAGGGGGATAGATGGCAGTAAGTTTTGTCGAAGGATTAAAAAATGTCATTAACGGCAATGATATGCCGGTCATTACCTTCTACGGCTTCTTCGTCATCGGGCATAGCCTCTTTCATCACCCGTCCTGGAATGAAGAGCTGCTGAAAAGGCTTCCTGACGCTTGGGACATGGCACGGGCCAAGAAGTATCTGCGCAGCCTGGAGAGCCGGAAGGTGCTTGTCATGGATGCGGATTTTCGGTCGAACGTGTGGCGGGTGACACAATCGACGCGGGCTGGTTCGGCTGAAGAGGTTTCCTGTATCGCTGATCCATTCGGCTATGTCTCTCATCTGTCGGCCATGCATCGTTACGGATTGACGGATCGCAGCCCTCAAGCCCTGCATCTGACGACCCCCGTGCGCCCGCGCTGGAACGCTCTCCGGGATGAACGCATCCGCTACGATTTCCCTGATTTGGCAAGAATGGAGCTACCACCACTGCTCCGGCCTGGCTTCAAGGACATGATCCGCCGCCGCCCTGTCATGGTGCATGTCTCAAGCCGTCCCTGGACCCCCACCGCTCTTGCTGGAGAGGCAACCCGCATCACATCTATCGGCCAAACCTTTGCCGATATGTTGAACGAACCCCACCTTTGCGGCGGTATGCGCCATGTTCTCGATGTGTGGGAGCGCGAGGCGGATCAATGGGTGCCAGAAATTGTTGCCGCGATTGGAGAACTGGATAGCCAGATCGCCAAAGTGCGGGCGGGATATATCCTGTCTGAGGTAATGGACATAGAGCATCCGGCGCTGCATGAGTGGGAACGGTTTGCGCAGCGCGGCGGATCGCGCAAGCTTGATCCCGATGCGGACTATGCCCCTGAATTTTCTGAGCGATGGATGATCTCTATAAATGTCTGAAGACTCCCCCCAGTCCCATGATGCAGCCTTCGACATCGTTGATGTCGATGTACGGGCTTGGGTCGAGTCTGCCAGGGCCAACCCGACACTCTACCGCGATCGGCAGGTGACGGAAATCGTTCTGGCGTCCATCGGTTTGGCCCCTACCCTGGCGAAAACTCTTGTCCTGAAGGGCGGAACCGCCATGGCGTTGGCCTTCAAGAGCAATCGCGTGACCGGCGACGTGGATTTCACATCCACGGCCGAACCAGCCGAGTTGATGGGCAAGCTCACCGATGAGCTGAACGACACCCTTCCTCCCACGGCCATCCGGCTTGGCTATCCGAGTTTTCTTTGCCGGGTGCAGTCAGTGAAGAAGATGCCGCGTGCCGAGAATTTCGAGGACCATGAATTCCCCGCGCTTCGGGTCAAGATCGGGTCTGCACTGCGCGGAACGAATGAGGAGGCCCGGCTTGCCGAAGGCAGGGCCATCCGTGTGGTGGAAGTGGAGATCAGTTTCCGCGATCAGGTTTATGCCTATCAGGAGCTCAACCTGAATGGTGCGGGCGTCGCTGTGCGCGCCTTCACCATTCACGAGCTGATCGCAGAGAAATTCCGGGCGCTGCTTCAGCAACCGATCCGCAACCGTAATCGGCGGCAGGATGTCTATGATATCGCTTTCCTGATCGACACTCACGCTCTGGACGATGCGGACAGGTCCATCATTATGGCAACCCTGATCGAAAAGTGCCGCAATCGTGGCATTGAGGCCAACCGTGCCTCCATCGATGACCCTGAAATCCGGAGTCGGGCAGAGGCCGACTGGAAGACGCTCGGCCTGGAAATTGGTGATCTTCCCCAGTTTGATGCACGGTTCGCCCTAGTGCGTGACCTCTACGCCTCTCTGCCCTGGTGATGCACCCATGAGCCTTATCAAGTCGAAACAGCGCGTTGCCGACCATGGCGAAGTGTTTACGCCAGACTGGCTGGTCGAGAAGATGCTTGACCTAGTCAAGGGTGAAACCGAGCGGATCGATGCCCGCTTCCTGGAACCGGCCTGTGGCAGTGGCAATTTCCTCGTCCCCATCCTGCAACGCAAGCTGGCGGCCGTCGAGCTAAAGTTCGGCAAGTCGGATTTCGAGAAGCGGCATTATGCCCTTCTGGGCCTCATGTGCGCCTACGGGATCGAGCTTCTGGAAGACAATATTGCCGAGTGCCGGGAGAACATGCTGGCCGTGTTTTCCGATTACCTGTCGCTGGACGCGGACGATGAATTCTATCGCGCCGCCTCCTATGTTCTGTCGCTGAACCTCGTCCATGGTGATGCCATGACCATGCGCGCCACGGACGGCGCGCCAATCCGGGTCGTGGAATGGGGATACCTAGGCAAGGGCAGGTTCCAGCGCCGGGATTTCCGGCTGGACGTGCTGACTGGCATGTCGAGCTTCGGGGCCGAAGACTCGCTTTTTGCCCATCTTGGCAAACATGAAATCTTTACTCCGGCCAAGGCTTATCCCCCAATGACGGTCCGCGACCTGGCGAATGCCGGAAGTGGCGATTAATCGGAGGGGACTGCATGAACGATCAGGCCGGATTCGCGCTGCGGGGGCGCAACCCCGATGTTCTGACCTGCATTGCCAACCTCTCGAACGATGAGGTCTTCACTCCGCCCGAGTTCGCCAACCGGATGCTGGATACGCTGGCCGAGGCATGGGCGGCCGGTAACGGCGGGGCGAACATTTGGGCGGATAGCTCCGTCACGTTTCTTGATCCATGCACGAAGTCGGGGGTCTTCCTGCGGGAGATCACCACGCGGCTAATCGCCGGACTGCAAGACGAGATTCCGAACCTGCAAGCGCGTGTGGACCACATCCTGAGCAAACAGGTCTTCGGCATCGGGATCACGCAGCTCACCAGCCTTCTGGCGCGGCGCAGCCTTTACTGCTCGAAACATGCCGATGGCGAACACTCTGTGACGCGGGGCTTTACCACCCAAGGCGGCAATGTCTGGTTCGAGCGCACCGAACATTCGTGGCAGAATGGTCGATGCACTTACTGCAACGCTAGTCAGAACGCACTTGATCGCGGCGATGATTTTGAAACTCACGCTTATGCTTTCATTCACGCTGATAAAATAGACGACCTAGTTACAAAATTGTTTGGAGGCGAAATGCGCTTCGATGTTATCATTGGGAATCCTCCTTACCAGCTTGGTTCCGATGGTGGAACGCGCGACGTGCCGATCTACCAGCACTTCATTGGGCGGGCGAAGGATTTAGAGCCGCGTTTTTTGTCAATGGTTATTCCGTCCCGGTGGATGGCATCCGGGCTTGGTCTAAATGATTTCCGCAAGGATATGCTTTCAGATACTCGCATCCGCGAACTTGTTGACTATCCTGCCGCCAGCGAGGTTTTCCCAGGCGTTGAAATCAAGGCCGGTGTTTGCTATTTTCTGTGGGATTCATCCCATGAGGGAAAATGCAACGTAACCACATATCGCGGCGCTGAAGTCGCGGGTCCGATGCCTCGTGACCTTGGTGAATACGATGTATTCGTAAGGGACGGCCGCGCCGTCTCCATTCTGCACAAAGTCTTATCTCATAAGGAACCGTCGATAAATGGTATCCTTGCACGAGACAAAGAATTTGGATGGACTTCAAATTTTGATGGTTTTCATTCGAAAGAAAAAAAAGGCGACATTCCGCTCCATTATATCAGGACCATGAAGCGCGGGGTTGGATTCATTGAGAGAAAAAAAGTTACCAAGAGCGCCAATTTGATCGACCATTGGAAAGTTCTTGTTCCGCAAGCTTACAATGGCGGCGACGGGGTTCCTCACCCGGTTTTGGGAAAATCTCTCGTTGCGCCGTCTCCATCCGTATGCACCCAGTCCTTCCTGTTCTTCTATGTTCAAAATGAGAAAGAAGCAAAAAGTCTACAGTCATATTACTGCACGCGATTTTTCCGATTCCTGGTGTCCGTTCGGAAGATCACTCAGCATGCGACACACTCCACCTACGCATGGGTTCCAGTGCAGGATTGGAACCAGACATGGACGGATGAAGCACTCTATCAAAAATACGGCATATCGGAGGAGGAGCAAGCTTACATCGAGTCGCAAGTCCGTGTGATGAGCGGAGACAACGGTGAATAAGCATACCATTGAGGACATCCTTGCTCCTAAACCCGAGGTGCGGCCGCGTATCTATGCCTATGCGATAGATGATGCAGCGCATGCCGGGCTGCTCAAGGTCGGCCAGACCACCCGCAACGTGAAACAGCGCATTGCCGAACAGCTCAAGACGGCCGCGATCACCAACTACACCATCGAACTTGACGAACTGGCGACCCGTGAGGATGGATCGATGATTACCGATCACGCCGTGCGGGATGCGCTTAAGCGTAAGGGCTTCGATAATCCGCAACTGGAATGGATGCGCTGCGCGCTCGCGGATGTGAAAACCGTCCTGACCGAGCTTCGCACCGGGCAGCAGTTCACCGGAACGCACCATGACACCTTTCCGATGCGCCGTGAGCAGGCGGAAGCGGTAGAGCAGACCCATGCCTACTTCCAATCCCGGTGGGAACAGGATGCTGCGGCCGTTCCCCGTTTCCTGTGGAATGCGAAGATGCGCTTCGGCAAGACGTTCACAAGCTATCAGCTTGTGAAACGCTTGGGGGCGAAGCGCGTCCTGGTGCTGACCTTCAAGCCCGCCGTCGAGGATGCCTGGAAAACTGATTTGGAATCCCACGTCGATTTCAATGGCTGGCAATACCTTTCGGGCAAATCCGGCCGCGATCCGAGCCAGATCAACGCGGTGAAGCCCGTGGTCTATTTCGGGTCGTTCCAGGACCTTCTCGGTCGCGACAAGGCTGGCAACATCAAGGCCAAGAACGAATGGTTGCACACGACCAATTGGGATCTGGTCGTGTTCGACGAATACCATTTCGGCGCATGGCGCGAGACAGCGAAGGAGTTGTTCGAGGGCGAAGATGACAGCAAAGCCGCCAAGGCTGAATACGATACCGGGCTGGAACAGGTGAACGAAGATCTAGGCGTTCTGTCGGAGAGTGAAACCGAATTCTTGCCCATCACCACGCGCGCTTACCTCTACCTGTCTGGAACGCCCTTCAAGGCACTGGCAACCGGAGAGTTCATTGAGGAACAGATTTTCAACTGGACCTACACCGATGAACAGCGTGCGAAGGCCGAGTTCGCCGCGCAGCATCCTGAGGTGAGAAATCCTTATGGATCGTTGCCGCAGATGCGGCTTCTGACCTACCAGATGCCCGACGAACTGCTGGCAATCGCCAGTGCCGGAGAGTTCGACGAATTCGATCTGAACGCTTTCTTCGCTGCCAACGGTTCAGGCGATGGGGCTACATTCAAGCACAAAAACGATGTGCAGAAGTGGCTGGACATTATCCGGGGCGGTTACGCGCCGCAGGCGGTGGAAAGCCTCAAGACCGGCACCCGACCGCCCTTCCCCTATTCGGATGTGCGGCTCCTGCCCTATCTTCAGCATTCGTTCTGGTTCCTGCCGACCGTTGCATCCTGTCAGGCGATGGCAAACCTTCTGAAAGAGCGGCAGAATGCCTTCTGGCACGACTATGCCGTTATCATGGCGGCTGGCACGTCCGCCGGGATAGGTCTGGATGCCCTGCCCCCGGTCCGGCGCGCTGTCGGTAGCGGCTTCGATACAAAGACCATCACCCTGTCCTGTGGCAAGCTGACGACTGGGGTGACGGTTGCGCAATGGTCGTCGATCCTCATGCTACGTAACCTGAAGTCACCGGAAACCTATTTTCAGGCGGCGTTCCGGGTGCAATCGCCCTGGTCGATCAAGAATCCCAACGGCGACAACCCCAATGAAGAAGAGGTTCTGAAGCCGGTCTGCTTCGTCTTCGACTTCGCCCCTACCCGCGCCTTGCGGCAGCTTTCGGAATACGGGATTGGTCTTTCGCCCGGCGAGGCAAATCCAGAAAACGCAGTGCGGGAGCTTGTCTCATTCCTGCCGGTGCTGGCCTATGACGGCGCCAACATGACGCAGATAGATGCTGGCGGCATTCTGGATATTGCGATGGCGGGCACTTCGGCCACGTTACTTGCGCGCAAATGGGAATCGGCGCTTCTGGTTAATGTAGACAACGACACTTTGCGCCGCGTTCTCGATAGTCCTGAAGCCATGGCGGCCGTGGAGCGGATCGAGGGGTGGCGGACCTTAGGTGACAATGTCATCGAGACGATCATCAATAAGAGCGACAAGGTCAAAGAACTCAAAAACAAGGCCAAGGGCGGTGATCTGTCGCCCGCCGAGAAGAAGGAACTGACCGACGAAGAGAAGGAATACAAGTCCAAACGGAAGCTCGTTCAGGAAAAGCTGATCAAGTTTGCGACCCGCATTCCCGCCTTCATGTATCTAACGGATTTCCGCGAGAACACGCTTCAGGATGTCATCACGAAGCTGGAACCGGACCTGTTCCTTACCGTGACCGGCCTGACTGTGGCAGATTTCCATCTGCTTGTGCGCCTCAAAGTATTCAATACCGAGCGAATGAACGAGGCCGTTTTCGCGTTCCGCCGCTATGAGGACGCCTCCCTCCGCTATACTGGGATCGAAAGCCATAAGGGCCTAACCCACTACGGCCTTTACGATACGGTCGTGGCAAGGGAGTGAACAAGCTGGGGGGACAGCATGACGACCGAAGCGGAGGCGCTGGCCAATATTCTCACATGGTCCGCCGATAATCCGGGCTGGCAGCGCGATGCGCTGCGCAGGCTGGCGGTGGAGGGCAGCGTTGATGCCGCCGGACTCGATGAGCTTGTGGCCATCTGCAAAGGTCGCACCTCCGCCGTGCCGCTGGCCGCTGCACACTTGCGCGATCCCAACCGCGATCAGGGCGAAGTCTATCTGCGGCAAGTGCATGGCGTGCGCCATGTCAATGCCTTGGCCCCCGATCAGAGGCTGACCCTGCACCGTGTTGGGCTGACCATCATCTATGGCGACAATGGCTCAGGAAAATCCGGCTACGCCCGCATCCTGAAACGGGCGTGCCGTGCGCGCGTCTCGGGGCGTGGCGAGGAAATCATCCCCGACATCTACGAGGCCCAGCCCGGCACTCCGAGCGCGACCATTGAATACGCCGTCAGCGGTCAGAACCGCACCTGCGCATGGCGGCTTGGCCAACCCGCCGACACGGCGCTATCTGCCGTCAGCGTTTTTGATTCTCGCAGCGCCAACATCCACGTAGATGAAACCAATGACGTGGCCTACACGCCATTCCCGCTCAAACTGTTGAGCGCGCTGGCCCAACTTTGCAAGTCGGTTAAAGACAAGCTCGCCGCTGAAATCACCCAGCTACAGGCGCAGACACCGCAGAGCATCAGGGCCCCGACATGCAGCCCGACCAGCAAAGTTGGCCAGCTTCTGGCACGGCTTGCCGCGACCACGGCACCCGCCACGGTAGAGGCGCTGGCCACTCTCACTCAGGCCGAACAGGATCGGCTGGCGCAACTCACCGCCGACTTGGCCGGTGATCCCTCGCGTGCGGCCCGTCAGCTCACCACGCTCAAAGTTAAAGTCGAGGGACACGGTGCGCGGCTGGACGCGCTGTTTACAGCCACCCACGACGACAGCGCCGCCGAACTGCGCCGGTTGGCGGCGGACAGCGAAGCGGCGCGGAAAGCGGCGGAAGCGGCATCCGGCGCGCTGTTCGCAGGAGAGCCGTTGCCACACATTGGCTCCGAAGTCTGGCAGTCGCTCTGGGAGAGTGCGCGGGCCTATTCGGTCGAAGCGGCCTATCTCGAGCAGAAGTTTCCCGTCACTGATCCGGGCAGTGTTTGTTTGTTGTGTCAGCAAGAACTGTCCCCGCAAGCCGCCGACCGCCTTAACCGCTTCGAGACTTTCGTGCGTGATGACAGCCAGCAGCGCGCCGATGCCGCGCGTGCCGCCTACGACAACGCCGTTGTAGCTTTCGCCGAATGCGGCCTGACCTTGGCCGAGCTCGCCGTCATCACGGCAACCATCCGTGACGATTTGCGTCAAGATGCGCTGGCAACCGAGGTCAGACGCGCAGCCTTGCGGGCCATGTGGCGTCATCGCCAGATCACCTGCCGTCATGCGGAAATCGCCGCCGTCATCGACGCGGGCGTTGCCGCTTTGCCGCGTCAGGCGCTTGTCGATCAGGTCGCGGCCCTTGAGGCGCGCGGGGCAGCCCTTGCGGCAGAGGCAGATTCCCCGGCGCGCACGGCATTAATCGCTGAGCACACTGACCTTGCCGACCGCCAATGGCTGAACGGCATCAAGGCCGACGTTCTGGCGCAAATCGAGCGCCTGAAGCAGATCAAGGCACTTGAGACAGCACAGCGCGACACTACCACCTACCGCATCACCACCAAGAGCACGGAGATCGCCCAAGCATTGGTTACGGACGCGCTACGCGCGCAGTTTGCGCGCGAGGTCGCGAGCTTTGAGATCGCAGGTCTTGCCGTCGAACTTCGCCAACAGAACAGCGCGCAGGGTGTGCCGCGCTTCAAGGTGGCGCTGACCCGCAAACCCATAGCTTCCGTGGGGCAAGTCTTGAGTGAGGGAGAGCATCGCTGCGTCGCCTTGGCCGCGTTCATGGCCGAACTCGCCACCACCGAGAACAGGTCCGGTATTGTCTTTGACGATCCGGTATCCTCGCTCGACCACATGCACCGCGAGGCCGTCGCCAAGCGGTTGATTGCCGAAGCCGCGCACCGTCAGGTCATCGTGTTCACGCATGACCTCGCTTTCCTGTTCGAGTTGAATCGCGCGGCGGACGAAGTGGCCCCGAGGCCGCAGGTCGCTGTCAGTTCCGTCAGTCGCGGCAATGACAAGGCCGGTTTCTGCCGCAGTGAGCCGCCCTTCAAGGCACGGCGCGTCACCGACATCACCACCAGCCTGAGCAACCAGCTTGCCAACGAACGCTATCACTTCGATCAGGGCGATCAGGACAAATGGCGCGATACGGTGAAATCCATTGCCGGATCGATACGCGATACATGGTAAGTCGCGGTGGAGGAGGCAGTCGGCCACGTCATCCGCCGCCTGTCTAACGAGGTCAAATCTCCCGGCCTTGTCAAGCTGAC
>Ga0182744_1001438_pt1 | contig 20777 bp, 19 predicted proteins | sample eDN3rd30CKraftMG_FD_128525 | JGI IMG/M metagenome (GOLD analysis project Ga0182744, IMG submission 128525) | Enriched Miracle-Growth compost microbial communities from Emeryville, California, USA - eDNA 3rd pass 30_C Kraft MG (version 2) (version 2) ...
GGGCGGCGATTTTTTTAAGGAGGATTTGGGCTTCATCTTCGTTCCTTCGTCACTACGACGAAGCCCAAATCCTCCTTAAATCACAACCTCAAATCTGTGCCATTGGCGCTGACGGCGGACAATTGATGAAGACGCTACGCCGTTATATTGGGACTGGCATGAAAGAATTGCTCGGGCCATCAAGAGCCGCACATGAAGACGCCTACGCTCACTTGGCGGCGATCGTCGATTCCTCCTTCGACGCGATCATTAGCAAGGACCTGGACAGTGTCATCCTGAGCTGGAACAGGGCAGCCGAACAGCTTTTCGAGTGGTCGGCTGAAGAAGCAGTTGGCCAGTCTATTCGCATTTTGATCCCCGACCACCTCATGGCCGAAGAAACGCACATCATCGAGCGCATCCGTGGTGGGGAAAGGGTCGATACTTTTGAGACGGCGAGGCGGCGCAAGGGCGGCACGCTCGTCCCCGTCTCGCTGACCGTGTCGCCGATCAAGAATGCCAGGGGAGAAATCATCGGGGCCTCCAAGATCGCCCGCGACATCACGGCGACCAAGGAAAGCGAGCGGCGCATCAGACTGCTGCTCATGGAGGTCAACCATCGGGTCAAGAACCAGTTCGCCGTGATCCTCTCCATGGTTCGCGAAACCCTCAAGCGCAGCGGCAGCCCGCAGGACTTCGAACGGGCGATCCGCGAGCGCATCATGGCATTGTCCCGCTCTCACGACCTGCTCGTAGAGTCGGATTGGGCCGGCACCAGTCTCTTCTCCCTCATCCAGGAGCATCTCAAGCCATTTGGCCACGAGGACCGTATCGTGCTCAATGGGCCCCTGCTGACGCTGCAACCTCTCGCGGCCCAGTATCTCGGCATTGCCTTCCATGAACTCGGCACGAACTCGGCGAAGTATGGAGCGCTGTCGAGCGGCAGCGGTAACATCACAGTGAATTGGCACGTCGATCGCGATCACGAGGATAACCAGCACTTCACTATCGAGTGGGAGGAGACATCGGTGGCAGCTCCCCATATCCTCGAAAGCGGGCGCAGCGGTTTTGGCGGAATCATTCTCGAACGGGTTACGCCTGAAGCGCTGTCCGGCTCCTCAATCTTGGAACGAAGACCGGGCTACGCTCATTGGTCATTGACTGCTCCATTCGCCAATTCCATCGTACCATCGGTCGCCTAGGCGCCCGATAGAAATGCCTGCGGCGATCGCTTCCATCGAAGCCAGGAAGGCGACCGAGAAAGCTACCGGGGGTGTCTAGGGCAGGTGAAGCGAAAGTTGGCGAACCACCCTGGCTAGAGACGGAAACCGGCAGCCTCGTTCAGGTCAAGCAACCAAGATCACAGGAGCTCACCATGGCGGAACCGGATGTTACGCAGTTGGGCCTGATCGACCGTTACTGGAGAGCGGCCAACTACGTGTCTGTCGGCCAGATCTACCTGATGGACAATCCTCTTCTGCGCGAACCGCTCAGGGCCGAGCACGTCAAGCCTCGGCTCCTCGGCCATTGGGGCACCACCCCGGGACTGAACTTCATCTACGTCCATCTGAATCGGGTGATCAAGGAGCGCGGCACCGACATCCTCTACATCTGCGGCCCTGGCCATGGCGGGCCTGCAATGGTTGCCAACACCTACCTTGAGGGCTCGTACAGCGAGATCTATCCGGAGATCTCGCAGGACGAAGAGGGCTTGCGGAAGCTCTTCCGACAGTTTTCGTTCCCGGGCGGCGTGCCCAGCCACGTCGCCCCGGAGACGCCGGGCTCCATCCATGAGGGAGGCGAACTCGGCTACGCTCTTGTCCATGCCTTTGGCGCCGCCTTCGACAATCCGGACCTCACAGTTGCTTGCGTCGTCGGCGACGGCGAAGCCGAGACGGGGCCGCTGGCCGCTGCGTGGCACTCCAACAAGTTCCTGAATCCGGAAGTGGACGGCGCGGTCCTGCCGATCCTGCATCTCAACGGCTACAAGATCGCGAATCCTACCCTGTTGGCGCGCATGTCGGATGCGGAACTGCGCGATCTTTTCACGGGCTACGGCTACGAGCCGCTCTTCGTCGAGGGGCATGAACCGATTCCGATGCACCGCGCCATGGCGGAAGCCCTCGACCTTTGCATGGACCGCATCGGCGTGATCCAGGAGGAGGCTCGCGCGGAAGGCTGGTCAGGCGGGCGCCCGCGCTGGCCGATGATCGTGCTGCGCAGCCCGAAAGGCTGGACCGGACCGAAGGAGGTCGACGGCAAGAAGGTGGAGGACTTCTGGCGCTCGCACCAGGTCCCGGTGTCGAATGCCCGCGGAGATGCCGCGCACCGCAAGGTCCTGGAAGAGTGGCTGCGCAGCTATCGGCCGGCGGAACTCTTCGACGGCAACGGCCGCCTCCTGCCGGAGATAGCCGCGTTGGCTCCCGAAGGCGAGAAGCGCATGGGTGCGCTGCCTCACGCCAATGGCGGACTGCTGAAGAAGGACCTTGTCCTGCCGGACTGGAAGAGCCTCGCGGTCACGGTCGGCCAGCCGGGCAAGACGATCGCCGAGACCACCCGCTTCATGGGAGCTTATCTGCGTGAGGTCATCCGCCTCAATGCCGAGGAAAGGAACTTTCGCCTGATGGGCCCGGACGAAACCGCCTCGAACAGGCTCGATGCCGTCTTCGAGGTCACGGATCGGGTCTGGATGGAGAGGATCGAACCCTACGATGTTCACCTGGCGCCCGAGGGCCGGGTAATGGAGGTTCTGTCAGAACATCTCTGTCAGGGGTGGCTGGAAGGCTATCTGCTGACGGGGCGCCACGGCGTGTTTTCCTGCTACGAGGCCTTTATCCATATCGTGGATTCCATGGTCAACCAGCATGCGAAATGGCTGAAGGTGACGGCGGAACTTCCCTGGCGCAAGCCGATCGCCTCCTTGAACTACCTCCTGACTTCCCACGTCTGGCGGCAGGACCACAACGGCTTCAGCCACCAGGATCCGGGGTTCGCTGACTTGGTCGCCAACAAGAAGGCCGACATCGTGCGGCTCTACTTCCCGCCCGACGCCAACACGCTGCTCTGGGTCACCGACCACTGCCTGAGGACCTGGAACCGTATCAACGTGATCACGGCCGGCAAGCAGCCGCAGCCGCAATGGCTCACCGCCGAGCAGGCTGAACGCCACTGCGAGGCGGGCGCCGGGATCTGGGAATGGGCCTGCACATGCCCAGCTGACGAGGAGCCCGACGTGGTGATGGCCTGCTGCGGCGATGTGCCGACGCTGGAAACGCTTGCCGCCGTCGACCTGCTGCGGCGCGAGCTGCCCGATCTGAAGATCACGGTAGTCAACGTCGTCGACCTGATGACGCTGCAATCCCACACGACCCACCCGCACGGGGTCACCGACGAGCAGTTCGATGCGCTGTTCACGAAGGACAAGCCGGTCATCTTCGCCTATCACGGCTATCCCTATCTCATACATCGCTTGACCTATAAGCGGACCAATCACGACAATTTCCACGTCCATGGCTTCCAGGAAGAGGGCACGACCACCACCCCCTTCGACATGGCGGTCATGAACGAACTCGACCGCTTCCATCTGGCCATGGCCGCCGTCAGGCGGCTGCCGAATCTTGGCACGAGCCCCAAACGGGTAATCGAGCGGTGCGAGCATGCGCTGGACCAGCATGCCTCGTATGTCCGGCAATATGGTGAGGACATGCCCGAGATTCAGGAATGGAGCTGGCCTTACAAGACTGCCGCCGAGGCGGGAGACTGATGGCGCCAAGTGGCGACAGCCCTTGCTGTCGCTTCAGACCTGCACGAGTTCACCCGTAGCGGCGACTTCGATGCCTGCGGCATTAGCCTCGTCGGTGTCGATATGCACTTCCGTGAAAGAGTCCTTGCGCACACGCACCAGCGTCCGGCCGAAAGTGAGGGCGCGATCGTCGTCGCTGACGCGGACGTCGACATACTCGCCGTCCCGGATGCCGAGCCGCGCCGCATCGGCAGGATTGGTGTGGATGTGCCTGGCCGCGATAATCAGGCCGTCGGTGGTGAAGCTCCCGGCAGGCCCCTCGATCGTGACCTGCGGTGTAGCTTCGAGCCTGCCGCTGTCGCGCACCGGCACGTCGATGCCGAGCGCGAAGCTGTCGGTGCGCGACACTTCGATCTGCGTGCGTTCGCGCAGCGGTCCGAGGATCGCGACACGTTCGAGCCTGCCCTTGGGCCCAATGAGCGTGACCCGTTCCCTTGCGGCCCAATGGCCCGGCTGTCGCAGCGGTGTCGCATGATCGAGCAAGTAGCCCTTGCCGAACAGCGCATCCACCGCCTCGCGGGACAGGTGGACGTGCCTGGCCGAGACCGCGATCGGCAGTCGCAACTGGTCCCCTAGCTTGCGGGCAGCGAGCGCTGCCGCCGTCTCGCGGGCAATCATGAGCTGTTCCGCCGTCTCTGTTACGAAGACGCGGACTCGGGAGCCGTACGCCTGGATCTGCGGCGCCGCATGGCCTGACAGGTTCACGGCCATGTTGCGGTCGTGGTCGAGTTGCAGGCCCATGAAGTCCAGCCCGTCGCAGATGCGCCGGCGCATCGACGGAGAGTTCTCGCCGATCCCCCCGGTGAAGACGACCGCGTCCAGCCCTCCCATGGCCGCCGCATACGCCCCGACATACTTCCTGGCGCGGTAGGCGTAGATCTCGATCGCCAGCTGGGCGTGGGGGTCCCCTTTCGAAGCCCTCTCTTCGATGTCGCGCATGTCAGACGAGCCTGCCAGTCCCTTCAGCCCGCAATCTTCGTAGAGGGCATCCTCGATTTCCTGCACCGACAAACCGAGTTCGCGCGACAGGAAGCCAAATGCGCCGGGGTCGACGTCTCCGGAGCGGGTTCCCATCACCAGACCCTCGAGCGGCGTCATGCCCATCGAGCTGTCCATGCTGTTTCCGCGGTTGACGGCGCAGACGCTTGCCCCGTTGCCGATATGGATACTGACAAGCTGGAAGTCGGAGAGCGGTCGGCCGATCTCTTCGGCCGCCCTATAGGCAACGTATTTGTGGGAGGTTCCATGGAAGCCGTAGCGCCGCAGGCCGGCATCCCGCCATCTCGCGGGTACTGCATAGGTGGTTGCGAAAGCTGGATTGGTGAGATGAAAGGCCGTGTCGAAGACCGCGACCTGAGGCAGGTCCGGCCACAAGCCGCGGCAGAGCCGCACGGCCTCCAGATTAGCCGGATTGTGCAGCGGAGCGAGCGGCGTCAGCGCCGCGATGTCCTCGGCCGTGGCGTCGTCGAGCAGTGTCGGCGCGGAAAACCGTGCGCCGCCGTGGACGATCCGGTGTCCCACCGCATCGATCGAGTCCAGCGCGAACCGCTTCAGCGCGACCGGAACGTCCTTCAACGCGTCGCCGGGACTGGCGAAGGCGGCCGCGCCCCGCTCGTCCGTTTCGCCGTGCCGGAAGCGGTATTCACAACTTCCGTCGCGAAATCGCTCGTAGGACCCCTTGAACATCTCGCGCGTCTCGGCCCCAACGTCGAAAACGCCGAACTTGAGGCTGGAACTGCCGGCGTTGAAAACAAGTATCTGCATTCCGGACGATTCCACTTGTCGAGGTAATTCTAGGGCCCCATCCTCAATCGCACTGGGATGATGCGGCAGGATATAGCATCGAGAACGATCCCTCATGAATGCCTTGGGATCTTCCGTCGATAGGCCTGCCGAGGTTGGGCGGACGGGGATGCCCCATACTCCTTCCGGACTTTCTCCATTTGACCGCCGCGCCCCCGTTCGCGGGTGGGCGACGCCAGCAGCCGCAGGCCGTTCAGGACGACCAGCACGGTACCCCCCTCGTGACCGACCACCGCAAGCGGCAGGGGCAGGTCGAAGAACAGGCCGCCGACGACCAGCACTGCCATGGCGATCAGCGCGAATGCCAGGTTCTGCCGAATAATCCTGGCAGTGCGGCGCGCCAGGTCGTGAGCCTTGGCAAGCTGCTCCATGTCTTCCGACAGAAGCGCCACATCGGCCGCCTGCAGCGCGACATCCGATCCCGCGGCGCCCATGGCTATGCCCACATCGGCCCGCGCAAGTGCAGCCGCATCGTTGACGCCATCTCCGACGAACGCCACCTTTCCCGACGCGGCCAACTCTCCCACCATGCAGACCTTGTCTTCGGGCAGCATGTCGGCATGGATATCCTCCGGCGGCAGGCCGAGTTCCTCGCCGATCCTCAGTGCAACAGGCTCTCGGTCTCCCGTCATCATCACGATCCGCTTGACGCCGCTCAGTCGAAGCGCGTTCAGCGCCGCCGCCGACGTTGTTCGCACCCCGTCCGCAACGGTGACGGCGCCCAGCACGCGCGAATCCTTGCCGAGATAGATGACAGTTTGATTGTCGCTTGCGAGAGCCCCGAGCGCCGGGTGGTCGATCGAGGCTTCCATCTCCGAGGCCAGACGCGGATTGCCCGCCCACAGCAGGCCTTCCCCATGATGGCCTACGATGCCTGCGCTCGGCCTTGTCGCCACATTCGTCACTTGGGCCACCGCTACAGAGCGGCTCGCAGCCTCGCGTCTGATGGCGGCGGCGCTATGATGTTCGGAATGAGCCTCAAGTCCCGCCAGCAGGGAAAGGAAGCCTTGTTCGTCGCCATCGAGTGCCACGACCCGGGTCACGGTCGCCTTGCCGGTGGTCAAGGTGCCGGTCTTGTCGAAAGCGAAGGTGTCGACCGCCGCCAGCGTTTCCAGTGCAGCGCCGCCCTTGAAGAGCACCCCGCCGCGTGCTGCGGCCGAGAGAGCCGAAAGGATCGCTGCCGGGACCGATATGACGATGGCGCAGGGGCTGGCGGCGACCAGCAGTGTCGCGGATCGATAAAGTGCGTCCTCCCAGTCCCGCCCAAGCCAGTAGAAGGTGGCAAAGGCGAGTGCCGCTCCAATCATGACCGCGATCGTGTAGCGCTGGCCGAACCACGCGCTGAACTGTTCCGAGGGCGCCTTTGCAGACTGAGCCTCGGTCACCAGGGCAATCATGCGGGCGACGGTGCTGTCCTCGATGGTCTTGGTCACCCTGACTTCGAGAACTCCGTCCAGATTGACGGTCGCTTCGAAGACCTGCCCGCCGGATTCCTTCGCCACTGGCATGGATTCACCCGTGATGTTTGCCTCGTCCAGCGAGCCGCGACCGCCGACGATCACCCCGTCCGCGGGCACGCGGGCACCGGGCCGGAGCACGACGACGTCATCAATCCGCAACTCGGCAGCGGGAACTTCGGTCACGATGCCGTTTGACTGCTTGCGCAGCGCCGTTTCTGGTCGAAGCGCCATCAAGGATTCGACGGCCCGGCGGGCGCGGCCGAGAGCTCGCTCCTCCAAGGTCGTCGAAATGCTGAAGAGGGTCAGCAGGACCGCGCCCTCGAACGGCGCCCCCACAGCTGCCGCCGCGACCGCGGCCACAACCATCAGCAGATCGATGTCGAAGATGTGTTCCTTCCACAAAGCCTCGAGTGCACGCCAGGCGGCCGGCAGGCCACCAGCGAGATAGACGACGGCTAGTCCGATGAGCCAGGAGTACGCCGCCACCTCTCCCTCGAGCGGCCAGAATGCTGCCAGCGCCATCAGCATCCCCGCCACTGTCAGGACTGTCAGTATCATCGAAAGGTCGGCGGTAAGCGGTCTTTGCATCTCGTGTCCTCGTGTCGCCGACGTCCTACACGATCAATTTCAATTCTTCTATTGCATTTTTTTGCAACGATCATAATTTGTGTCTATCAGTTTGAACGCCCGCGTCGGCTAGAAGGAGCATACGCATGAAACAGATTTCCGACAGGCTTTACGTCGGGCCGCAACTCACCGCCGAAGACATAAGGCATGCGAAGTCGCAGGCTTTCGCGGCGATTGTGAACAACCGCCCCGACGGCGAGGAACCGGGTCAGCCCAGCGCCGCCGAGAACCGTTCGGTCGCGGAGGACGCGCAGCTTGCCTACACCCATATTCCGGTGACGGCGGGACAGATCGGCGAAACTCAGGTTCGAGCGTTCCAGGAGGCTCTTTCCCAGGCCAACGGCCCGGTGCTGGCGCACTGCAAGACCGGAACACGATCCGCAATGCTCTACGCCATTGGCGAGGTTCTGGACGGGCGGATGAGCAAAGACCAGATCATTCCGTTCGGCCAATCCGCCGGCCTCGACCTCTCCGGCGCAGTTAAATGGCTCGATGCGCACGGCCGCTAGTCGACAGACCTATCCTGCAAGGAGTTATGCAATGAGCACGACCAAGCCTCTCGTGAAGGGATTCTTCGACCAGCGCACCTTCTCCATCCAGTATGTCGTCGCAGATACGGAAACCCGGAAGTGCGCGATCATCGATCCGGTTCTTGACTTCGACGAGAAGTCGGGCGCGATCGCGACGCAAAACGCGGACGCGATCCTGTCCCATGTGAACGAGCAGGGATTCGAGGTCGAGTGGATCCTCGATACGCATCCGCATGCGGATCACTTCTCGGCGGCGCGATATCTCAAGGAGAAGACCGGCGCGGCAGCGGCGATCGGCGAGAAGGTCGTCGAGGTGCAGAAGCTCTGGAAGGACATCTACAACTGGCCTGACTTCCCGGCCGACGGCTCTCAATGGGACAAGCTCTTCGCAGAGGGCGAAACCTTCCTGGTGGGCAACGTTCCGGCCAGGGTGCTGTTCTCGCCGGGGCACACGCTGGCGTCCATCACCTATGTGATCGGCGACGCCGCCTTCGTGCACGACACGCTGTTCATGCCGGATTCGGGAACCGCAAGGGCCGACTTTCCCGGCGGCAGCGGGTCGCGGCTCTACAGGTCGATCATGGAGATCCTGTCGCTGTCGGACGAGACGCGCATCTTTACAGGTCACGACTACCAGCCCGGTGGCCGTGAACCGCTGTGGGAGTCCACGGTCGCCGAGCAGAAGGCGAGGAACACCCACATGTCGAAGTGCAAGACCGAGGAAGAGTTCGTGAAGGTCCGCACAGCCCGCGACAAGACCCTGTCGATGCCGAAGCTGATCCTGCACGCGCTGCAGGTGAACATGAATGGAGGACGGCTGCCGGAGCCGGAGTCGAACGGAAGGCGTTACCTGAAGTTCCCACTCGACGCACTTCAGGGCGCCGCATGGGACGACCAATGAAGCTCAAACTTGCCCCCCAAACTGCCGATCTCGTGGCGAGCGCTGGCGAGGCGGCGGAGTTCCTCAAGAAGTTCACTCACCCATCGCGTCTGATGATCGTCTGCGCCCTGGTGGATGGCGAGCGCTCCGTCCGCGATCTCGAGGACACGCTGGGAATTCGGCAACCCGGCCTATCGCAACAAATTGCTGAACTGCGGGAGGCGGGACTCATCGTCGGCCGCAAGGAATCGAAGAACATGTTCTACCGGCTCGCGGACGGACGAGTCACCGAGTTCATCGGCCTGATGTACCGGATGTTCTGCGAGCTTCCGGAAAGGGATCAGCAAGGAAACGATCAATGACAGAATTCACGCCAATCGCCTCCCTCATTGGAGGCATGATGAAAGAAAGGCGGCAAGACGCGCCTGATACTGGAGGATCACTAGATCTGATGGAGCGCTGGCGCGATCCTCGTACCTCTCGGCTAACCCAGGTTGAGCAAACGGCCGAGAACGTCTTCGCGGCGCAACAATCCGATCATCTGTCCTGATCGAAGCACAGGAAAGGCTCGGTGCGGCTCTGAGAGGAATAATTCGGCGGCGGTGACGATGTCCGCTTCAGCCTCGATGGTCTTAACAGGGCGGCTCATCTGATCGCCCACGGTGCCCCGCCACTGCCGGTAGTAACTCGCCATCATGGCGGGGCGGAAGCAGTCCTTTTGCGTCAGAATTCCAACAAGGGCTCCTGACGCGTCCACGACCGGTGCTGCTTCCTGGCCGGTCGTGTGCAACAGCCCGGCGGCCTGACGGATCGGCATCTCGGTATCGAGCGTCAGATAATCGGTTCGCATAACGCTGGCGATAATGTCAGTCATCGCTTTGAACCTGCTGAGCCCGCTTCGGACACCCCGCACAACGGGCATCGTCAGGTAGGCAGGCCAACCCCCCGCAGGAGGTCTGCAGGTCGCGGCCGCCAACCATCAGTCCCAGGGCAAGACCGCCTGTTGCCAGAATGACGATCAGGGGCGCAATGACAAGCTCCATTGGGTTTCTCCTCAGGCCAAGTGCGCGTCGAAGCGGCCGACTGCGACACGTCGAAGGCTCGACTTCTCGTTGAAAAGGAAAAGCGCGTCCAGCCCATTCCGCTGAGCCAGTGCAGGGCCTTTAAGACCCGCGGACACAAGCGCGGTTGCCCATCCGTCCGCCAGCATGGCGTTGTCGGCGATAACGGTGACCGATGCAGCGCCCCCTTCTACGGGCTCGTCCGTGGTCGGATCGATAATATGGCTGTAGCGCCTTCTGCCAAGCGTATAGCCGTTGACCTTGTCGCCCGACGTAGCGATTGCCCGCCCAGCGAGGGCGATAATCTCGGACGAATCGAAATGGCCCTGGCGGGGATCCTCCACCGCAATCTGCCATGAACGACCGCTCGGATGATGTCCAAGCGCAGCGACTTCTCCGCCCAGGTCGACGACAAAATTCTCCTCGTCGTGTTCACGCAGCACGCTCACCATCTGGTCAAGCGCATAACCCTTGGCAATCCCGCAGAGGTCGACGGTCACTTCAGGGTGGGACTTGCAAAGGGCAAAATCCGAAGCCAGAATCTCGGCGTCTTGGGGAACCTCCGCTGCCGCCATTGGACCGAAGCCCCAGCGTCCTACATGCGGTCCGACGGCGATGTCGAATGCTCTCTCGCTGGCGCCCCGAACCGACAGTGCCGCCCGAACGACCGTCGCAATTTCGCTGTCGATCGGCTGCCAGTCCTGGCTTCGCCTCTCGTTGAATGCTGTGATGGCGCTGTCGCGGCGCCATGGCGACATCAGATGGTCGATCCGCGCAAGCGTCTCCTGCAGGGCGGTCTGGAGTACGCCCGCGTTGGCCCCGGCACTCAACACGGCCTTCCAGGAGGTGCCGAAGGCCGGGCCGCCGATTGCTAAAGTCGGAGATGCGGAGCGGGCGAGCGCCGGACAGGCAAGTGCCGATGCCGCTGCAAGGCCGCCTGCGAGGACCTGACGCCGGGTGAGATGGATCTTGTTCATGTCCTCAGCTCCCGAAATCGTCGTTGAAGATAGATTGCGGCTCCACGCCCAGATCGTCGAGCGTGGAGAGCACGGCAGAGATCATCACCGGCGGTCCGCAGAGATAATATTCACATTCGTCAGGTGCCGGATGGTCACGCATCGCCCTCCGCAGGACCTCGTGAATAAAGCCGGTTGCGCCCCGCCAGCGGTCGCCCGGCGCGGGGTCTGAAAGGGCCACCGTCCAGTCGAAGTTCTCGTGCTGCGCAGCGAGGGCCTCGAATTCTTCAACATAAAAAAGATCGGCTACCGACCGGGCACCGTAGAAATACGACATCTTGCGGCTTGTGCCGCGCGCAAGTTGCTCATGGATCATAGCGCGAAGCGGTGCCATACCGACACCGCCGCCGACGAAGACCATCTCGCGTTGAGTCGGTTGGACGTGGAATTCTCCATACGGGCCGGACACGTCGATGCTATCGCCCAGTTTCAGCCCGAAGAGGTGCGACGAGACGATGCCCGGTGGGATCTCCGCTTCGCGCCCTGCAGGCGGCACTGCCAGGCGGATATTGTGAACCAGACGGCCACGGTCCTCCGGTCGCCCCGCAAATGAGTAAGCGCGTGACGTGCGCTCTGTGGTCCCTGATCTCAGCCCCGACCAACCCGAAATGCGCCAGGTCAGCTCGTGCTCCGCATCGATCTCGAGCTGCGAGAAGTCGCGTTCATAGGGAGGCGCGGTCAGCAGCATGAAACCGCCCGCTCGAAAGGTCAGGTCGCGCCCGTCCGGGATCTCCAGCACCAACTCGCGGATCAGTGGAGCGAGCATGCGGTTGCTGATGACCCGGCAGGTGAAGCCCTCTGCCGACATGATCTCAGGTGGCACGGAAACATCTACCGTGCCGCGCAAGTTGAGCTGACACGCCAACCGTACATTTTCGCGACGCTCCTTCGCTGACAGCAGACCGCGCTCCGTCGATCGCAACTCGCCTGCGCCGTCACCGGTGACGGTGACGCGGCATTGCCCGCAGGTTCCGCTGCCGCCGCAGGCTGCGGGAATTGGAATATCGGCGCCATGCAGGACCTCGAGGAGCTTCGCGCCGCGCTTGGCTGTGATTGTCTGCCCCTCATTCACGATCACCTTCAAAGCGATGTCTGGCACCAATCGCGACCGCGCTGCGAGAAGGCCCAAGGCAAGTCCTAAAATGAGGAGGACGACCAGTGCGCTGCCAAGAGTGATCTCAATCATGGTACCGCTACCTGGGCAAAGGTCGCGAAACCGAGAGACATCATGCCCGTAAGGATAAAGGCAATGCCCAGTCCCTGAAGTCCCGCCGGCATATCCGCATATGCCAGTCGCCGCCGGATTGCCGACAGCAGGATCACCGCCACGGCAAAACCTGTGCCGGCGCCAAGGCCAAAAAAGGTACTCTCGGCGAGATTGTAGCTGCGGTCGGCCATGAACAGGCTTCCGCCGAGGATCGCACAATGGACTGCGAGCAGAGAGAGAAAGACGCCGAAGGTAGCAAAGAGCGCGGGGAAAGTGCGGTCGAGGACCATTTCGACCAGCTGCACCGCCGCCGACACCACCCCAATAAAGGTCAGAAGGCGCAAATAACTGAGGTCGAGATCAGGTAAACCTGCCCACGCCCAAGCGCCCGGGGCGAGCAGATACGTGTAGAGCAAATGATTGAGCGGCACAGTCACCCCCATGACCGCGATCACCGCTATGCCGAGCCCAACTGCCGTTCCTGGTCTGCGCGACAGCGCCAGAAAGGTACACAGCCCCAGAAACAGCGTAAGGGGCATGTTCTCGATAAACGCCGCGCGTATGAAGAGCGCCCCCAGATCACTCATCCCCGCGTCTCCTCGGCAGGAGCCAGTGCGTGCTCGGAGACCTCCACCTGTTCCACGCGCCAGCTGCGGATTGCCCAGACAAGGCCGCCGAGCAGGAAGAACGCACTCGGTGCAAGAAGCATCAGGCTCAGCGGCTCGAACCAGCCGCCCTGTTCGGTGGTGTGAAAGACTTCATTGCCCAAGAGAGTGCCTTGGCCGAACAGCTCGCGCACGCTGCCGATAATCACCAGGACCAGTGAATAGCCGAGGCCGTTGCCCAGCGCGTCGGTCATGGCCGGGACGGGCGGGTTGTGGAGCGAGAAGGACTCGGTGCGTCCCAGGACGACGCAGTTGGTGGCGATCAGACTGACAAAAACAGAAAGCCGCTGGCTCATCTCGAAAAAGAACGCCTGCAGAAACTGATCCACGACGATGACGAGCGACGCGACGATGATGATCTGGACAATGAGGCGGATCGAGGAAGGTAGATGCCGCCGGATGAGGCTGATGATCCCTGCAGCGACCACGATGACCGCAGTCAGTGCTGCTGACATGGTGAGGGCAGCTGCGAGCGTGGTTGTCACCGCAAGCGCCGAACAGATGCCGAGGATCTGCAAGGTGACCGGATTCTGTCGTAGGATTGGGTCTGTTAGAGTTCCCCAGAGCCGCATCAGAACTCTCCCCGTCGTATGGCATCAAGGAGTGGGCCGTACCCGTTAGGCCCCAGCCAGAACGCAAGCATCTGCGTCATCGCCGTGTTGGTTCGTGTGGCGCCGGTGATCGCGTCGACCTCGAATTCGGTTGTCGCTGCGCCGCGCGCAACAGCCAACTGAGGTGTTCCGGTGTCGTCCTCGATGCGCTTGCCGGCAAACTGCTGCCGCCAGGCGGGTTCATCGATCCGCGCACCCAGCCCGGGAGTCTCGTTGTGCGACATCACCGCGAGCCCCGCGACGGTGTTCATATCGCTCTCGACAGCAATCATCGCCTCTATGGGGCCGCCATAACCCGTCCCGCTGATCGGCAGGATTACCAGCTCCACTTGATCCTCTGGGCTGCGAAGCAGGTAAATCTGCTTGAAGTCAGCGCGGCTCCCTAGATTGGCGATGTCCTCCTGCGGCGACAGCTGCGTCCAGTTGGCGGAATCCGTCAAGGCGCTCGCCAACGTCTCGGGTGTGACATCCTGTGCAGCCTTGGCGCGCCGAAGATCTACCACGACTGTCGATAACTTCATCTCGTCGGACGTTGTCAATATCGCCGATAGCCCCGGAATTTCTGCCAGCAGCGCCTCAAGTCGAGTCTGCTGTTCAAGCGCGCGGTTCTGCGCCTGGATGGGCCGGAGCACCACCGTTGCACCCGTAACCAGCAGCGCGCACACAATCGAAACGATGAAGGCAATAGCGATGGTCTTGGTTCGGCTTTCATTGGGCAGCGATAGGATCCCTCGCCACAGCTTGATCGGATTGAACTCAGCCATGACGATATCTCCGAACAGCCTGCCAGAGGGCGATGGCCATTTCATCCAGTAAAGGTGCTGCGAGCGAAACCAGAAGTGCTGCCGAAACAGCAATCTGGACGGGAGCTGTCTCCCAAAAAGCGGCAAAAAGCGCGATCATTGCCCCAAATAGGGCGCCATAGAACCAACGCCCAAGCGGCGTCGACGCGCTGACCGCCGGATCGCAGACGAGGAAAATCAGAACAACTGCGATGGCGCTGTTCAGCAGGTCGATGGTGAAACCACCCGCAGCGATCAGCACCACAAGTGCGCCAACAAGGACGCGCCACGGCAGCACGCCGAAGAACAAGAGAATTGCCGCTGCCGGGATCGTGGCCCAGCCAATCTGAACCGGCAGATGAGGCCAGTCCGCCGCGGGAAAGCCGAAGCCGAGGAACATGATGGTCACCACCGCAGGGCTGAGGACACTGCGCCCCCAACCTCCAAAGACCAGCTCGCCGAAGACGAAACCAAAACTGACCCCTATCGCGAACTGAAGCGGCCCCACCTCAGGTGCCAGAACGGCGATGGCAAATGCGGATACAGCTCCGGCCGCGCTCGGGGGCTGGGCGCGGAAAAAGGTAAACAGCGCCTGCCATAGCCCGGCCAGGACAAGGATGAACACGAGGCGACCGGTGCCCCAGACTCCTTCGTCCCAGATCCATGACACCGCAACCGGAAGCAATGCAGCCAGGAAAACCATGGCCACAGTCTCGCGAGTCCAGATACCGCGGATCATGCGTTCGCCTCAATGCGGTTAAGCGCAGCGCGCAGCAGATCCGAAAAGCGCGGCGAGGCCGCGGTAACGTAGTCAACGAGCGCCAGGTCTTCTTCGACCAGCGACAGAACATCAAGGTCGACTGCGGCCTCGTCGTCCCCGACAGAGAGCGCCCGCAAAAGGGCCATCCCCGGCATAGCGCCCCCCAATGCGTGCTCGACGGCGGCCGTGGCAATGACCGGTTCGGGGCGCGATGCGCGGCGCAGGGCGGCTTCCAGCCAGTGTCGCGATGTTGGCTCGCGACGCTCGAGCACCGTAACCTGCCGATCGTGGAAACCGAGCCAACGCGACTCCCGCCCATCCAGAGCCGAGCCGGAGAGGATAATGCGCGGACCGGGTGACATGAAGGCGTAGCAGATTTCGCGCAGATCGGCACCGGGAGGGCAGCGGACGAGCCTCGCCTCGCGCAGTCCCGGCCCCGCAACGGACACCACTTGCGTTTCGGGGAGCCGGCCCTCGGACAGCAGTTGTCCGATGGCAACGACATCCTCCATGGAAATGTCCCAGACCTGTCGGGACAGACGCGCAGGGAACAGCCGGTGGATCTGGAGCCCCGCAAGACCCTGAGGGTGCAACTCGCCGAGGCGAACTATCTTCAATCTACCGTGCGCGTCAGGGATGTCCGGCCCTTGGTCCTGGCAGAAGAATAGCGGCCCGTCGCAGAGGCTTGAGAGCACGCGTAACCCAAGATTGAGTCGTGCGATGTTATCCTCGCCGATCGCATGCCGCGGGTCCGGCGCCAGGGGACGGGTATCGACCGCCATGACAAATATCGCGGCAGGAGCCGTTGATGCTTCGGGCACTTTGCCGAAAGGCCGGCTCCTCAGTCGCATCCAGAGGCCGGAACTCTGAAGCAGTTGACGCAGCGCGGTTGATCCGCTTCCGCCTTCAAGCTCTTCGAGCGCCGATTGGGTGTCATACTGGTGCCGCTCGCCTGATCCTTCTCCCTGAATGATGAGGCTCGTAAGGCGGCGCCCCGCACCAGTCTCAAGTTCCGAAAGGCGGCCAGAGATGGGTGCTGTGATGATGCATTCGGGACGCCGGCGATCTCGCAGGAGCGGCTTGCCTTGAGCAACACGGCTGCCGACCTCGGCCAGCGGCTCCACCCTGAATTCCATCCACGGGGGCAAGCTCACCCCGGCTTCGGATGTGAGGATCTTTTCTGGCATACCTGTTGGGAGGGGCGGCGAACCCGCACGTACGGAGAGGCCGCGTTGCGTCAGACCGAGTATGGCGGGTCCCTCCGTGGCTTGATCGAGTCGGAAATGCCCTTCCGCTTGACAATACAAGGACTACCAGAGAACGTTTGATGCTTCCACCCGTGCGAGGCAGGCCGCCCATGCAACTTCGATCAATTCTCTTGTGGAGCAGTATTCCCGCCATATTCGTGGTTGCCTCGGCAATCGGACAAACGCCGGAGCGGACTCCTAATATTGAAGAGATCACGCAATGGGCGCGATCTGGACACGCGAATATCCATTCCGAATCTTTCGCGCATTGGAACGATACTGGCGAAATCCCGCCGGTTTGCTCCACCTGTCACTCTGGAGCGGGATTTCGGTCATTGTACGGGTTCGATGGCAGCACCCCCGGCCTGCCGCAGAGTCCTATACCCGTCGGCGGCGTGGTGGATTGTGACACCTGCCACCATCCAGGCCTTCCAAGCGTAACCGAGCTCCAGCTCCCTTCCGGCACTCAGCATCCCGTCGTGGGTGCTGAAGCCGCATGCATGACCTGCCACCAAGGCCGAGCGTCGAGCGCAACGATTGAACGTGTGGTGGCGGAAAGCCCCGAAGATGAGGTCAACCCTGAACTGTCCTTCATCAACCCACACTACGCGGTCGCCGCAGCGAGCCTGCTAGGGGGCTCCGGCGCATTGGGATACCAGTATCCGGGGAAAGACTACCAGGAGCGGTTCTTCCATGCTCGCCCGGTCTCCACCTGTGTGGGGTGCCACGAACCGCATAACCTGACCGTGGCTGAGGCGACCTGCACCACCTGCCATGAATCGGGAAATTCACGTGTAATCCGCATTTCCCGCCAGAGTTTTGACGGCAGCGGCAATCTTGAGCAGGGCATCTTCGCCGACATCGTTGCCAATAGGGAGCGCCTGTTCGCTTTGCTGGCCGATTATGCGCGAGAGGTAGCGGGAACGGCGTTGGTCTACGACGGCAATCGCCATCCCTACTTTTTTGCCGACCATAACGGCGATGGCTTGCCGGACCAAAGAGAGGGCGCCCCCGTCGCGTATGCCAGCTGGACGCCACGATTGTTGAAAGCAGCCTACAACTGGAAATTTGTGGGGGCGGATCCTGCGATCCACGTTCATAATCCACACTACGCGCTGCAGCTGATACATGACTCAGCTGAGGATATATCGGCGGCTCTGGGCCGAGATCTGACGGATATGGCAAGGTGAACGATAGCTACACGGGTGTTTGAACGCATGCCGTGGAACTAATCAGACAAAATATGTCGTTAGGCGGCTACATTGCTCTGGTGCACTGCGAGACCCCATCACACAGTCTTTTATGATATCTTAAGACAACGCGCCATAATTAAAAGTGGGGGGCGCGCGAGTGCCAGATGCTAGACTTATCTCATTCGATTTTCCGAGCCCATGACCTACGTTTTGTTGCGTTGGCTATCGGAGTATGTGCCCTATCATGCCTAACCGGCGCCGCCATCGCACAGTACAGTATGAAATCGGAAGGGGCGAAGCGGCAAGGCTGGTTTCTGCTGGCGGGCTTTGTGACCGGATTGGGCGTTTGGACGACGCACTTCACCGCAATGCTCGGCTATCGAATTGACCTCGATATTCATTTCGATCTTGGCGTCGCCCTTTATTCTCTGCTTCTCGCTGTTGGCATCACCATGGTGGCGGGAATTGTTGGGCTGCAGCGGCGGGAACGGGGACTGCTAGCCGGGGTGCTTGCCGGCGTTGGTGTCGCCGTTGCACACTTCATCGACATGCACGCTATGCGGTTTTCCGGGATTGTTGTGCATGATCACCCGACCAGTATCCTGGCGGTCTTCGTCGGTTTCTTGTTTTCTGGGGCAGCAGGTCATTTCCTCGTCAGGTGGAGAAGTGAGGTTTTTGCCTGGCCGGCAGCGGCTGCTATGTTCGCTTCCGTACTGTCTCTCCATTTCATCGCGATGTCCGGTGTTACTCTCGTTCTAGTCGATGAGCCTTCCAATTTGACCGGCTGGACCGCGTCAGGTGACGAACTCGCAATGGTCGTCGTTGCCGCTTTCCTGGTCATGCTTGGTGCAGCCATTACTTACACATGGCATTCGGAGCGCTTATCCCGGGCCACCGCGGACGAACAACGGCGCTTGATCCAGACACTGCAGGCGCTTCGCGAAACTGAAGCTCACCACAGAGCCTATATCGAACTGAACCCACAAATCGCATGGGTGGCTGATCCAAACGGAAGTATCCTCGAGATCGCGCCGCTTTGGGGAGACCTGGTCGGGTTACCGCGGGAAGCAAGTTTCGGGGAAGGCTGGGCAAGTGTCGTTCATCCCGATGATCTACCTTCCGTCACTCGGTTGTGGACAGCGGCGATTGCGTCGCAAGACGGTTCTCGCGCTGATGTGCGTTACCGTGTCCGGCTCGTTGACGGATCCTACCGGTGGTTCCGCGCACGGGCAAAGCCGCGCAAGAATGCGAGTGGACAAGTCGTTGCTTGGTACGGCAGCCTAGAAGACGTTCACGAACAGGTGCTGGCCGAAGAGGCACTTCGCACTAGCGAGGAGCGCTACCGTCTGGCCACTCGCGCCACCAGCGAAGTAATCTGGGATTGGTCCTTTGCCGAGCAACGCGCTACTTGGGGAGGTGCCCATAAGAAGGTGTTGGGATTCCCCGATACTGAAGACCAGGCCAACCTAGATTGGTGGCTCGATCGTATTCATCCGGAAGACCGCTCGCGCGTCCTCGCGAGCCAGGCAGCTGCATTGGAGGGCGGGGCAGATTACTGGCACGAGGAATACAGGGTCCTGACCAATTGGGGCAATTGGATTTACGTCAAGACTCGGTGTGTCATCGTTCGCAACGAAGACGGTCAGCCTATACGACTGGTGGGTTCGATGTTGGACATCACACAGCAAAAGACCGCAGAAAAGGAGCTGATATGGGCCGCTCATCATGACCCCCTGACCCGATTGCCCAATCGTACTTTATTTCGTCAGCGGAAGCGGCAAGCCTTGGACGAAGCCCGTCGCAGCGGCAAATTCTTTGCCCTGATCGTTGTAGATTTGAACAACTTTAAGGAGCTCAACGACACCTATGGGCATGCTTTGGGCGACCGGGTGCTGGCGCAGATTGCTACTCGTTTGTTGCGCGTCGTCCCGGACGAGGCAACCGTGGCGCGTTTAGGGGGAGACGAATTCGCGATCATACTGCCCGAGCTTGAAGCTCCAGATGCATATGTGGAACAAATGGGCACGGTTTTGGCGGACATGGCAGAACCTGTTGTGGTTGAAGATCTGCGCGTCTCGGTCAACTTTTCTGCCGGAATCGCGATTTGGCCCCGAGACGCAGAAGATCCCGCCGAACTGCTAATAGCTGCCGATCTTGCTTTGTATGCTGCTAAGGATCGGATGCCGGGAACGATTGTGGAGTTCACGCCTTCGCTCAAAGGCGCCGCAGAGGCGCGATCCAGTATGCTGGGGTTGGCAAGGCAAGCCCTTGAGGAGGACCGCATTGTCCCATACTATCAGCCCAAAGTCGACCTTCAGTCAGGCTCTATCATGGGTTTGGAAGCGCTGATACGCATCCGTGGCCCAAACAATGAAATACTCGCGCCGTCCGATATTCAGGCGGCCTTCTTCGATTGTGAGATCTCCGTTCAATTGACGGATCGCATGTTCGCGCGCGTATTTGCCGATCTTGCCACTTGGCAGGCAGCCAACATTGATCCGGGACGGATAGCGATCAACGTGACGGCGGCCGATTTTCGCCAGAAGGCCCTGGATGAAAGACTGAAGTCACATGCCAATGCGTACGGTCAAAGCCTGTCTGCAGTTGATATTGAGGTCACCGAAACCGTCCTCATTGGGGAATTCGGCCCGGAAGTGTCGCGCATGCTGAGAGAGCTGCGGGACAAAGGTGTCCTGGTGGCGTTGGATGATTTCGGGACAGGCTACGCCTCATTAACACATCTTCAACAATTCCCTGTAGACGTAATCAAGCTCGATAGGTCTTTCATTGCCCGGATTGACGCGAGAGATCCGAAGGCAACAGCAGTGATCGATGCCGTGCTTCAGATGGCAAAGCGGCTCGATCTGCAAACGGTGGCGGAAGGCATCGAAACGGTCGAGCAGGCTCGCTATCTACGCGCGCGAGGATGTAATGTAGGTCAGGGCTATCTATTCGACCGCCCCCTCCCGGCAAACGAAGTGCCCAGCAGGATTCAAACTCCAGCTTACCGCCAATGGCAGGACGTACTTCTGCTGTCCGCCGTCAGCGCCAATGGCACAGATTTGAGGTTGTGATTTAAGGAGGATTTGGGCTTCGTCGTAGTGACGAAGGAACGAAGATGAAGCCCAAATCCTCCTTAAAAAAATCGCCGCCC
>Ga0182744_1001439_pt1 | contig 20773 bp, 17 predicted proteins | sample eDN3rd30CKraftMG_FD_128525 | JGI IMG/M metagenome (GOLD analysis project Ga0182744, IMG submission 128525) | Enriched Miracle-Growth compost microbial communities from Emeryville, California, USA - eDNA 3rd pass 30_C Kraft MG (version 2) (version 2) ...
CATGCCGAATACGATACGATACGGGATGTGAAGCAGGCGCTGGACATCCCCGTGGTCGCCAACGGGGACATCGACAGCCCTGAAAAGGCCCGCTACGTACTCGAATACACGGGCGCCGACGCGGTCATGGTGGGGCGCGCGGCCCAGGGGCGGCCATGGATATTCCGGGAAATCAGCCACTATCTCGCCAGCGGGCGGCCCTTGCCGCCGCCCACCTATGGCGAGCTGCGCGATTGCCTGCTGGACCACCTGGAAGACCACTACCAGTTTTATGGCGAATTCACGGGCGTGCGTTCCGCCCGCAAGCATATCGGCTGGTATTTGTCCGACATGCCGGATGCGGGCGAATTCCTGCCGCGCATCAACGCAATAACCTGTACCCGCGAGCAGACCCGTGCCATCGAGCAGTGGTTTGACCGCCATCCACCCAACGAGCCCATCGTGGCCAAGGCGCGCGACACAAGCGCGCCATAGAATATTTTCACCAAGGATCATGAACAACACCAATCCACTCGAACAATCCGTGCGCGACCAGCTCGAACGCTACTTTACGGACCTGGGCGAATCCGAGCCGCGCGATATGCTGGCCATGGTCATCCGCTGCGTCGAGCGGCCCGTCCTGCAGGTGGCCCTGGAACAATCCAACGGCAACCAGTCCAAGGCGGCCGAGATGCTGGGCATCACGCGCAGCACCCTGCGCAAGAAGCTGCTGGCTTACAAGCTGCATTCCTGATTCCAAAACCCTCGATACTCACCCATGAAGATCCAGACTGCTTTAATTTCGGTTTCCGACAAAACCGGCATCGTCGATTTCGCCCAGGCCCTGGCGCAGCGCGGCGTGCGCCTGCTTTCCACGGGCGGCACCGCCAGGCTGCTGGCCGAAGCCGGCCTGGCCGTCACAGAAGTCGCCCAGCACACGGGCTCGCCGGAAATCCTCGATGGCCGCGTCAAGACGCTGCACCCCAAGATACACGGCGGCCTGCTGGCCCGCCGGGACAGCGCCGAGCATTTGCAGACTCTGGAAGAGCACGGAATAGACCGCATCGACCTGCTGGCCGTCAACCTTTATCCCTTCCGTGAAACCATCGACAAAGCCGGCTGCACTTTCGCCGACGCGATAGAGAACATCGATATCGGCGGCCCCGCCATGCTGCGCGCCGCGGCCAAGAACCACGGCACGCCCGAGGGCGGCGTAACGGTTGTCATCGACCCGGTCGATTACAGCCGCGTGCTGGCCGACATGGATGGGCCGCAAGGCGGGCCATCCTATGCGCTGCGTCTGGAACTGGCGACCAAAGCCTATGCCCATACGGCGGCTTACGACGGCGCCATCGCCGCCTATCTAAGCAGCCTGGCCGCCGCCGAACCCGCCCAGGACCAGGCGCCGGAGCGCCAGCCCTGGCCGCGCATCCTTACCATCCAGGCGCAACAGCAGCAAGTGCTGCGCTACGGCGAGAACCCGCATCAGGCGGCCGCCTTCTATGTGGACCACCCGCTGCGCGCCGGCCTGCTGGGCAGCTACCGGCAGTTGCAGGGCAAGGAATTGTCCTATAACAACATCGCCGACGCCGACGCCGCCTGGGAATGCGCGCGCAGCTTCCAGGGCAGCGCCTGCGTGATCGTCAAGCACGCCAATCCTTGCGGGGTCGCGCTGGGCGACAGCCCGCTGCAAGCCTATCAGCGGGCCTTCAAGACCGACCCGACCTCGGCCTTCGGCGGCATCATCGCCTTCAACCGGCCGGTGGACGAAGCCACTGCGCAGGCCGTCAGCAAGCAGTTCGTGGAAGTGCTGCTGGCGCCGGGCTATTCGTCCGAGGCGCTGGCCGTCTTCGCGGCCAAGAAGAATGTGCGGGTTCTGGAAATCCCCCAGGGCGACGCGCGCAACGCCTTCGACGTCAAGCGCGTGGGCGGCGGCTGGCTGGTGCAGGATCCGGACGACCACCAAGTGGAGGAAAGCGATTTCAAAGTGGTCACCAGGCTGGCTCCCACCGAGCAGCAGATGAACGACCTGGCCTTCGCCTGGAAAGTGGCCAAATACGTCAAATCCAACGCCATCGTCTTCGTCGGCAACGGCATGACGCTGGGCGTGGGCGCCGGCCAGATGAGCCGCATCGACTCGGCGCGCATCGCGTCGATCAAGGCCGAAAACGCCGGCCTTGCCCTGGCGGGCTCGGCGGTCGCATCGGACGCCTTCTTCCCCTTCCGCGACGGCCTGGATGTCGTGGCCGACGCCGGCGCGACCTGCGTCATCCAGCCGGGCGGCAGCATGCGCGACAATGAAGTCATCGACGCCGCCAACGAACGCGGCATCGCGATGGTCTTCACCGGCGCGCGCCACTTCCGCCACTGATGCGCATACTGGGCATAGACCCCGGCCTGCGGCGCACCGGCTTCGGCGTCATCGAAATGCACGGCGCCCGCCTGCGCTATATCGGCAGCGGCACCATCGTGGTGCCGGCCGACCAGCCGCTGGCCGGCCGCCTGAAAGTCATCCTGGATAACATCCGCGAAGTCGTGCAGGCGACCCAGCCCACGGTGTCGGCCATGGAAAAAGTCTTCGTCAATACCAATCCCGCCTCCACCCTGCTGCTGGGCCAGGCGCGCGGCGCGGCCATGTGCGCCCTGGCGGACAGCCGGCTGGAAGTGCATGAATACACCGCCCTGCAGGTGAAGAAATCCGTGGTGGGCAACGGCCACGCGGCCAAGGAGCAAGTGCAGCGGATGGTGCAGCACTTGCTGGGTCTGAGCGGCTTGCCCGCCGCCGACTCGGCCGACGCGCTGGCCTGCGCCATCTGCCATGCCCATTTCCATCCCCTCAGCCAGCGCCTGAAGGACGGCGGCCGCCTGCATCCGGCCTCGGGGCACCGGGTGCGCGGCGGACGTCTGATAGGCTAGGAACCAAAGGACGACACCAATGATCGGTCGCATCACCGGCATCCTGCTGGAAAAAACTCCGCCCGTCGTTTGCATCGATGTGGCCGGCGTCGGCTATGAAATCGACGTGCCCATGAGCACGCTGTACAACCTGCCGGAAACCGGCGCCAAGGTCAGCCTGTACACCCATCTTGCCGTGCGCGAGGATGCGCATACGCTGTACGGCTTCCTGTCGGCCGGCGAGCGCAGCGCGTTCCGGGCCTTGATCAAGGTGACCGGCATCGGCGCGCGCACCGCCTTGGCAGTTTTGTCCGGCATGACGGTCGAGGAACTGGCCAGCGCCATCACCCAGCAGGAAACCGGGCGGCTGACGCGGGTGCCCGGCATAGGCAAGAAGACGGCGGAGCGCCTGCTGCTGGAATTGCGCGGCAAGCTGGGCGCCGACCTCGGGTCTGGCGCCGCGGGAACGCCCGCCGCGGGCCGCGATGACGTGTTGAACGCCTTGCTGTCGCTCGGCTATTCAGCCGTGGAATCGCAGAAGGCCTTGAAGGGCCTGCCCGAGGGCGTGGACGTGGCCGAAGGCATACGCCTGGCGCTGAAGTCGCTAGCCCGGGGCTAAACTTCCCGCCCTGATGCCGCTTGTCATCGGCCGGCCGCTTTGCTCACGTCTTCCAGCGTATCAGCGAAACGGCCCACCATGTCCTTGACTTGCGCCTCGTTGATGATGAGCGGCGGGCAGAAAGCGATGCTGTCCTGGATGCCGCGGACGATCAGCCCGTGCTCGTGCGCCCGCTCGAAGATCGCCGCTCCGAGTCTGCCGGGAGGATCGAAGGGTTTGCGGCTCGCCTTGTCCGCGACGAGCTCCACGGCCGCGATCAGGCCCGTGCCGCGCACTTCGCCGACCAGCGGGTGATCGCCCAGCGCATGCAGGGACGCTTGCAGGACTTGCCCCATGCGGGCGGCGTTCTCGACCAGCTTTTTTTCCTCGATGATGCGGATGTTTTCCAGCGCCACGGCGGTTGCCACCGGATGTCCGCTGGCGGTGTACCCATGGCCAAAGGTGCCCAGCTCGCCGGAATAATTCGCAATCACGGAATGGACTGTTTCGTTGAGCAGCACCGCGGCCAGGGGCAGGTAGGATGAGGTGATCTGCTTGGACAGCACCATGATGTCGGGCTCGATGCCGAACTTTTCAGACCCGAACATGGTTCCCAAACGCCCGAAGCCCGTGATGACCTCGTCGGCAATGACGAGGATATCGTGCTTGCGGCAAACGGCCTGGATTTTCTGCCAGTAGGTTTCGGGCGGCACGATGACGCCGCCAGCGCCCATGACGGGCTCGCCGATGAAGGCCGCGACGGTATCGGGGCCTTCGCGCTGGATCAGCGCCTCGAGCTCATCGGCCATGCGGGTGGCGAACGCCTCTTCCGTTTCGCCTGCCCGGCCTTCGCGGTAGAAATGCGGGCAGCTCACATGCTTCATCCGCGGCAGCGGCAGATCGAAGCCGCCGTGGTTGGGCGCGAGCCCCGTGAGGCTGGCCGACGCCACCGTCACGCCGTGGTAGCCCTTGGTGCGCGCAATGATTTTCTTTTTCTGCTTGCGGCCCAGTGCATTGTTGTAATACCAGACCATCTTGATGACGGTGTCATTGGCCTCCGACCCTGAATTGGTGAAAAAGGCTGCATGCATGCGGCCTTGCGTCAATTGAACCAGCTTCTCGGCAAGCTCGACCGAAGGCGTGTGAGTCTTGTGGCTGAAGGTGTGGTAGAAGGGCAGCTTGGCCATTTGCCGGGTCGCGGCGTCCACCAGGCGCTGCTCGTTGAAACCGACAGCCACGCTCCACAGGCCCGCCATGCCTTCGATGTACTTGCGGCCCTGATCGTCGTAGACATAGATGCCTTCGCCGCGTTCGATGACGCGCGGCCCGACCTGCCGGTGCTTGACCGCATTGGTATAGGGGTGCAGGTGGTGGCTGATGTCCCGAGTCTGGAGGGCGCTCAATGTGCTCATGTGCTTGCTCGATATATGTTGAAGAATGCGATCGGATCAGATGACGGCTTCGATCAGGAAAGGCCCTTTGCGCGACAGCGCCGCGCGCAGCAGGTCGACAAAGGCGGCAGCATCCGCCGCCCTGGCGGCCTCGACGCCGGCCGATTTGGCCAGATGCACCCAGTCGATGAAAGGCGCGTCCAGGTCCAGCATGCGCCGCGCATTGCGCCCCGGTTCGCCCGCCCCCATCATCTTGAGCTCGTTCTGCAGGATGGCGTAGCGGCGATTCGCGAAGATGACGGTGACGACGTCCAATTGTTCGCGCGCCTGCGTCCACAACGCCTGCGGCGTATACATGCCGCTGCCGTCGGCCTGCATCAGTATGACTTTGCGATCCGGGCAGGCCACCGCCGCGCCGGTGGCAAGGGGGATGCCGATGCCGATGGCGCCCCCGGTGATTTGCAGAAAATCGTGGGGCGCGGCGTTCCAGGTCCACTTGAAGGAATCCCGGCCCGAGCTGACCGATTCGTCGCAGATGATGGCGTTCTCGGGACACAGGGCGCCTATGCCCTGGATGACGCTGCTGGCCGTCAGTTCGCCGGCCGGCAGCTCCGGCCTGCCGCGCTCGGCAAGCTGGACGGGCGCCGCGCTGCCCGCGCCTACGGCGTCCGCAAGCTGTTCAAGCGCCAGTGCAAGGTCCTCCGACGGGGCGGCCAGGGTGATGACATCGCAGGCTTCGGGAATCAGCACGCTGGGCTTGCCGGGATAGGCGAAAAAGGCCACGGGCGTGCGGGCGCCCACCAGGATGAGCTGCTCCGTGCCTTCCAGGGCCTTGAGGGCGGCATCCACCGGAAACGGCACGCGATCTATGGGTACGCGCCCGGCTCCCCGCTCCATGCGCGCGTTGGACTGCTGCGCCAGGAGACGCGCGCCGGTCTTGGCGGCGATGCGGCCGGCCGTCTCCAGCGAGGGGGCGCGCAAGGCCCTGCCCGAGAGCAGGATCACGGTTCTGCGGCCATTGCGCAACGCCTCCCTGGCCTGGCACAGGGCGGCTGCGCCGATGGGCGGCGGGGAGACGGGCCTGGCCTTCTGTATCGCAGCGGGCGCATCCTGCCATGCCGCATCCGCCGGCAGGATCAATGTGGAAATTCCGCCCGGCTGGGTACAGGCGGCCTCGATGGCGGCGGCGGCCGCAGGCGACACATCGTTGGCGGATTGAATCCGCCGCACCCAATCGGACATGGGCCGCGCAAGGCTTTCGATATCGCTGTTCAGCGGGGCATCGTGCTGGATGTGATAGCTTGCATGTTCGCCCACGATGTTGACCATGGGCGTGTGGGCGCGGCGCGCATTGTGCAGGTTCGCCAGGCCGTTGGCCAGGCCAGGCCCCAGGTGCAGCAGCGTGGCCGCCGGCTTGTCCGCCATGCGCGCATAACCGTCCGCCGCGCCCGTCACCACGCCCTCGAACAAGCCGAGGATGCATCGCATCTGCGGCTTTCTGTCCAGCGCCGCGACAAAATGCATTTCCGATGTGCCCGGATTGGCAAAGCATACGTCCACATCATTGGCCAAAAGGGTGTCGCAAAGACTGTCTGCTCCGTTCATTGATCTAACCTCGATCCTCGAAATGCCTTGGTTGAAGGTGAAAAGGAAAAAGCCCCCACGCTGCGCCTGCGGCTTGCTGCCCCCCAAGGGGGCGCTTTTTGCCTTGGGGCGGCCCGGCGGCAAAAAAAGCCCCCACGCTGCTCCACGTCGCGGCTTGCATGCCGCTCCGATTCGCCAGGCGCTGGACAGTCCGCAGTGGACTGTCCAGTGTCCGGGCTCATCCTACGGCTTGCTGCCCCCCAAGGGGGCGCCGAGCCGGAGGCGCAGCGACTCTCTACTGCGTGGCGATGTTGCGGTCTTTGATGAGCTTGCTCCAGCGGACGCGCTCCTGCGCCTCGAAGGCCTTGAGCTCATCGCCCGTCAGGGCGCCGGTCTGCGCCCCGAGGGAGGTGAATTTGTCCCTGACCTGGTCCGACTTCAGCGCGCTGCTCGCCGCATCGGTGAGCTTGCGCAGCGCTTCCGGCGGCGTCCCCTTGGGCGCATACAGCGCGAACCAGGCCGTCACGTCGAAGCCTGGCGCGCCGCTTTCCGCCACGGTGGGAATATCGGGAACCGAGGGCGAGCGCTGGGCGGATGTGACGGCGATCCCGCGTATCTTGGAGCCGTCCTTGATCTGCGCCAGCGTGCTGGGCAGATTGTCCAGCAGCACATCCACCTGCCCGCCGATCAGGGCCGGCAGCGACGCCGACGCGCCCTTGAACGGTACATGCAGCATCTCTATGCCGGCAGCCTGCTCCAGGTAAGCGCCGGTCAGGTGTACCGACGAGCCCACGCCCGGCGATGCATAGCTCAGCTTCCTGCTTTTGGCGGCGGCGATCAGATCCTTCATGGTCTTGATGTCCGACTTGGCGTTGACCGCAATGACGTTGGGCGTGGTCAGAACCAGGGCGATGGGATCGAAGTCCTTTCCCGGATCGAATGCCATGTCCTTGTACAGAAACTGGTTGATGGACTGCGTGCCTATGGTGCCCATGGCTATCGTATAGCCGTCGGGCTTGGCGCGCGCCAGATTGGCCATGCCGATGTTCCCGCCGGCGCCCGCGCGGTTCTCAACGACGATGGTCTGGCCCAGGCTTTTTTCCATGACCTGCGCCACGGTTCTTGCGGCGATGTCGGTCGTGCCGCCGGGCGGATAAGGTACCACCATGGTAATCGCGTGCTCGGGAAAGGCGGCCTGGGCGCCGCCGGCGAATGCCAGCGAAGCCAGCGCGGCGATCACGGTACGGGAGCCGATGCGGCTGGGTTTGTTGTTCATAATGTTATCTCCTGTTGATTATGGGCTGCGCCGGGCAGGCGCCGCGTTTGATGCTTCAATAACCCGCCGCCTGGCCGTCCCGCCGGGGGTCGGAGGCAGCGATGTAACCGCCGTGCCGCTGGCGCACGATGACTTGCGCCGCGCCGAATTCAAGGCTGTCCGCGGGCTGCAGATCGATGTCATGGCCGCGCTTGCGCAGGGCCTCGACCACCTGCGGCGGGGTATGCGCTTCGAGCATGATGCGCGGCCCGGGCTGCACCCGGAAGCGCGGCGCGTCCACGGCCGCCTGGGGGTTGCGGCCCAGATCCACAAGCTGCTGCATCATCTGCACATGCCCCTGGGCCTGCATGTTGCCGCCCATGACGCCGAAGCTGGCGAAGGGCTCGCCATGGCGCGTGATAAAAGCCGGAATGATGGTGTGCATGGGACGCTTGCCCGGCGCGACCCGGTTGCGGTGGCCGGGCGCCAGCGAGAAATTCCTGCCCCGATTATGCAGCGCGATGCCGGTTCCGGGCACGACGACACCCGAGCCAAAGCCATGGTAGTTGGACTGGATGAAAGACACCATCATGCCATCGGCGTCCGCGGCCGCCAAATAGACGGTGCCGCCGTCGCCGGGCACCCCGGCTGCGGGCACGCGGGCTTGCCCCGGGTCGATCAGGGATGCGCGGCGGCGCAGATAGTCCCTGTCGAGCAAGCGGGCCGTAAGTTCGCCCATCGCGGCCGGGTCGGCGACGTGCTCGTCCAGATCGGCGAAGGCCAGCTTCACCGCCTCGATGGACAGATGGAAGAGATCCAGCGGCGCATCGGCCCGCGGCGGATCGAAGGTATCCAGCATGCCCAGCGCCATCAACGCGGCTATCCCCTGGCCGTTGGGCGGCAGCTCGTGCAGCATGTACTCGCCGCGATAGCTCATGGACAGCGGCTCCACCCAGTCGCACCGGTGCGCGGCCAGATCCCTCGCAGTGATCGCGCCCCCTGTGCGCTTTGCGAATTCCGCGATCCGCCCTGCCAGTTCGCCTTCATAGAAATCCTTGCCGCGGCTGGCCGCGATGCGCCTGAGCGTGTCCGCCTGGGCCGGAAAGCGCCACAGCTCGCCCGCCAGCGGCGCCCTGCCCCCGGGCGCAAAAGCCTCGGCAAAACCCGGCTGGTCCTTGAGCAGCGGCGCCTGCCTGGCCCATAGCCGGGCAATGACGGGCGACACGGCAAAGCCGTTTTCCGCATACGCGATCGCCGGCTCGAACAAGGCTTCGAAAGGCAGTTTGCCGAAGCGCTGCGACAGCTCCGCCCAGCCGGCGACCTGGCCCGGCACGGTAACCGTGTCCCAACCCAGGGCCGGCATGGCGCTCCGGCCTTCAAAGTATTCCGGCGTCCAGGCCTGCGGCGCGCGGCCCGAGGCGTTCAGCGCCTGCAGCTTTCCCTTGTGCCAGATCAGCGCGAAGGCGTCTCCCCCGATGCCATTCATGACCGGCTCCACGACCGTCAGCGCGATGGCCGCGGCCAATGCCGCATCGACGGCATTGCCGCCCGCCAGCAGCATGCGCAGGCCCGCTTGCGCGGCCAGCGGCTGCGTGGTGCTGACGGCATTGGCGGCAAGGACCGGCATGCGCCGGCTCATGTGGGGAAATTCCCAGAAGGAATCGAGTGGCATGATGGCTGTTCTTTGAAACGTGACGGACTGTGGGACTGTGGGGCCTGTCGACTAAAAAAGGGCTGAAGTCCTTTTAGCGTTGGCAAGCCCTGGCCGCTCCTGGCTACTGGACGACGATATTGGCGCGCTTGACCAGAGACTGGATGATGGGGATTTCCTGCTTGACCTGGCGGATCAGGGCCTCGGGACTGCCATCCGAAGGTTCTATGCCCATGACCAGCATGCGCTGGCGCACGGCGTCATCCGCGAGCGCGGCCTTGAGGGCGGCATTCAACGCATTGGTGGCGGACTGCGGCGTACCCGGAGGCGCGACCAGAGTGAACCATGCGGTGATCTCGAACCCCGGGTGTCCCGATTCGGCGACCGTAGGCAAATCCGGCAGCGTGGACATGCGCTGCTTGCTGGTGATGGCCTGCACATCCACCTTGTCCGCATTGACCTGCGGCATGCCCGTCGAAACCATATCGAAGAATAGATCGATATCGCCGTTGATAATTTGCGGCAGCGCATGGGTCGACCCCTTGAAGGGCACATGCAGCAGCTTGATGTTGGCCAGTTCCTGGAAGTATTCAGCGGCCAGGTGCGAAGACGTGCCCGCGCCAAAGGATGCAATGGTGAGCGCGCCGGGCCTGGCCTTCGCGATCTCGACCACATCGGCCAGGGACTTGAAGCGGTCTTTCTTGCTGGTCAACAGCACCATGGGGCCGATGCCTATCATGCCGATGGGCGCGAACGCGTCGGGGTCATAAGGCAGTTCCTTGAACAGGAAGCGGTTGGTGACCAGCGTAGAGTTGGTGGCCAGCAGGATGGTGTAGCCGTCGGGCGCCGATCGCACCACATGCGCAGCCCCGATATTGGTGGCCGCCCCCGCCCTGTTCTCGACCACCACGGATTGCCCCAGCGTTTTGGCCATATGCTCGGCCAGCGTGCGAGCCAGGGCGTCTGTTGCGCCCCCGGCGGGGAATGGCGTGACCAGGGTAATGGCCCGATCTGGAAAACCCGCGGCATTCGCGGCGCCGACGGCGGCGCCGAGCATGAGGGCGGCGAGAAACTTGATTCCGGTACTGAACATGCTTGTCTCCTGGAGTCTCGATGAAAAGATGACTTTTCTTCTTTAATTCCGTAGAATGGGATTCAATTCCTTTTTTTATGAAAATCTAATATACGGCGCTGCAACAGCAAATGCAATCCTTTTCATCGATTCCTCCAGCGCCAGGCGGCCAGCCGCCGGCCCCGCCCAGGCGTCCCGCGCGCCGCAAGCGCGCTCCGGGCCAGGGGGATCCCGCCTCGCCCGATTTCGTGGAAGCATTGGCGCGCGGGCTCAGCGTCATGCGCTGCTTCACGCCCGGGGTCAAGTCGCTGGGCAATCTGGAGCTGGCGCAGCAAACGGGGCTGGCCAAGTCGACCGTCAGCCGCATCGTGTATACGCTCACCACGCTGGGCTATCTGCGGTACGACGCCGAGACAGGCCGCTATAGCCCTGGCTACGGCATTCTTGCGCTGGGGTTCGGATGCCTGGCCAGCCTGGAAGTGCGGCAGTTGGCGCGCCCCCTCATGGAGCAGCTTGCGCGGGAAACGGGCGCGGCGGTCGCGCTCGGAGTCTTCGACGGCCAGAGCATGACCTATGTCGACGCCGTCCACGGTTCATCGGCGCTGTATCTGCGCCTGCCCGTAGGCTATCGCGTCACCATGAACAGAACCATGGGCCGCACCTATCTGGCCAGCCTTCCCGCATCCCAGCGGGATGCGCTGCTGGGCGATCTTGCTGTGCCCGACAATATGCCCGCCATCATGAATAGCGCCTGCGCCGACTTCGACGCATGCGGCTGCTGCTTCGGCATCGGCGACTGGCAGGCCGGCATCAATGCCGTCGCCGCGCCTTTTTCCGCCATTACCGGCGAAGGCGTTTTTGTCATGAGCTGCGGCGGGCCGGACTATATATTGCCCGAACAGCGCCTGCGCACCGAAATCAGCGCGCGGCTGGCGGCCTTGGTCAAGAAGCTGTCGCTGCCGGGCATTGCCGAGCGCTAATGAAGAACTCCGGCCTGCCGGCCGGAGCTTCCCGGCCATGTGCGGGGGCGCCTCCGGCGCCGCATTAATTACATTAATCAATTAGTGCGGCCGGCGCCCGGGCAGGCATTCATGCCTGCAGGAAACGCCCGTATGCGGTCAGGTCGACATTGCCGCCGCTGAGCAGGACGCCCACCCGCTTGCCCCGTATCGGCACAGCCTGGTTGAAGGCCGCCGCCGCGCCCAGGCAGCCCGTGGGCTCCACCACGATCTTCATGCGCTCGGCGAAAAAGCGCATGGCGTCCAGCAATTGCGCGTCGCTGGCGGTGAGGATGCCGCTGGCATAGCGGCGGATGATGGGGAAAGTCAGCTTGCCCAGGCTTTGGGTCAATGCGCCGTCGGCGATGGAATTGGGCGGCGGTATGCGCACCACCGAACCTTTTTCGAATGACTGCTGGCCGTCATTGCCGGCCTCGGGCTCGACGCCATAGACCTGGCAGTCCGGGCTGATGGCGTGCGCCGACAGCAGCGAGCCCGACAGCAGCCCGCCCCCGCCCAAGGGGACGAACAGCGCATCCAGGCCCCCGGCCTCTTCCAGCAGTTCCTTCACCGCCGTGCCCTGGCCGGCGATGACGTGGGGATGGTCGAAAGGCGGGATCAGCGTCCGGCCTTCGCGCTCCACCAGTTCGCGCGCAACGGCTTCCCTGTCTTGCGTCAGGCGGTTGTAGCCGACCACGCGCGCGCCATAGCCCTCGGTGGCCGCCTTCTTGGAGGCGGGCGCATCCAGCGGCATGACGATGGTGGCCGAGACGCCCAGCAGCTTGGCCGCCAGGGCGACGGCCTGCGCATGATTGCCCGAAGAGAAAGCGACGACGCCCGCCTTGCGCTGTTCGGCGGACAGCCTGGCGACCGCGTTATAGCCGCCGCGGAACTTGAAGGCGCCGACCCGTTGCATGTTCTCGCACTTGAAGAATAGCTGCGCCCCCAGCCTTTCGTTCAGGGATCTGGAAACCAGGACCGGAGTGCGGTGCGCGACCGCGCTCAGCATCTCGGCGGCCTGCGCCACATCGTCGTAAGTGGGTAATGCGTCGTTCATGAGACACCTGCCTGTGGAAGGAAAGGCAAACTATGGAGGGAAAATAGATTATGCAGGAAACCAGCCCATACTGCGCATGCGCGGGGACAACTGGGGTACGATAGCACTGTAAATATAATCAGCACGACAGACCATGGCCATCCATTCCGACGCCCTTTCCGCCCTGCCCGCCTCCGAGCGCATCGTCGCGCCGCAAAGCGCATCGCCCAACGAGGAATCGATCGAGCGCGCGCTGCGCCCGCGGGAACTCAAGGAATACATAGGCCAGCACCGGGTGCGCGAACAGTTGGAAATCTTCATCGCCGCCGCCAGGAAGCGCCGCGAAGCCCTGGACCATGTACTGCTGTTCGGGCCGCCGGGGCTGGGCAAGACGACGCTGGCGCATATCGTGGCGCACGAAATGGGCGTGCAGCTGCGCCAGACTTCCGGTCCGGTCCTGGAGCGGCCCGGCGATCTGGCCGCCATGCTGACCAATCTGGAAAAAAACGACGTGCTGTTCATCGACGAGATTCACCGCCTGTCGCCCGTCGTGGAGGAAATCCTTTACCCCGCCCTGGAAGATTTCCAGATCGACATCCTGATAGGCGAAGGCCCGGCGGCGCGCAGCGTCAAGATAGACTTGCAGCCCTTCACCCTGGTGGGCGCCACCACGCGCGCGGGCATGCTGACCAACCCGCTGCGCGACCGCTTCGGCATCGTCTCGCGCCTGGAATTCTATAGCGCCGAAGACCTCACACATATCGTCGAACGCAGCGCGCAGCTACTGAATGCGCGCGCCACGCCGGCCGGGGCCGCTGAAATCGCCAGGCGGGCGCGGGGCACGCCGCGCATCGCCAACCGCCTGCTGCGCCGGGTGCGCGACTACGCCGAGGTCAAGGCGGGGGGGCAGATCGACACCGAAGTGGCCAGCGCCGCGCTGGCCATGCTGGAAGTCGACCCCCAGGGGCTGGACCTGATGGACCGCAAGCTGCTGGAGGCCATCATCCATAAATTCGATGGCGGGCCCGTAGGCGTGGACAGTCTGGCGGCCGCCATCGGCGAAGAGCGCGACACCATAGAAGATGTCATCGAGCCTTTTCTGATCCAGCAGGGCTATTTGCAGCGCACTCCGCGCGGGCGCATGGCCACGCAAACCACCTGGCGCCATCTGGGATTGACGCCGCCCAAGCCGCCGGCCGGCGCCACGCCGGACCTTTTTTCCTGACGCCGGGCGGCCGGCCGCGGCTATGCCTTGCCGTCTCCGTCCTTCAGCACGGGCAGCCTGATACTGATCCGCAGGCCGCCTCCCGGAGCTTCGTCCAAAGACAGGCTGCCCGCATGGGCTTTCACGATGGCCTCCGCCAGGGCCAGGCCCAGGCCTACGGATCCCGTCCGCGTCCGCGCCTCGTCCAGGCGCGAGAACGGCCGCAAGGCTTCCGACCGCCGTTCGGCGCTGATGCCGGGGCCGTAATCGCGGACCGTGATCAGGGCTGCGCCGGCTTCGGCGTCCAGGGCGATTTCCACCGGCGGCTTGCCATGGTTCAGCCCGTTGGTGATCAGATTGTCCAGCAGCCGCCCCAAGGCCATTTTGTCGGCGTTGACGAGCAGGCGTTCCGGGGCCGTCCTGACCAGCTTGACCTGACTGCCCGCGCTTTCCCATGAAGAGACCTGTTCCTCCAGCCATTCATTGAGGGCCAGCGGCGAGAACTGGTAGGAAGCCGGGTCCGAGCCGCGCACGAAGCCGATGAACTGGTTCACCATGCGCTGCATGTCCTGCAAGTCCTTGCGCATGCCTTCCTGGAAAGTGGAATCATCCAGCATTTCGATGCGCAGCCACATCCGGGACAAGGGGCCTTTCAAGTCATGGGGCAGGCCGGCCAGCAAGGTGCGCTGCACGGCGCTGGACTCGGCCAGCGTATCCAGCATGGCGTTGAAGCGCTCGGCCAGCACCCGCGTTTCCCGCGGCCCGGACGGCGCCACGCGCTGCGGCTGGCCTGCGGCCAACTGGTCGGCAGCCTTGGCCAGCCTGGTCAAAGGCCGGGTGATATGCCAGGAAAAAGCGGCGGCCAGCAGCAGGAACAGCCCCATGCCGGCCAGCCAGACAACGATCACGGGCGTGGCGACCGGGGGGGCGATGCGGTCCAGGGGGATGACCAGCCATTCGCGGCTGTAGCGTCCGTCTTCGGCTTCCGGCTGGGGCAGCAAAGAAATGTACAGCCTGGGCTCGGGCCCCCTGGACAGCGCCACGCGGGTGTCGTCGTTCAGCTTTTGATTCAGCGCTTTCACGAAGAAGCGCAGATTATTGCGTATGTCGCTGGCCGTGGGAGGCGGCGGCGGGTGGTGATGGTCGCGCCCCCGGCGCGGCGGCGGCGGGCGGCCCCCTTCCAGGCTGGCGTCCGAGGGCAGGCTGCGCGACCATAGGTGCCATTCGTTGTGAGAGGCGCGGCGCACGAAATCGGCGCGCCCCTCGGCGGGTATTTCGGCCAGCGAGGCGCGCAGCGTGCGTATGGTCGTGGCGGTGAATTCCACCGCCACTTCTTCGGTGAATTTCTTGCGGTAATAGGTCAGGGTCGCGAAGGTGGCGGCCTGCACGAGCAATATCGTGGCGAGGATGAGCAACACCATGCGGGTGCTGAGCGAGCGGGGCAGCAGGGAATGCAGCATGAATCGGCGCCGCTCAAGGCGAGAAGCGATAGCCTACGCCCCATACCGTCTGGATCCAGCGCGGCTGCTTGGGATCGTCTTCGATGGCGCGGCGCAGGCGCAGCACGGCGATGTCGATGGCCCTGTCATTGCGCTCGCCCTCGTCGTCGTCGCGCGCCAGGGCGAGCAAACGGTCGCGCGACAAAGGCTTGCCGGGGTTGTTGACCAGCGCTTCCAGCAAATTGACTTCGCCGCCGGTGAGCTTGATGATTTGCTGGTCCTTGAACAACTGGCGCGTGGCGGGATCGAAAACAAAGGGCCCGAAAGCGACCGGCTTGTCTTTGTTCAGGGCGGACGCCCCCTTCTTGCGCCGCAGTACGGCTTCGATGCGCGCCAGCAGTTCGCGCGGGTCGAAGGGCTTGCCGACGTAGTCGTCCGCGCCGGCCTCCAGGCCTATGACGCGGTCCACGGTTTCGTCGCGGCCCGTCAGTAAAATGACCGGAATGTCTTCGCCCTGCTGCCGCAGGCGCCGGCAGGCCTCGGCCCCGTCGCCGTCGGGCATCATGCGGTCCAGCACGATCAGGTCCGGCGAATAGCGCTGGATGCGCGCGGCCAGATCGCTGGCATCGGGCGCGAGCAAGGTATCGTAGTTGTGGCGGTTAAGATAGTCGGCCAACAACTGCCTCAAGGCCGGGTCATCGTCCACCACCAGGATTTTTGCCAGAATGTTTTCCATAGGTCGCAAGTGTGCCCCGCGGCCCGATAGCTGGCAAGCGGTGGAAATGGATTGAAATGGATATGGCGCTTGCGGTATGGTTCTTCCTTCTTTAATACGGGCGGCGGCATGAAGCGAAACCCAGTACAGTCGGTGCGTGAGCGGCTCGCGGGCTACTCGTGGCTGTCGGACCTTCCAGCCATGCTGTGCTGGGCCGTGCTGGTGGGCGCGGCCGGCGCCTTCGCCACCATAGGCTTCCACGAAGCCATGCATCTGGCGCAGCACGCGTTCACGGGCCGCAGCGGCTCCATCGTGGGCGTCATCGACAGCCTGCCTTGGTACGGGCGGCTGATCTTCCCCTTGGGCGGGGGCGTGGCGGCCGGGTTCTTGCTGTGGGCCTCGAAAAAACTCAAGGCGGGCGCCAATTCGGACTACATGGAAGCGGTCGCCATCGGCGATGGGCGGCTGTCCATCCGGCAAGGCCTGTTGCGCTCCGCGTCGTCCCTGTGCACCGTGGTGTCGGGCGGGTCCATAGGACGCGAGGGCGCCATGGTGCATCTGGCGGCGCTCAGCGCCTCGGCACTGGGGCGCTTCACTTATTTCAGCACGGCGCGGCTGCGGCTGCTGGTGGCTTGCGGCGCGGCCGCAGGCGTCGCGTCGGCTTATGGCGCGCCCATCGCCGGCGCGCTTTTCGTGGCGGAAATCATCCTGGGCACCATGAGCATGCAAAGCATGGGGCCTCTGCTGGTGGCGGCCGCGTCGGCCAACGCGGTCATGCGCATGACCGGCCATTACCAGACGACTTATGCCATGTCGGGCATGCCGCAGATTCCGCCCCTGGAAGTCCTGCCCTTCCTGCTGCTGGGCATGCTTTCCGGCCTGGGCGCGCCCTTGTTCCTGAAGTTCCTGGACTTTACCAAACGGCAGTTCCAGCGCACTGCCCTGCCCTTGCCGGTTCGCCTCGGACTCGGCGGCGGCTTGCTGGGCCTGCTGCTGACGGCGCTGCCGCAGGTCGCCGGCAACGGATACAGCGTCGTATCCTCTCTGCTGCATACATCGTGGGCCTGGCAGGCGGTGGTGCTGGTGCTGCTGTGCAAAGTGCTCGCCACGGCGCTGACCGCCGGGTCGGGCGCGGTGGGCGGGGTATTCACGCCCGCGCTCTTCGTCGGCGGCGCCCTGGGCACGCTGTTCGGGCAAGTGGTCACCGGCTTGCTGCCGGGCCTGGACACGCCGGTCTATATGTACACCCTGGTCGGCATGGGCAGTTTCTTAGGGGCGGCCACCAGCGCGCCCTTGATGGCCATCCTGATGATTTTCGAAATGACATTGAGCTACCAGATCGTGCTGCCGCTCATGCTGGCGGGCGTGGTAGCCTACTTCGTTTCGCGGGCGGTCGCGGAAATCGCGATGTATGATGTGACGGTGGCGCGCGAGCGCGATGCGCGGCTGCGCTACCAGTTGCGGCACACCCGCATCGCCGACCTGGTGCGCCCGGCCGATACGGTCGTGGCCACCACTGCGCCCTTGCGCGAGGCGCTGCAGCTCTTCATGGACTATCCGGTCAAGTACCTGTATGTCGTCGATGACGCGGGCATATACCAGGGCGTGATCGCCCAGCAGGACCTGACCCGGCTGCTGGTGGGCCAAAGCGACCTGCAGCAGAAGCAGGCAGGCGATGTGCTGCGGCTGGATTTCGTGAAAACTTTGCACCCCGACATGAGCCTGGACCAGGCGCAGGATTATTTCATTCAATTCCGCGGGGAGCGCCTGCCGGTGGTCGCCCGCGAAGGCCCGCCGCGCTTACTGGGGGCGGTGTACAAATCCGCCGTGCTGGAAAAATACAGCGCCCTGAAGAAATCCGTCGATGCCAGCAGCGAAGCCATCATGGATTTCACCGCGGACCGGCGGATACGCTGAGAACCGTACTATTGATGATGTGTATGCTTATCTTGCGGCGATGCAAACCGCTACGGGCGCAACAGGCGCCGGTCACTGCGCGAATCGCCTTGCCGGCCCTTCTGGGCGCCTTCGCCTGCCCCGGCGCCTGGGCTGCCGGGCCGCAATTGGCCGACCTGGCTCCCGCGCGGACTTTCGCCGCGCCGCAGATTTCCGTCGCGCCGCCCCGCCCCCTGCCCGACAGGCCAGCCATGGACGATCTCTTCATCGGCATGGAAGAACCGGTGCCGCAGGCCGAGCCAACGCCGGATATATCCTATGATTTTTTCTGGAAACCCAGCGCCGAACCGGCATGGAACCGCGGCACGTCCTCGGCGGCATCCCCGGGCCTGCGCGGGACCAGGAACTGGCGCCGCGCATCGCGGCTGGGCGCGCGCTGGGTGGGGAAGTCGGACCGCCCCTGGACATTCGGCGCCAGCAACTGGCGCTATGCCGACGCGCAAGGCCTGAGCGTAACGCTGGGCAATGAAGAAATCGCCGCGCCGGCCTGGGGCAACTCCGCTCGCCTGGGCGGCATCAGCGTCTCGCAGTCCTCGCTGGTCAGCGCCGGCGACGCCCATGCCTGGCAATACACCATGGCGGTCGGGGCGCTGGACTATTCCACAGGACAGGAAGATCTGAACTACGGGCCCAAGGCCGGCAATACCGTCGTCCGCTATGGCCTGAGCCCCGCATTCACCCTGGAGTCCCAGCTCGAGCTCGCGCCGAATCTGATGACTTCCGGCATCGGCGGACAGTACCAGACCGATTGGGGCGCCTGGAGCGCCGGCGTCGCCCGGGCCAGCCAAGGCCTGTACAAGGGCTGGCGCTACCAGGCGTCCTACTCCGTCGACCTCGCCGACACGCTGCGCCTGTCATGGCTGAACGAGCGGCATACCGAGGGCTTCGCCGACCTGAGCCGCTACCAGAACGGCGCGGCGGCGCCCGGCGCGGCGGCGCCCGGCGGGATACGCCAGCGCTGGACGGCCACCGTGCCCATGGGACGCTGGGGAGACGTCAGCGGCACTTATGAAAGCGCGCGCACATCGCTGGGCGAACAGCAGCGCAGTTTCGGCTTCACCCAGCAGTTCTGGTACAGCCCCAACCTGCGGGTGGGCTTGCGCGCGGAACGGGAAGTGGTCAGCGGCGACTATGATATAGGGATTCGTTTTTCCGTACCCATTTATTAAGCATGCCCTCTTCTCCTCTTGAAACACTGCAGCGCGTCTTCGGTTACGAGTCTTTTCGCGGCGATCAGCAAGCCATTATCGAACACGTGGTGCAGGGGGGCGATGCGCTGGTGCTGATGCCCACGGGCGGAGGCAAATCGCTCTGCTATCAAATTCCGGCCCTGGTCCGCACCGGCACGGGCGTGGTGATTTCTCCTTTGATCGCCTTGATGCAGGACCAGGTGGACGCCTTGCTGGAACTCGGGGTAAGGGCCGCTTTTCTGAACTCCTCGCAGGACTGGCGCACGGCGCGCGAGGTCGAGCAGGCTTTCCTGGCCGGCGAACTGGATCTGCTGTATGTGGCGCCCGAGCGCCTCTTGACGGACCGCTGCCTGGATTTGCTGGGCCAGGCGCGGATCGCCCTGTTCGCCATCGACGAAGCGCATTGCGTATCGCAATGGGGCCATGATTTCCGCCCCGAATACCTGGGCTTGTCGATATTGCACGAGCGCTGGCCCGACGTGCCGCGCCTGGCGCTGACCGCCACCGCCACCTCGGCGACCCGGCGCGAAATCGCCGAACGCCTGGAACTGAACGATGCGCCCCATTTCGTCGCCAGTTTCGACCGGCCCAACATCCAGTACCGCATCGTCGAGAAAAACGAAGTCAAGCGCCAGCTATTGTCTTTCATCAAGGCCGAGCACGAAGGCGACTGCGGCATCGTGTACTGCCTGTCGCGCGCGCGGGTCGAGGAAACGGCCGACTTCCTCAGCGACAACGGCATCCCGGCGCTGCCCTACCATGCCGGCCTGAGCGCCCAGGTCCGGGCGGCGAACCAGGCCCGCTTCCTGCGCGAGGAAGGCATGGTCATGGTGGCCACTATCGCTTTCGGCATGGGGGTCAACAAACCCGACGTACGCTTCGTGGCCCACATCGACCTGCCCAAGTCGGTGGAAGGCTATTATCAGGAAACCGGACGCGCGGGGCGCGACGGCCTGCCGGCCACCGCCTGGCTGGCCTATGGCCTGCAGGACGTGGTGCAGCAGCGGCGCATGATAGACGAATCGGCGGGCGATGAAAGCTTCCGCCGCCGCCTGGGCGCGCAGCTCGACGCCATGCTGGGTTTGTGCGAAACCGTCGCGTGCCGGCGGCAGCGGCTGCTGGCCTATTTCGACCAGTCCATACAGCCCTGCGGCAATTGCGACACATGTCTGGAACCGCCCCAGGCCTGGGACGGCACCGTGGCGGCGCAGAAGATACTGTCGGCCGTATACCGCCTATGGCGCGAACGCGGCCAGCGCTTCGGCGCCGGCCACTTGATCGACATACTGCGCGGCAAGCTCACCGAGCGCATCCAGCAGTATGGCCACGACAGCCTGACGGTGTTCGGCATCGGCCAGGACCTGTCGGAACAGGCCTGGCGCGGCGTATTGCGCCAATTGCTGGCGCAAAGCCTGCTGACCGTCGATCACGAAGGCTACGGCACCCTGGCTCTGACGGAAAGCAGCCGCGCGGTCCTGAAAGGCGAAACCACCTTGATGCTGCGGCGCGAGCCGGAAAGAAAGGCGCGCAGCGGGCGCTCCGGCGCAAAAAGCAAAAAGGCGGGCATAGGCATCGACTTGCCGCCGGAAGCGCAGCAGCGCTTCGACAGCCTGCGCAGCTGGCGCTCGGAAGTGGCCCGAAGCCACGGCGTGCCCGCCTACGTCATTTTCCATGACGCCACACTGCGCGAAATCGCCCTGAACCAGCCCCAGACCCTGAACGAACTCGGCGCCATCAGCGGCGTCGGCGCCCGCAAGCTCGAGGCATACGGCGAAGAGCTGCTGCGCTGCGTGCACGCGCCGCTATGATC